>Ga0207675_100001347_pt1 | contig 24644 bp, 17 predicted proteins | sample KBSSwiS42_FD_184305 | JGI IMG/M metagenome (GOLD analysis project Ga0207675, IMG submission 184305) | Switchgrass rhizosphere microbial communities from Kellogg Biological Station, Michigan, USA - KBS Switchgrass S4-2 (SPAdes) (version 2) | ecosystem: Host-associated > Plants > Roots >...
CGGAAGGACCCGGTCTGCGCGTCCTGCCACTCGATGATGGATCCGCTCGGGTTCGGCATGGAGGACTTCGACAGCGTCGGCCTCCATCGGACGATGGAGGGCACCAGCCCGGTCAATGCGACCGGTACTCTCGAGGGCCCTGGGCTCGACGGCTCGGCATTCGACGGGCTCGCGGAGCTTGGCGCCGCGCTACGCCGACAACCGATCGTGGGGACGTGTCTGGTAACCCAAATCTATGGCGAAGCGCTCGGCCGCCGCGCGCTGCAGCTCGATCGCGCCGCCATCGACCAGCTCTCGGCCAGCTTCTCCGAGAGCCAAAATCGACTGGATCAACTGCTCATCACGCTGGTGACGAGCGAAGCTTTCCGTTTCGTGGAGCCAAAGGGTTGAATGCATGTGGTCTCGTAATCCCATCTCTCGTCGCACGGTCCTGCGGGGCATGCTTGCAGGCGGCGTCGCGGTCAGCGTGCCGCTGCCACGCCTCGCCGGTATGCTGAATGGAAACGGCACAGCCTACGCCCAAGGCGCCCCTCTTCCGGTGCGGTTCGGCACATGGTTCTTCGGCAACGGCATCATCCCCGACCGCTGGGTGCCGAACTCGACCGGACAGGGCGCTGCATGGCAGCTCAGCGAGCAACTCGCACCGCTCGCCGAAGTCAAACCCTGGCTGTCGGTGCTCAGCGGCCTCGCCATCAAGGTTCCAAACAACTCGCCGCATGCCAGTCATCCGTGCGCCGCGCTCACCGGAGCGCAGACCGGTCCGGGTCAGGTGCGACTGCCGTCGATCGATCAGCTCATCGCGCCCAGCATCGGTGGCGGGACGGCGTTCCCGAGCGGCATCCACGTGGGCCTCTCCAACCAGACGGGCGCAACTGCGCTCGGTCTGGCCGTTTCCTACCGAGGGCCGAATGCCGCCAATCCGCCCACGTATAACCCCACGGCACTGTACCAGCAGCTACTCGGCTTCACGAGTGACGGTACGCCGACTGCGGTGAGCCCCGAGCTTCTGTACCGTCAGTCCGTGCTCGATGCCGTCGCCGAAGACGCCAATGGGCTCAAGCAGCGGCTGGGGGCCAATGACAAGGTGCGACTCGACCAGCACCTCGAAGGGTTGAACGAGCTACAGGGCAGGATCACCAAGCTGGCAACTCCCGTCGCGACCGCCCCCGTGCCCAATCCAGACTTGCTCTATCCCGCTCGTGGGCAGGACGGCTCGATCTCGCGTGAGCGCAGCCAGGCGTTTGCCGACCTCTTGGTCTTTGCGCTGGCAACCGATCTGACGCGCGTCTTTACGTTCATGTTTACGTGCCCAGCTTCGCACGGCAACTACGCCGATTGCGGCCTCGTCAATTCGTCGTTCCACGAGGACTATGGCCACCGCCTCAGCACGTCCGGTCTGTCGGCTGCGACCCGCGGCTTCAACACCGGGGTCAAGTACGCCATGTCGAACCTGGCCGACCTGCTGACGAAGATGAAAGATGTGCCCGAGGGCAGTGGGACGCTGCTCGACAACTCCTGCATTTACGCTACCTCTTGCGTCTCCGAGTCGCAGACGCACTCTGGCAACGACTACCCATTGCTCGTTGCCGGAAAGGCGAGCGGCAGCCTCCGCAGCGATCAGCACGTGCGGTTGCTCGACGAAAACGTGAGCAAGGTGCCGTTCACGCTCCTCACCGCGTTCGGTGGAACTGCGGAAGGTTTCGGCGAGGCCGAAGGACGCGTCAGCGGCGGTATCGCGGAGCTCCTGGCGTGAGCTGGCGTTCAATCCGCCTGACATCGATCACGCGGGCTTGCATGGGGCTGCTGCTCCTCGTGCCCGGCTGCGGAGAGAAGGGCGGCGGGGCACAAGAGACGGATCGGTCCAGCGCGCAGCCTTTCGATGGTGCGGGCCGCGGCGGTGATGTGCCGTCGGCCGGAGCGGGGGGCGCGAACAGCGGAAGCCCGGCGGCGTCTTCGGGAGCCGGGAGCCCGGCGCGCTCCTCCGAAGGCGGAGTCCCGATCGCGGGGATCGGCAATGGCGGTGCCCCCGGATCGGGCAGTCCGGCGTCCGGCGGTGCCAGCGGGAGCATACCGATCATCGACGGTCCGCCACCGCCTCCGATTGCGTTCGACGAGTTCGACATCCCGAATCCGAGCCAACCCGGCTGGATCACCGGCGGACCCGACGGGCAAATCTGGTTCACGCATCAGAGCACGGCACCCAGCGCCATCAGCAAGGTGACCGTTCAGGGAACACCGGTCGTCCGCTACACCACCTCGATCACGAACACTGGCCCGCGCGGCGTCGCACCCGGCCCCGACGGGAACATCTGGTACACCAAGCAGGGTGGCATCGGCCGGATGCAGCCCAACGGCACCTCGAACGAATACGGCGTGCCCAACGGGGGGGACTCTGCCGGCATCGCGCTGGGCCCAGATGGCAATCTCTGGTTCACCCAGCAGCTCAACAATCGGATCTCGCGCGTGACGCCGGGCGCCGAATTCCTGAGCTTCGATGTCCCGACGCCGAACAGTAACCCGCTTGCCATCACGACTGGCAAGGACGGCAATCTCTGGTTTACGGAGACTGGACTGACGGCGAACAAGATTGGCCGCATCACGCCGAACGGCGAGTTCGCCGAGTTTGCCATCCCGACGCCGGCGAGCAATCCGACGGGGATCACGCAGGGCCCGGGCGACGAGCTCTGGTTCACTCTCCATGACGTCGCCAAGATCGGGAAAATCACGCCTCAGGGCGAGATCACCGAATATTATATTCCATCAGCGAACAGACCGGGTCGCATCGTCACCGGGCCCGACGGGAACCTCTGGTTCACGCTCAGTGCCGCCAACGCGATCGGGCGCATCACACCCTTCGGCCAGGTGTCAGAGTACGCCGTGCCGACAAAGGCGAGCGATCCCTACGACATCACGGTGGGACCGGACGAGAACCTTTGGTTTACAGAGCTCTCGTCCAACAAGATCGGCCGGGTCAGCAACCTGAGCGGTGGCGGGAACGTGGTGGCCAGCGAAGGTGGCGCTCGAGGCGGAGAGCTCGGCGGGGACACGCAGTGCAACAAGGACAACGATTGCATCGAATCGGGCAGAGCCTGCGGCGGCGACGTGTGCGGCGCCGGCAGGGTGTGTGTCCTGGCTGTGAGCGGAGATCCGGGAACTTGCACGAGCGACGATGACTGCTGGTGCCGAAGCCGTGGCGCAACGTGCGCGGATGGCCACTGTAGCCTCATCACGCCGAGCCACGGCCAGTAGCGCTGTCGATACTTCACACTCGGTCACACTAGAACTGCGTGATGCAGTTCCAGGCCGCCGTTCGTATCCAGCTCGTCCTCTGCCCGGATCCTGGCGACGCAAATCGATATTTGCTCGAACACGCGGGCGATGCATGGCGCAGAATCGATGTGCCAGAATCGATGTGTGACCCGCGACGGACCAAGATCGTGACCCCGGGTTGCAACCCATCCTGAAAGTTCGTTACGCTGGACGATGAATGGCCTGTGATTTGCGAACGGTACCGGCTCTCGTCGCGCCCTGCGAGAGCCTGGCGCGCCGCCCCTGGGACAGCGGCCATGGATTTGCCGTCGTCGGTGCGAGGCTGCTCGCGGGCTGCTATTTCGCCCTGCAACTCGGCTGCAGTGTGGACGATCGCCATCCGCTGACGGCCGCGGGCGAGATCCAGTCCTCGGGCGGCACGGCGGGCGCTTCCCACTCAGACGATGGCGCATTGGCCGTGAACAGCCCGAGCCCCGCCGGCACAGACATGGGCCCCGGCGTCGCTGCGAATTCGAGCGAAGGCGTTCCGCTCCCGCGTCTCACGGATGTATCTGATGCGGGCATGACATCTCCCATGCTGACGGAGCCGCTGCCTGAGGCAGGCAGCACGACAACGACGCCGCCGGAGCTGCCCACCACCGCGGCGTGTGACACCAGCCGCTCCTTCCAAGCACCCGTGCTCGTGCCGGGGCTCACCAGCACAGGAGGAGAGTACGGGCTTTGGCTGACGCCCGACGAGCTCACGGCTTACTTCGCCAGCACCCGTCGCGATTTGGCTGGGCCGGGTAACTACGATCTGTACCGCGCGCAGCGTTCCACCATCGCTGAGCCCTTCCAGCAGCCGAGCATCGTCCCACTCGTGAACAGCGAGTTCGTCGAGCGAAAGGCGGTTCTATCAGCCGACGGGCTGCAGCTCTTCTTCTCGTCCGATCGCCCTGGTCTCGGCACGGGCGAGGACATCTATGTCTCCGTGCGCCCCAACCCGTCTTCGGAGTTTGGTGCGCCCGGGTTGCTCAGCGGCATCAACTCCGACCAAGCTGACCTCGTGCACAGCATCACGAAGGACGGGCGCTATCTCTACTTTGATCGCCCCGTTGCGGGCGCGGGGCGCGACATCTTCCTCTTCGATCTGACGACGGCGGCAACGAGACCGGTCACCGAGATCGAGTCCTCGTACGACGACGGCCACGCTCTGGCGAGCGCGGACGGGCTCGCCGTGTACTGGGCGACGACGCGCGTCAGCTTGGACGACAGCGATGGACGCGCGGAGTCCGACATCTGGAGCGCGCGCCGCGCGTCGCCAACGGACCCGCTCGGAAACTTGACGCCGGTCCCGGAGTTGAACACGTCGAGCGCGGAAACCGTGCACTACCTCTCCGAGGACGGCTGCCGCATCTACATCGGCAGCGACCGCAGCGGGCGGGCGCAGTTGTACGTGGCGACCAGACCGTAGCACCCCAAGATATTCCGAGCGCCACGTCTGCGAGTGGCGCGCACGGGGACTAGCCTAGATCGTGCGCGGATGCGTGAAGGGAGACGCGGCGCAGCTCTCCCTAGCCTCGCTCCGTCACGGCTCGGGAGCACGCGATTCGATACTCGTCGCGACGCAATTGCATCCATGCACCATCGCCGTGCATCGGCCGCGATCCCATCGAACTTGGCTCAGTGATGTTTGTGTTTACGTCGCGCTCAGCACGGTGTGTGTGTGCCGTGCAAGAAGACGATGAGACAGCAACGATTGCGAACGTGTTCGCGAGCGAACGCTGCATTGCACGTGAGATTCCGATTGTACGAAGGGTCCCGTTCGATCAACATGGGATCGCGGCGCCGTTGTGCGCCAGCGTGGATTCACGCGCAGGCGTGTGCACGCGTTGGATCCATCTCAGAGGCACAGGTGGCGGCGAGCCACACGCCAAGAAAGGAAAGCTCTCCCGCCATGTCCATCCGATTGGCTCCATACGGAGCTCGATTTCGTCCGAAGCACGCCGTTCTGGCCTCCCTGGGTCTCCTGACGATCTACGCGTGCAACAAAGCTTCGTCTGACACTGGCTCGCCGAGCAGCGAGTCACCGAGCACTGGTTCGCCAAACACTGATCCGCAGCGCAATGACGGAGCAAGCCCGAACACGGGCGTCGGCTCGCTCTCGGAGAGCATGCCCCAGCCGACCCTAAACGGGACGGCGACTCCTGGGTCACCGGGGATGGGGATGGAAGGTCCGGTGGTGCCGGGCATGCTGACGGGAGCCGCAGGAACGAGCGGAGCGGTCGATCCCAGCGTGCCGATGTTTGAGCAGGATGATCCGAACCTGCACCCGCCGGACTCGGCCTTCGAGCGAGTACAAATTCCCGCCCCGGTGCCGAACGCCATGGCGATCGACATCGACGACCAGGATCGCGTGTACGTGCTCGGGCGCGCCGGCAACCTGCAGATCTGGTACCCCGGGGAAGAGCGCGTGGTGAATGCAGGCACGCTGCCGGTGTTTTCCGGGAACGAGGACGGCGCGCTCAGCATTTCCCTCGATCCGAACTTCTCGAGCAACGGCTGGGCATACATCTACTACTCGTCCAACCAAGCAACTCAGAATGTGCTGTCGCGCTTCCAGATCACGTCCGACACGCTGGATCTCGCGTCGGAGCACGTGCTGCTCACGGTGCCCGAGGAGCGAGCGGCGATGAACCATGCCGCGGGCGCAACGGACTTCGATTCACAGGGCAACCTGTACTTGTCCACGGGCGACAATACGAACCCCTTCCAGTCGAGCGGCTTTTCGCCGCACGACGAGCGCGACGGCCGCCGCGTCTTCGATGCTCAGCGCACCGCCGCGAACAGCCGCGAGTTGCGCGGGAAGATCTTGCGCATCAAGCCGACGGACGACGGTAGCTACGAGATCCCGGCGGGCAATCTGTTCCCGCCCGGGGGGGACGAGGGAGCACCTGAGATTTACATCATGGGGGATCGCAACCCCTTCCGCATCGCCATCGATACGGGCAGGGATTGGCTCTACTGGGGGGAAGTCGGGCCGGACGCGGGAGATGCCGCCGAAGCCCTGGCCACGCGGGGTCCGCGCGGCTACGACGAATTCAATCAAGCCAAGGGCGCGGGCTTCTTTGGCTGGCCGTATTGCATCGCCAGCAACATCCCCTACGTTCACGTCGACTTTGCGACGCTGGCGCCCCTGGGGACGTTCAATTGCGACGCGCCGGTGAATAATTCGCCGAACAACACGGGTGCGAAGCAGCTCCCGCCGGCTCAGCCCGCGTGGATTGCCTATAGCTACGGGACCTCACCTTACCCTGCGCTCGGCAGAACGGGTGGGCGCTCGGCGCTCATCGCCGACATCTATCGCTGGAAGCCGGGCGGCTCCAGCAACAAGCTACCGCGTTACTACGACGGCTCCGTTCTGCTCATGGAATACGTCCGCGGCTTGATGGCGGAGGTGCGCACCGACGAGGCAGGTGCCATCCAATCAGTCGACCCGTTCCTGAGCTCGCTCAGCTGGCAGAATGTCATCCAGGCGCGCATCTCGCCGAACGGCGTGCTCCATGTTGCACAGTATGGCGGCGGAACGGGAAGCAACGTCCTCACGGGGGGCACGTCGACCGTCTATCGCATCAACTACGTCGGCAGCAACCCTCCCTGAGCGGCTCAACGCACGAGGCCTTTCAACTCTCTCGGCTCCGCGGGCTGCCTGTCCGCGGAGCCAGTCAATGCTAGAGGTCGTCGGCGCTGTCGAATTCGCTCAGGCTGGTCACGTCACTCCAGCCACTTGACGAACCAGTCCACCGTGCGCGTCGTCGCCTCCGCCGTGACGGCGTGGCCAGTGTTGGGCTCCATGTACAGCTCGAAGTGATCGGCGACGTCGGCATAGGCAGACCGGGCAGCGGCCTCGCAGAGGCTGAGCCCGCCCATCGGTGTACGCGGATCCATGTCGCCGTTGACCGCCAACAGCGGGCGCGGCGCAATGGCGGCTACCATCTGCGGACCATCGAACTCGTCGACGATGCCGGGCACGACGCGATCATAGAACTGCCGGACGAACGCCACGTCGATCGGAACGCCATCGTGCGCTGCCGCCTGGTCGAAGGCGCCGCGGATGCTGTCGACGCGCGCTTGCCATTGATTGTTGTCGAGCGCCCAGTCAAAGCTCTCGACGGAGATCCACGGCACCGCCGCGGCGATGCGCGGCTCGATGGCGGCGGACAAGTACGTTTCCATGCCGCCTTTTGAATTGCCGACGAGACCGATGCGCGTGGCATCGACGTCCGGGCGCTGCTCCAGGTAGTCGAGCAACCGCAGCACGTCCCACACGGTGTCGTACAGGAACGGATGCCCCTGCCCGGTCACGTAGGCGGCGTAGATGGCGTTGAAGTATGGATCCTGTCCGATGCCCGCACCGTGATAGCGCGCGTCGATGGCCAGCGCAAAGAAGCCCTTTTGCGCGAGAGTTCGCAGCAGGCCAAAGCCGTCTTGGCGAGCGCCGCCGGTGCCGTGCAAGAAGATGACCGCGGGCAGCGGACCCTCCAGCTTGGGCGCAAAGCTCGTGCCGTTGATGCGCGTGCTGTCGTCCGTTGCAATGGAGAAGTCGTGGACGGTGAGCCCGGCATCGTCAGGCAGCGCCGTCTCCGTGGCATCGAGGGGCACCAACGGGCGTCCGATGATCTCGAGCAATGCGGCGCGCTTCTGCTCCCACGGCTGCATGCCGGACGGCGGCGTGTCACTCGCGCCGCCGGCGCCATCGACACTGCTCGACTGGTCCGAGCCTGCTTCGGCTGCGTTGCCGCCGGTGGCCGTGACGGGAGCAGTGATGATGCCGACCATGCCCTCCCCGTGGGTGTCGACGCTGCCGACGCCGGTGCCAGTGCTGCTGCCGTCCGAGGCGGGGCTGTCGGAGGCAACGCTATCGCTGGAGCTGCTGCCGACGGCCGCCGTCGGCAGCTCCTCCGAGCCGTCGCGAGATTCTGCTCCGCTCGGTTCGCCGGGACTGCCGTCGCAACCGACGAACGCCAGCGCGAGCGTGATGGAATAGATCCGTGTCGCCACGAAAGAGTCGCGGTTCATCGCTCGAGTCTATCACGTCTGCGGCTCCGCTCTCTACCAGCGCACCAGCCGCGAGCCATCCGATCTTTTGCCGATCTGCCCGGCTCAGGCGCAAGGACTGCAGCTCCTGAAATTCGCCACGGACGAGATCGATGACGCTTTGCCGGCGCCGGATCGCGTCCAATGATTGATCGCGATTGCCTGGCGTTGCCGTGGCGCCCATGCCCACCGAGATCGCGACCTCCCGGCTCGAGCACGAGGGGTTCCCGTCCTGCCTGACACGCGATGATGTGATCGATGGATGTGCCCTGCGCCAGCTCGCCCGGCGAGATCGCGGCGGCAGTGAGTGCTTGGCCGGCGCCCTGAAGGTGACCCGTCCAGGTACCCACCGGATAGCCATCGCCTCGAACAGCCGCAAGCTCCCGACCGACCTCGAAGCGCCCGTGGGCAAGGCGATCACGTCAGAAATTGCACTGCGCGGTGCCGAGGATCCCGTCGGCGAGGGTGACGGCAGGCGAGCCGGTGCCTCCGTAGTTGGCTTCGTCGCAGACGCCGCCGGAGTTCGTGCAGCCCGGTGCGAGCCGGCGGGGGCAGCTCGCTGCGTGGTCCGTGAGACACTGCAGGAGGGCGTTGCATGCGGTCGTGAGCTCCGCGCTCGCGCCGTTGCTGGCGCAGCTGAGGCTGGTGGCCAGGCGGCGCGCACAACGGGTGCAGTCGAGCTCTCTGCCCCCACAACAGGTTCCGTCCTGGCACGCACCGGACCCGCAGTCGCTGTCGAGAGTGCACGGCTGGCCGGGACCGCACGGGGCGCAGGCGCCGCCGCAGTCGATGTCGGTCTCGTTCTGGTTCCTCACCAGGTCGTCACAGCTCGCCGCGGCGCAAGAGCCGTCGCGGCAGATGCCGGTGTCGCAATCTTCGGCGCGAGTGCAGGCGCCGCCGGCGGCGCAGGCGCTGCAGTTGCCGCCGCAGTCGCGGTCCGTCTCCGCGCCGTTCTGCACGCCGTCCTGGCAGGAGGGCTGCGCGCAGCGCCGCGTCGTCTCGGCGCAGAGGAGTGAGCCGGCGCAGTCGGCGCTACTGTCACAACGCTTGCCCTCGGCACAGCGGGTCGCGCAGGGGCCTGCGCAGTCGGCGTCTGCCTCGCCTTGGTTGAGGATGCCGTCGCTGCAGCTCGCGGATACGCAGCTGCCGTCGCGGCAGTTTTGCGAGGCGCAGTCCAGAGACGAGCTGCACTCGACGCCGTTCGCCGGCGGCGGCGGCTCACGGGGCAGCTGGCAGCCGGGCAGCTCGGAGGAGCTGGAGCAGATCGAAGTCGTTCCAGCATCGGGCTGGTCCGGAGAGCTCATCGGTGCAGCCGGTGCGACCGGCTCTTCGGGCATCGGCCCGGCTGGCTCCGCGTCGCTGGATGTCGGGCCTTGCTCCTGCGGCACCGCTTCTACGCGTTGTGGCTCGTAGTCATCGTCAATCAGCGTGCAAGCACACATTAGCACCAAGATCGGGCCGAACCGGACCCACAGCTGCTCTCGACGGGGCGTCATTCTTGCTCGAGCAGCCTCGCAGATCCGCACTCCGCGCCTGCTGCACTTGCCATGCTACGCGATTGGATCACCAAAGGAAGGCCGCATGAGTGCGGCGCGAGCTCGAGCGCCGTCCCGTTGGAATATGTGAGCGACACTTCTCTCGCGAGGCGTGCAGAGGCCGTCGCACGTGCCACTCTGAGCCGAAATCCCGCGCTGTGGCGCGTCCAGGCCGGTGTGCACGCATGCCTGCGCAGCTGTGCGCACCCCGGCACCAGCGCGCGCACCCGTGAAGAATCCCGAGCTGGCTGGATGTTGGCAACCCTGCGTGACTCGTCGCGCTCAGCTGCTGCCGCAAGAGAGGCCGATCCCGGTGTGAGCTCGAGCAACGCGAGAACGAGGTACCAATGGCACGACTTCACGCGCGCTCGTCTCACAGCTTTGTCTCCCATTACCGCGAGCTGCCCGGAGTGCCCGCAGGGGCAAGCGCGTCACCTCCCGACGAGCTCGCCGCCATTGCGCACCGCCGTGATTCGAATTTGCCTGCGCCGTTCGTGCGCGCATGTACTTCGGGCTCGATTCCGGCGAAGCTCCGGGCGCGCGAGCTTCGGGGCTGCCGAGCCGCGGCGTCGCGATGCTGAGGGTTGCTGGTGTCCGGTAACTCGAGGTACAGGCAGAAACGTAGAGCAACTGCACAGGCGCAATGAGGGATGCATGGAAAAGGAGCGGTATCTGCTGAACGTTCGTTGGCACCGTGCTTTCTCGGCGAGCTGCGCTCCGAGTCTCGCGCTCTGCTGGTGCTTGTCGTGTTCCGGCAGCTCCGATCAGGGCTCGAGCGGTGTCGCGGTGGCAATCGGAAGCGCCAATTCGCTGCCCGGCTCGCCGACGACGTTGCCCGCCAGCTCCAACGACGTGAGCGCGCCGGAAGAGCCGGGCTCACCGACGCAGCCGGGACCCACGCCGCCGAGCGGCGAGGGACCCGCCGCGGGCACCGACACGCCCATCGTCGCCCCCCTGCCGATGGCCGCGCCAGCGGCCCCGGCGCCCCCTTTACCTCCGCCTGCCGGGGATCCGACGCAGCCCTCTGACATGCAACCCCCTGCCCCCGCTGCTGGGCCCGATCCAAACTTTCTGATCTTTCTGCTGATCGGCCAATCCAACATGGAGGGCGCCCCCGCGTCCGAGCCGCAAGACCGCGGCACGAACCCGCGCGTGAAGGTGCTCGCGCTCCGCGACTGCCCGCAACGCAATCAAGTCCACGACCAGTGGTACGTCGCAGCTCCTTCGCTTCACACCTGCGGCAACTCGCTCGGCCCGGGCGACTATTTCGCAAAGACCCTGGCCGATGCGCTGCCGAATGCCAGCATCGGGCTCGTACCCGATGCGATCGCGGGCGTCGACATCGACATCTTTCGCAAAGGGGTGATCTCGGCGCGCCGCAACGAATTCTCCCTGCCCCCGGACAACCAGCGCAACTCTGCGTACGAGACCGTGATCGAACGCGCGCGGCTCGCGCAGCAGGTGGGCGTGATCAAGGGTATCCTGTTTCATCAGGGCGAATCGGACGCAGCCACGGGAGCGCTGCAGCAGGCCTGGCCGGGCAAGGTGCAGGAGCTGGTGCGAGATATCCGCACCGATCTCGGACTCGATGGCGCCGACGTACCGTTCCTCGCGGGCGAGTTGCTCGCCAACGGCGCGCCCCAGAACGGCTGCTGCGGCAACGCCATGAACCCGCGCATCAACTCGCTGCCTGACCTGATCCCGAACGCGTTTGTCGTCTCCGGCGCGGGGCTGGGCGTCAGAACGGACGGACTGCACTACGACGTCCTGGGGCAGCGCGAGCTCGGCCGGCGCTACGGGCAGATCATGCTCGGCGCCCTCGGGCTGTGAGCTCGGGGCTCGCCGCTGTCACGCGCCAGCCCACTTCAGGATGGCCCGCTGCTCCCTCGGCCGCGCTACTTCGGCTGTTCCGGCGGCTTTCTACAAGGTCTGCTCACAAACGTAGGCGCTGAGCTCGGAGCAAGGGCGATCGCGCCAGGGGGCAGCGCGATTGGCGCGGCCCGCCGCGCCAATCGTCTTCATCACGCAGAACTGATCGGCGCTGTCATCGGGCTCGCCGGCAGCCCAAGTATCGAGCATGAGGTCCACCGCGGTGCCGTCACGCCAGACGTAGTCGTTTGCCGCTGGATCTGTTCCTGGGTCGTTGGCCCCGATCCACGTGGCGGTGCTGCCGATCAGGCTGGTCAAGAAGTCGTCGCGCGCCCGAGTCTTGATCGCGACCAGTGTGGAACCGCGGCTCTCACAGGCCAAAGCCGCGGCTTGCCAGGTCACGCGAGCCGTAGAGTTGAAGAACAAGCAGACCGTGCTGCCCGGCTCGAGAGTTCCTTCTGTGCGCGCGCACTCGTCCGCGAGAAGGCTCGCGTCACTGAGCACTCCCTCGTCCGATTCCAGTGGAGCAGCCAGCTCCGGCGCCTCTGACGCAGCCGTGTCTTCTGCTGCGTCCGTCACTGCGTCCGTCACCGCCTCCGGCTCGCCCGGCGCCGCATCGCCGCTGGCGAGAGGCGGCAGGATCTCCGGACTCGGCGTCGCTGGCGGCGCTGCGCTCAGCAGCGAATCGTCGCGCTCGGCGCTACTGCTCGAGTAAACGGACAGCTCGGTACGGGGCAAGCAGCTTGCAGCCGCCAGCATGCTGAGGCTGAAGCCTCGTGAGCCCGTTCGAGTCCTCATGGTGGAGAGCCTTTCGATGCGATTGCAAAGCCGGATCGTCGAGAACGATTCGCTTCGCAGCCACTACTGGAATTGCAAGAACCGGGGGGCGTTCTTGCTCGTCACGAGCTCGGTCCCGGTATCGATGAACGCATTCACCGGCTTGCCCTGGACGGCGTTGATCGCTGCCTCGACGGCGAGCGAGGCCATCTTGCCGGGAAACTGCGCAACGGTCGCGTTCATGTCCCCTGCAACGATGGCCTTCGCCGCATCCGGCAGTCCGTCATAGCCCACGACCAAGACCTTCTTCCCCTTGTCCTTGGCGACCCTGGCCGCAGCGATCGCCGGATCGTCGCAGGCGGAGTAGATCGCGGTGAGGTTCGGCTGACGCGTGAGCAGGTCCTCGGCGACGCTGGCACCTTGTGCCGAGTCGCACTTGGTCTCGGCGCCACCGATGATGACCTTCACGCCGCTGCCCTCGAGCGCCTGCTTGACGCCCTGGATGCGCGCATCGAGCGCCGGCACCCCACGCACGCCCTCCATCAGGCCGATGGAGTCGCCCGATTTGAGCATTGACTTCAGATAGGCGCCAGCGAGCTGGCCTCCCTTGACGTTGTCCGTGGCAGCAACCGCGGTCTTGTTCTTGAAGGCGTCGAGGGCGTTGTCGGCGAGGACGATCTTGACGCCCTTGGCGGCAGCCGCATCCAGCGCCGGAACCACATCGACCCCCATTGGCGTGATGACGATCGCCTGGAAGCGTTTCGCCACGGCGTCCTCGATCTGCGCAATCTGGCAGGCGGTGTCCGCTGGCGACTTGCATGAGAAGTACGTGATGCTGACACCCTGATGCTTCGCTGCGTAGGCCTTGGCCGCGTCTTGCATTGCCGTGAAGAACGCAACGGGAAACTTGGTGATAAACGCCAGCTTCACCGGACCGCCCGCTGCAGCCACACTCGATGGGGCGGAGGCGGTTGCGGCGCATGCGACGATGAGTGCGACCAGGGCAAACTTGCTTTGGGATCTCACGATTCCTCCATATTGGTTGGACAGGGATGGCTAGTCAGACTGGCCGCCGACGGCGCCGACGATCCAGGCGACGAGCTGCTCTTGGTTGCCGGCGTTCGGCGCGGCTTCGCCGACCGTGCGACCGCGGCGCAATACCAGCGCGCGATCGGCGACGGTCATGACGTGATCCATGCTGTGCGAGATGAGCACCACGCCCACGCCGTCTGCCTTGAGCCGGCGGACGAGCTCGAGGACACGAGCGGACTCGCGCAGTCCCAGCGCCGCGGTCGGCTCGTCGAGGATCACGAGCTTGGAGGAAAACGCGACAGCGCGCGCCACGGCGACCGCCTGGCGTTGTCCTCCCGACATGCGCGCGACCGGCGCGTCGAAGTCAGGCAGAGTGATCTGCAAGCGATCGAGTAGCGCGCGAGTCCGGTCGCTCATCTCTCGATGCCGCAGCAGCCGGAGCCCACGCGGCAGCCAGCCGGGCCCGGCCAGCTCACGCCCCGCAAAGAAGTTGGCCGCCGGTGCGAGATTGTCGAAGAGCGCGAGATCCTGGTAGACGGTCTCGATGCCGTGGGAGCGGATCGTCATCGCGTCAGCAGCCGTGATGTCGAGGCCATCGAGCAGGACCGTGCCGGCATCGAGGCGATGTGCGCCGCTGATCGCTTTGATGAGCGTCGACTTGCCGGCACCGTTGTCTCCGAGCAGCGCCAGCACTTCGCCGCGGCCCACGTCGAGCGAGACACCGTCGAGTGCAACCACGGCGCCGAATCGCTTGCACGCACCCCGAACCTGCAGCAGAGGAGACGCCGCCCTCATGATGGTGTTACCGCCTGGAGGCTGCGAAAGCGGCTCTCGAGCTGCGCGCGCAGCACGTCGAGCTCGACTGCGAGCACGATCACGGCGCCCGTCGCCATGTATTGCCAGTTGGGGTCGATGCCGAGCAGGTTCAGCCCGTTGCGCATGACGGCGATGATCAGCGCACCGGTGAGCGCGTTCACCACCGTCCCCCGCCCGCCCAGGAAGCTCGCTCCGCCGATGATGACTGCGGCGATCGCATCGAGCTCCGCCAGGGCTCCGGACGTGGGGGACCCCGCGTTGCCCTTGCCCATGGTGAGCAAGGCCGCAACGCCCGCGAGCAGCCCGCTCAGGACGTACACCGAAACGAGCACGGATGGCACGGGGATGCCGTTGCGTGCCGCCGCTTCGGGATTGCCACCGACGCAGTAAATCCAGCGCCCCCACACCAGGCGACGGGTCACGAGCAGCACCAGTACGGCGACGGCCGCCACGACCAGCGCAGCGATCGGAAACCAGCCGATCGCATCACCCCCTGGGATCCACGAGAGGCGGCCGGCCCCGATCGTGTTCACGATCGGCGGGGCGCCCTGAATGGTCCTGCTGTCCGACAGCAAGAGCGCGAGCCCGCTCGCCGCGGCGAGCATGGCGAGCGTTGGGATGAACGGGTGCGGAAGCCGGCCCTTCACATAGAGAAGGCCGTTCACGGCGCCGACCAGGCCACCCGTAGCGAGCGCGGCCGCGATGGCGAGCGGCGCCGACTCATGGTCGCGCCAGACGCTGGCGCCGACCACTGCGCTCAACGACAAGTTCGACCCGACGGAAAGGTCGATTCCGCGCGTCAGGACGACGAGCAGCTGCCCCAGCGCGAGCACGCACACCACCGCGGATTGCTTGAGTACGTTACCGACGTTCTCGAACGACAGGAAGACGTCGGAGAGGACGCTCGACAGGGCGATGAGCAGCCCGAGAATGACGACAGGACCGAGCCGCAGGACGCCGAGCGCAAGGGTGAGAGCACGGCGACCCGCGTAGTGCCGCGCTGCGCCTGCGCGCGTCTCCAGCGACTTCCCCGCACCGGCCAATGGCACCAGCGCCGTGTGATCTTCTCGAATCATGGGATCCCTGCGTTCTCGCTCCGGGCACATCGACACACGGCCGCGCGCCACTCACTGCGGCGGAACCGGCTCCAGGCGAAACATGACGACGCTCTTCGGCGGCAAGGCGACGCTGAGAGACCTGCCGCATGCCTGAAAGCTCGATGCCACCAGGGGCTGCGCGTTGACTCGTTCGGGCTGGCCGAAATCGTTGAAGGCGTCCTTGGCGTCACCCGTGATCACCTGAGCACTCGAGACGACGTACGACGTCGTATCAGTCTCTAGCTTGATGTCGACGGAGCGGCTGTTCACCAGATCCACGTTGACCAGGCTGATGTTGACCCCACCTGTATCATCTACGGTCGCTCCCGACGAGAGCACGGGGAAGCTGGTGTTATTGCCCTGGATGTTCTCGCTGTTGAGCGTGTTCGGTGCCCAGCGAGCATTTGCCGTGTGGTGCGGAGCGAGCATCTTGAACACATAGAATGTCGAGGTCTTCACCAGCGCTCCGTCGCTGGCACGCGTCACGAACAGAGAGTGAATCACGTTGATCGGTTGAGCCAAGGCGGCGGCCTGGATGCGATCGGCATGTGACATGAACAGGTGTAGATGCTCCGCCGCCGAGACCGCATCCATGACGGTGCCCTGCTGGGTCCACGCATCCTGGGCCTCGTTGAAGCCCAGCAGCCAGTCCCCCCACTCGTCCTCCACGATCTTGATCTTCTTCTCCGGATCGCGCCGGTCCAAGATCGAGACCAGCTGCTCGATGCGCGGCCCAATCTGGCCGCGGTTGGCACGATTGACGATGTCATAGTACTGAGCATCGGAGAAGCCGACGTTGGGGATGCTGTCGGGGAAGTACAGGTAATCGTGGATCTCGACGCCGTCCATCCTGCCGCCGAGGTTGGGGATCATCGTGTCCATCCAGGCGTTATTGTTGCGACCGATGAGATCGGTCCCGGCCACGATGTACAGCGGCTTGCCGTTCACGGGCTGGCTCAACAGCGCGTAGTTCGCGTTGTAGTTGGTCTCGTACGTGGCCTGTACCTGGTTGCCGCCGCAGCCCCAGACCTCGTTGCCCACCTTGAAGTACCTGAGATTCCATTCTGGATGCTCGGGGTTGTCGTTGATGTAGCGCACCCAGTCCGCATTGCTCTGCGCATTGGCCGCATTGGGCCGACCCGTGAGGTAAGGCTCGGCCCCGATCGTCTGCACGAACTGCATGAACAGATCCGTGCCCATGGTATTCGTCGGGTTGGTGTTGGGAGCCCAGTTGTAGTTGTTGGCGGCACAGCCCCCCGGCCACTGCACGATGCCCACCCCCGCCTCGACAAATCCCTGCACGATGTCGTCGCGCAAGCCGTCAGTGTTCGGAATCGGCGAGGTCCTGCCCACGTACAGCCCGCCATTGACGTCCCTGCCGAGCGTCTCCATCAGGACGCCGAACAGCTCTTTGCCAACGGGTTGCTGCGCGGCGCTGACATTGACGCTCAGCGTGTTCGGGCTGCTCCCTCCAACGGTGCTCTCGTCACAGGCCACCGCCATCACCGGCGGCCGTGGCTGCCCAGCACCTGGCATGCCTCCTGGACCGGCAGGTCCCTGGAGCGAGACGGAAGCGGGAGGACCCTCCGTCGCGCCCGGACCGGCCATGGCCATCTCAGGCCCCGGCGCGGCGCCCGCGGATTGCCCTGGCATCATCGCGCTGTTCCCACCACCCATGGGGTCGCCACCCAGGGAGTCCACATTGCTGCGCGCTGGCTCTTTGTCGTCCGAGCAGGACGTCAGCGCCGTCAGGGTCGCCGAGACAGTGAGTACCGTGACTACCAGCGAAGCATTTTTCATGGGTGACTTTTCCTGTTCGTCCGAGGTCCGGTGGTCCGCATCTGCGTGGACGTGCTCACGTCACGGCGCGGCGATCACGACGGCTGTTCTGAGACTTTCCCAACGCCGGCGGAGTTGGCGCTCGGCATGGAAGAGTCTGGCACGCTCCCTCCCGAGTCGTTCGAGTGATCATGATAGTGGAGTTGGCCTTGCGACATTGGCCAGGCAGAGCCGATGTGTGCGTGCGACCAAAGTGTCGAAGGGATTCGCGGGGCCGTCAATCTGGAAGGCCTCCCGGACGACATCCTCGACGCAATCGCGCATGATGACGCCCGATAATCGAAGGCGACTTCACGCTGGCTGGGGCGCGTTACGCTGGTCTTGGAGAACTACGGACTCAGCACCGGCGCCTCTCGAAAGAGGTCCAGCGGGATGGCGTTGGCGATGGCGCGATAACCGGCTTGATTCGGGTGAACTCCATCGCAGCTGAGCTCCGGGAGCAAGGCCCAGCCTGAATCCGTCGGATCTCGAACGATGTCCTCGAGATCGATCACGGCATCGTAGCTCGGTTCGCTGGCACCGAGCCGCTTGTCGTGGGCGCGAATCCACTCGTTGACCTCCCGAGCGATCTGCACGTTGTTGCCCACGTCTTTGACCGAGTGCCCAAAGGGCAGGATGGGAATGCCAATGATGCGCTTCCCGGCCCGGTGGGCTGCGAGGATGGCTTGGCCAAACGCATCTTGTAGAAACGCGGCATCGACGCGTTCATAAGAGATGTCGTTGACGCCCATCAGGATCATCACCCAAGCGACGGCAGGCAGAGTCAGGAGCTCGTCGAGCCGGTAAAGTCCACGGAGGCCTGCAGCATCCGACGAAGCAAAGCGTCCCGATCCGATCCCCGCGTTAAAAATGGCCCTCGCGTTACCGTCGAGAAGCAGCCGGTTCGCGAGCAGGTCCGGCCAATCGCCGTCGGCGTCGAGCGTCGAGCAGGCACCTTCCGTAATCGAGTCTCCGAGCGCCACGATCGTGGCCGCTGGGTCCGGCGAGAGAACCTGTACCTCATACACGACGAACACCTGTCGCGTCGTTGCGGCCGACGACAGTGAAGCGGCGGATACCTGGTTGCCCGCGCCGTGATACGAGGTCTTGATTTGTCCTCGCCCGCCTTCCGTCGTCGGCGTGAAAGGGCCCGGAATGTACACTGAAATCGCGAGATCGCTAGCAGCGGAGACGTTCAGGTCGATCGGGTCACTCCAGATGTCGGCGCCAGCAGGTACGGTCACCTGCGAAGCGCCGCCGAAGGTGAGCTCGCGATCGGTGTCGGGAACGATCGCGTTGCCCGAGTCGCGGATCGCGACGTGAGCGGCACCGACGTCGAGCGCGGAAGAGGTGAAGCGCTGGCTGAATCGAACTCGAACCTGGCTACCACCCGCGGTGACGTGGGCCATCACGCGCAGGGTACTTTGGGAGAGGTTCGGCGTCGGGTCCGTGAAGGTCCGGTCCGTCGTGATCGTCGTGGAGAGCGGACCCCGCCCGCTCCATGCCGATATCCAGGTCTGAGCGCGAGCTGGCGTCACGACGGGGGGGCCCAGCGCGTCCGTGCAGGCGCCGCAGCCACCATCTTCACCACAGGCGCATGTACCGACGCGGCAGTCTCCCGAGATCTGTTCCGGCATGGCTCCGCGAGAGCTGCCGACGGCTGCCTGCCAGCAGCTCGGGACGCTGTCCGCCGAGCACGTCGAATCGGGCGCACTCGGCGCAACCGGCGAGTCGCCAGCGTCCGGTTCGCGCGTCCCCCCCGCCGCGACGGCGGCGTCCGGCTCGAAACCCTGGCTCTCGGACGAGACGTTCCGATCAGCCATCGCACAGCTCAGCGCGGCCAAGGCAAGCAGCGTCGCAACCTGGTTCAGCCGATGGCGGTACTCGCCCCAAGCACCGCGCTGCTCGAACAACTTCCAGCTCCGTTCTCGCGCACCCGATCCACAGGAGCTACCAAGGTTGACAAGAAAGAACAAAGAACAACGTCCGAGCCACGGAATTGAACCGGCGGGTGTACGCAAAGAAGGAGTCCAGAGGACGCAAAACCGAAGGCTCAGCGCGCCGCTCCTGCGGTCCGCGCCTCGCGGCCCGATCAGGCGGCATTCACCCGATGGCTACTCCTCGTGGACTGCTCGCTCCATCAAATGATGCTTCTGTCGGATCCGCCCCGATACCGAGCGGGACCTTCGTGCCCTCATCGTCACGCCGAAAGGCACGAGCATCCGCGCGCCGTGCGATCTCATCGATGAACAGGGCCGCACAGGTCGGCGTCATCGAGCTTGCGCGACACGATTCGAGTTGCTCGTCGTTGCGTCGATCGGTGCCAGACTCGCATTCTCTTGCTCGTCCCTCGCGCTTCGGTGGCCCGTGTCGATGGGAGCTTCACTCGCCTTGCTGAAAGGTTTATGGTGCCAGAGGACTCGAGCTCTGATGTCTCGGGCGTTTGACCTCATTGCTCGCGTCAATGTTGACTGCCACGCGCGTTGACGATTGCTTGGGGCGCGTGAGACGACTCGTAGTCGTTACCGCACAGTCGGCTCTTCGTAGATCCCACCTTTCTCGGCTCGGAGATATGGCACCTATTCGCAGCGCGCTCGTTGGCCTGATATTGTCCACGCCGTTCCTGCTCACGACACGGCAGGCGCGTGCCGCTAGTTTGCAGCAGGTAAACGACTGGGCGGTCGTCGGTCTGCCCTCGGATGTCAGCATGTACGCCTACGTGCCTGATAATGTCGCTGACCGTCCGCCACTGCTCGTGCTGATTCACTACTGTGGTGGCACCGCGCCTGCGGTCTTTGGCCAGGCCCGAGGGGGCGGCATAGTGCAGGCCGCTGACGAATATGGGTTCATCATCGTCGTGCCCAGCAGCGGACGGTGTTGGGACATTGTCTCTGACAAGACCCGCACGCGAAATGGCAACGGCGACAGCCATGCCATCCGTCAAATGGTCACACATGCCATTGGCGCCTATGGTGCCAACGCCGACCGTGTGTACGCGACCGGAGATTCCTCCGGCGGGATGATGACGGAGCTATTGTTGGCGCTCTATCCCGATGTCTTCAAGGGTGGCTCAACCATGGCCGGTATGCCCGCGGGATGTCGCGGCGCAAATGAATCCGGAAATGGAGGAGGGTACAGCGGCGCGTGTGCTGGCGGTGACGTGTCGCACACGGCGCAGGAGTGGGGCGACCTGGTGCGATCCTTCTATCCCGATTACACCGGGCCTCGTCCGCGCGTGCAGATGTTTCACGGGGATGACGATCCCTTGATCGACTACAACAACCACAGCGAGGCGATCAAAGAGTGGAGCAATGTACTAGGTCTGGAGTCGACTCCCACCGAAGATGAGGGCGGAGTGCGACTGGGGATGCATCAAGCCACTCGACAAACGTGGGTGGGCGAATGCGGGATGCCCGTGCTCGAGGCGTTCACCTCGCTCGGTGGAGACCATGGCCCCTCGGATGCGCTATTTCTGGCCGATCACCTCATTCCCTTCCTTGGTTTGGACGATACTGGGCCCGTAGATCCCGTGGTTGTTGCTTGTGAGAGTCAGGGAGCCGGCGGCGGCGATTCGGGCGGCTCGGACAATGCGGGTGGGGACAGTCCTGTTGGAGATAGTCCTGTTGGGGACGGCAGCGGAGCCCTGAGCGCTGACGGAGGCGGCAGGCCGCTGAATGCGGACGGAAGCGGCGGCGTGCCGGGCGCTGACGCGAGCGGCAGCGCGCCGAACGCTGATGGCAGCGGCGGAGCGCCGGGCGCTGTGGATAGCCTCGGATCGGGTGCTGACGCTCCTGGCGCGCTGGCTGCGAGCCCAGGTGGCGTCTCCGCCGCTGCCCTGGGCGATGGTCCGTCTACTCGCGCAACGGACGATTCAGCTCAGGGCTGCAGTGTGGCGTTGCCGCATCCTGGCGCGGGCGGTGGTTCGCGCTGGGACTGGCTCGCGCTGCTCGCCATGTCGGGTTTGCTCCGAGCAGCGAGGTCGGGGCGCTCCCTCGGTTCATCAGTGCCTGATTGAGGGGCAGAAATGCGCCGGCACGGGCTGCCCTGAGGATTCGGGGCGGCCTCGTCGACGTCAGAGACGATGACCTGGGTCGTAGCCGGCTACCAGATGATGGTGAAGCCGGCATTGACGAAGTTGACTGCCTGCGAGGGACGCTTGATGTCGATGACATTGGGGTTGTCGGGGTTCGTCTCGCCGAACTCATACAGCGTGTGCTCGGCCCGGAAGTACTCCAGGGCGAAGATGACGGGACCGGTCGTTTGGTAGATACCCGCCGTGACTCCCAGATTCTGCTTCAGCACCTGAGGATTCTGCGGTGTCCCGGTCGGGCCGATCGGCCCCGGATCGTTGGGCGACTTGTCCACGTGAAAGATGCCGGCGCCTCCCGCGAGCTTGGTGTGAATCGAGTCGACGGTGAAGGCGGCGAGACCGAAGACACCGCGGGATTTTCTCAGCGTGCCCGAGCTGTCGACCGCTGTTTGATGCTCGTCCACATGGGTGATGGGACTGAGTCCCGCGCCCGTGAAGCCGGCACCGCCAACCATGACGGGGCCGAGCGTCAACATCAGCCCTGCCTGCGCGCCCCATGCGTCGGCGTCAATGTCCTTTCTCGAGCCTGCCGGGCCGGTGGGGTCGGACACCGTGCCTTGCATCTGCTGCCAGAAGCCGCTGGCGAAAACGCGGACCTTTTCTTGCAGACGGTAGCTCAGCTCCGCCTCGATCCGAGGCAGCGGCGCGCGATTCAAGTCGCCATTGGCGATGTTGGCGGGATCGTAGAGCCCGATCGATAGCTCGACCCCAGCGAGATTCGGCGTCGTATAGACCAGACCTGGCTCGAAACCGGGGAAGACCGCGCCGAATGCCGCCATGCCGCAGGCGCCACCGGAGGCATCCTGGATCAAGCAGGGATATCCCATGCCGTAGTCATGAGCGATGTCTGCGTCCGTCTGTATCCCTCCGCGACCGAACAGCGCCAGATCGCTGCCCCCCTGGAAGCGACCCCAGGGGCCCTCCAGCCTGCCGTAAAGCTCTCGCGGATCGACGAGACCGGGGACGTTTTTAGTTCGAGAGCTGCTCGTGTTGAGCCAGAGCGCGATTCGCGCGCTCACCTCGAGGTCTTCGCTGACTTGCTTCCGGGCATTGAAGCCCAGGATGCTCATCAGAAACCCGTTGCGGATACGGGTGGACGCGATGTTGCCTGCGGTGTCCTTGGTATCCTTGGTGATGGTGCCTGGAAAGTCGGGCTGCCCGTCCGGGATGCCCGTTCCTTCGGCCACGCTGATGAAGGCGTTCACACGCCCGTCCACGCTGATCGCCCAGCCGCCGCCCTCGGCGAGCTTTACTTCGGCGCGCGCCGACGGAAGGCCCACGAGCGTTACCGACAACGCAACGCAGACCTCCGCCGCGAGCAAACATTTGTTGCCTTTCATGAGTCTGAGCTCTCCACCGCGTTCGAGCGACCATCCCTGGTCATTGACGAGTCAGGGCTCCGCTTCGGCACGACGCCGCAACACGGAGCTCGCGTACGCCTTAGCGAGGGATGACGTAGATATTGCGGAACGAAATGCGGTTGCTGTGGTCTTGCAACATGAGGCCGGCTGGACCAGGTGTTTCTGGGAAGCCGGAACGCGTGCCGCCGGGTACATCGGTATTGTCCTGCACGAGCACATTGTTGAGCTTGGCCGAGACGATGCGGGCGTTGGACACTTTTCTGCCCTGGTCGTCGAATCTCGGGCCCACGAACTCGATGTCGTAGGTGTTCCAGACCTCTTCCTGGAAACAAGCGACGGTCAGTGGAGCCTTGATTCCGTAGACGGATCCGCAGCCGTCAATCTCCGGTGGGCGCCCGAAGCTGTCGAGCACCTGCATCTCGTACATGGTCTTTAAATAGACCCCACTGTTGCCCCGCTCCTGCCCCGTGACGTTGGCAGGGAACACCGGCGTCTTGTATTCCAGATGCACGAAGAGGTCTTCCCACTTCTCCTTGGTGATGATGTCGCCGGTGCCGGGGGTCACCACCATCGTCCCATCCCCGAGCACCTGCCAGCCGGCAGGGCCACCGTTGTTGCGGGAGACCCAGGCATCGAGATTGGTGCCGTCGAACAGGACGACCTTCGGCGTCTCGGGCGGCGTGGCCGGGTCGGCCGGAGGTGGCTCGGCCGCGGGCGGCGTGGTGGAGTTGGCCATTGGCGCCTGAAGCATGGGCGCCGTCGGCGTCGTCGTCTCGGTCGCCGGTGTCGGCGCGGTCGGCGCCGTCATCGCGGGTTGCGGCGTCGGGTCGGTCGTCGGCACGTTGGACGAGGGAGACATCTCAGCACTGGCCCCGGTCCCGCCAGCGAGCGGGACACCGGCTCCGCTGGCTGGGTTGCTGGGCGTGACGTAGACGCTTTCGCCGCTCTCGGTCTCGCCCGAGCTACACCCTATCAACGCGGCGGATGCCGCCAGCAACGACCAAAGTGCGGAAACGCTATTTGACTTCTGCATGTTAGGACCTCGATTGGCTTGATGGACGTACACCCCTGCGGATCGCGTGGAGGAGAGCCACGCTACTCAATCAGCTACTCGCCGGCAGGCAACTCTGGCTCACTGATTCAACTCTGGCTCACTGATTCAACTTGTAGCGAATCTCGCGATAGAAGAGCTCGGCGAACTCCGCCTGAACGGAAACGAAGCCTTCGCTCAGCGGCTGGCCATTGTAGGTCATGTTGAAGACCCGGTTGACCTCGACGTCGTTGACCATGTAGATGGCCTCGGCAGCGCCGTCGATGATGATCTCCACGGTGTTCCACTCACCCCGCGGACGGTCAGCATGTATTCTGGCGGCCGATTTCGTGCCGTTCCCGAACGACTGCAATTGACCGTTCGCGCTTCTCGTCTGCGCACGCGTAGGGCCCCCGAGCACCCACAAATCTCCCGCCACATACTCGCCGCCAAGTTGCGATTCACCGAGCTGATGCTCGAGCGAGTCGGGCCAAACTTTGTTCACGTCAGTACCCGTGATGTGAAACAGAATACCCGCGTCTCGGTCCACTTGACTGCGGCCACCGAACCTGGCTTGGCCCCACTTGTACTCGACGTGCAGCGTGTACTTGCCACCGAGGCTGGTCAGGCTACGGAGATTCGCCTGCGGCTGATTGGACTGATCCTGCTGCGTTGGGTAGACGTGGATCTCGCCATTTTCGACAGCGTACAAGGGCTGCGTGGTGCCATTCACCACCCAGCCGTCCAGATTGACTCCGTTAAACAGCGGCACCCAACCGTCTGCCGATGCGCCACCGCTGCCTGCCATCTGCTGAGCGCCGCCGCTGCCTGCCATCTGCTGAGCGCCACCGCTGCCTGCCATCTGCTGCGCGC
>Ga0207675_100001348_pt1 | contig 24637 bp, 23 predicted proteins | sample KBSSwiS42_FD_184305 | JGI IMG/M metagenome (GOLD analysis project Ga0207675, IMG submission 184305) | Switchgrass rhizosphere microbial communities from Kellogg Biological Station, Michigan, USA - KBS Switchgrass S4-2 (SPAdes) (version 2) | ecosystem: Host-associated > Plants > Roots >...
CGCGGTGACGCATCCGCGGGCCAAGTAGCTCTCCCGTCCCACAATCAAAGCTGCACCAGATCGACACTAGATCGCCGCTTGTCCGCCCATGGTACGTTTGAAGTCAGACAATTGATCGAGTTAAAAGATGCCGTGACGATAGATCGGTGTCCTCTGCTGTCTGACTATACTTGCTCACGAACTTCTCTTCGCCCGTTAATCTGACGCAATGGTAACTCGAGACAAAGCGACTGCCGGCAAGCCGACGAAGAGTGACAAGGTCGCGGTTCTAGAGTGGCGAGCCTGGGACGGTTTCCTGCTAACTCACGTTCTTGGTGATCAAGGCGTGCGGATCGAGACGGATCCTTTCAGCGAATTCCCTTCCTCGGTATTCGATCGCTTATGCGAGTCTGTCTCCGTAGTCTGTTTTCACATCAACTTATCAGTTCGTAGTCGATTGCCGTTGCGGATCCGCGACCTCACCAATCGTTTAGTCGAACGAGGTGTTTATGTCGTCAATGGTTTGGTCCAGGATATCCGCAAGTCAACCCTTCAGTCTCACCTTGAGTCCATCGGCCTTCCCTCGCTGAGAACAACATCAGCTGGTCCCGCTGACGAACTTCTGTTTGTGAAGACAAATCTGAACTATGGTGGAGACTTGGAAAGATGGTTGCCGCCAGAGCACATCGCAGCCGTTGGCCTGGAACTTCTGATCTCAACCGACATCGGCGGAGCCTACTACTACAAAACCGTTGAGCGCGGAATGCTTCAGGAGGACATCTGGAAGGACCCGGCCATCGTTGTTGAAAAGTACATCACGAACTTCGAGGACTCGTTTTACCGCGTGTACTTCTCGGGACAACAAATCATCATCGTCAAAGCCTTTGCTCCGGGCATTATCAAGAAACTGTCGAGCGATCCGCGTGATACGAACTTCGTGACGGACCTCGAACACCTTAAGACTGGTACGGACGACCTATCGATCAGTACTGCGTTAAAGCTGGATGTCGCCACATTTGTCGAGAAGACTCCCGTTGAGTTTGGTTGCATCGACATCGTGCATGACGGCCACGACAGACACTACATCGTTGACCTTAACCTCACTCCGTACGCTGGAAAGCGCGTGGCTGATGCATTCCTAATTGATTTCCTGCGGGCGGGAATTACGGATCCAACTCGACGCAAGCTAAGCGGTGCTGCTAATTCACCGCTTGCTGCTGATGGCTCCTGATCGTTTCAGACTCAAAAACCCCGTATCAACAGGCGAAGCGATCGCTTTGCATGTGCTCTGGTGGGTCAAACGTCGGCGAGGCCTGGCCCACTATCTGGCGGAGAGAAGAAGCGCACCTCAGAGTCTCGTTTATGGCCGCTCACCATCAGGCACGCATTCTCCGCGTAGTACGCGAGATTGTTAACCATGGCGAAGTTAGGTCGAGCGTAGCGAGCCGCAAAACTCAGGCGCGGGAGCGCGGTGGAATTGGCAGGGGAATCATGAAGCAGGTCATCAAACAACATAAAGTGTCCTGCGGGCATTGAACAATCGACGATACGATCAGATTCGTGTGGTAGTGCCGCGCGGGTGAATGTACGCCAGTAATTGCTGTTGGGCGGCACGGGCAAATGCTCTCGGGTATGGGTGTGGCTCCCTAGGATCACCTGCATAGCTCCGTTCTCCGGGGTCGCATCATCGATCGCGAGCCACATCGTGACCCATCCTCTCTCGACTTCCCAAAAATACGACTCCTGATGCCACGGGATCTCGAGAGCGTCCGGAGGCTTCTCGAAGAACTGTGACCTGAACAACATCACGTCGTCACCGAGGATTTGTGTGATGGGGCGGATAACCTGCGGAAGAGTGCAGAGCTCATAAACCAGTCGGCGGTCAAGGTGTCGGTCATACACCAACCGCTCTTCCGGGGGAAACTGTTGATGACAGGGGGCGGTCGAGGGGAGCGAGAGCACATCCTGCAGGGCGGCCCTAATCGGCCCCGTGCGCTTAGACGAATAGAGTTGAAAGTCAGTGAGCAAGCCCTCACGCTGGAATCTATCCAATTCGAGGAGGCTCAGAGACCGCGCAGGTACACTGTCCCCGTGGCACTTCACTGCGAACAATGCTCCTGGTGGTCGGCAGGCGAACGCCGTGGTCGGACAAGAAGACTAAGCTGGGCCCACCCGTCAACAAACGGTCTAAGATTCATCCAGCTAATCTCGAAGCGGGATCGGAAGCGCGCGATCAGCGGATCGGGAGCCCAATGGGCAACCGGAACTTTTCGCGGCACACCGTGCTCATCGAACATCACACAGCTGTTATGTATCCTCTCTTGCGACTCCTCGATAACGGTCACCATCATCATCATTGAGCCTTCGGGATGCAAAACGCTGTGAAGAGCGCCGAGTGCATGAGGCAGTAGGTTGAATGGGATATGTACCAACACGTAGGAAAACCAGATTCCGTCAAACTGTTCTTTGAGATCTGCCAGATCGAGAAGGCTCATCTTAATCGGCCGAGCCTCCGGACACTGTTTCCGGAACAGCCGCAAGGCTTGCTCGCTTACGTCAAGACCGGTCACTCGGTACCCAAGATCGAGTAACTGCCTCGTGTCTCTTCCTGAATTACACCCAACATCAAGAACCGATCCCCCGGGCTTGACGGCTGACGTGAACTGCCGCCATTCCTCACTCTGCAAATCATCACGTTCTCTCCAGGTGCGGTCGTAGTCGGACCAACCATCGTCGTAGACCTTTGTCACCGCGGCGAGAAAGACATCGTCACTAGCAAATGAATGGCTACGCTTCATCAGCAGTTTCCCGCTCCACTGTATCTCTTAGCAGGTCCGGATTATTTCGTTTCCTTAACACGCTTTGGAGCAATGCTCGGCGGCAGCAAATCAGAGATGATATGGCTGACAGTGAGCGGTGTCTGTTGGACGTAGTTATGGCACGAGAAGCAGTTGTGGTTCGGCTGTTGATAGAACGTCTCCATAGTCGTGTTGGCGGCTTCGAGCGAACCGCGCTGCACGTCGGCGCCGCCTGATGGGACGCCCCCGTTTGTCCACAGGCCCGAGACGAGGGTGTAGTTCTTCCACACTGACATCGGACTAGTAACCGGCAACTGCGAGAGGAACCCTGCGATCTGGCTATTCAGCGTATCGATGTTGAAGCGATTGGTATCGTTATTGTTCCCGTTGGTCATGGACCCCGGGTCAGTGCCATCGCTATAAACGCGACAGACTTGAGTGGCTGGTCCTGTGATACCGGGTGGCGTAGTTGGAGCAACGTTGAAGTTGCACTGGGGGCAACCGTTCACGCCGTTCTGTTGGAGGCATGTCGCACAAGAGCTACTGAGGAAGGACCACCCAGCGGCGGGTGGAGCCTGGGGATTCGTGCAGTTTGGTGCGTTGTTGACGTGTTCGAATGTAGCCCAGACGAACTCGGGATGAAGCTGCGTGTTGATGACTAAATGCAAGCCGACTAGTCCGAGAGTCACAGGGTTATTAGGGAGACCGGCAACAGTGGCCGTCATCGTATAGTAGGCGGGGTCAGCCGACTTGAGAATCCGCCACGACGCTTTTATCTCCATCGTGTTCGGCAAGTAACCGGACGCAGTAGCCTGGCATTCATTAGGGCTGTAGAGAACGTAGTAGAGAACGACATTGCCGTTCTGGTCGTATAGCGGGGTGCCCGTCGCCTGAGCGATGTCCTCGGGAACAACTGGAACGAAGTCGTTAGTTGTCGGTTTTGGTGTGCGGACGAAGAGCGCCTTGGCGATGTTTGCACGACCTGTCAAAGCGGTGACGGCACATTGGTTTGTCTTGTTCGGCTGATAGACGTTGAGCGTCTCGAACTTGCGTTCACCAGAAGTTCCTACCGGCTGAGTCATCGCAAAGAACCATTGATAGGCGAACTGGTAGAACTGGCAGTTGGTTTCGTTACCGACCGGGGGCGGATTTGGTCCGCCGATTTCGGTGGGCGGATTGGGAGCGGTGATCCAACTCGCACTGGCCGGACAGGGTTGCGGTGTTGGCGACGCACTCGCGACTTCAGTTGCTCCGGGTCTTGGTTGGTTGGTTTCAGAGCGGCTGCAGGCAAACACACCGATGCAAAGAAGAAGAAGGAATACCCCGAGCAAGACTTTGCACTTTGTCATCTTCTCTCTCCATAAGAACTCAGAATTGGGGATCAAAATAATCCTTGGCCTTTGCTGCCTCAGGTAGTTCCCCCGGTTGCAGTGGTTGATCTACAACCTCGACCAGGAAGTTCTCTTCTAACGGCGCAACCCAGATACGCGTGGACAGGTTCACCTTGAAGATGCGGAACGATTTGATGTCTTCCTTGGTTGTCTCATTGGTTTCGAGACGGTCGGTGAGATCGTAGAACTCGCGCGGCACAAAATCCGGACGCAGATTGATATTCGCTGTCTTCTCCCCATCGCTGACCCACCATTCGTACTTCATCTTGCTGTTGCACTGCATTCCGCAACCCTCGGCGACGACGACGTTGTAGCGATCGCGGCTGGCGGCGCCCGTCACATAATCGATGGTATCTTTCACACCGGGACCGGGATGACCGCTGACGATGTAGAGGTTCTCGCGAGCCCAAAGATCATCCTGCGAGAGCGCCTGCGCGGCCGCTTGCATCGCGCGAAAGCCAACCGCAGTGCCCCACCATAATGATCCCGGATGCTGACAGACAGCTCCGTCATAATCCAACTCCAGGACTTTCCCCTGGTCCTTAATCCGAACCGTAACTCCCTCAGCCGCTTTGACACCTACATTGGTCGACATGTGATCTTCCTCCGGTTGACGAGTTGTAGCTTCCTTTTTGGGCGCGTTAACAAATCCGCGGTAGTTGTTCGCCGACGAGCATGTCGACGATGCGTCGGCCGCCAAAAACAGTCTGCATTACGACGCGGCCGGGGCGATGATCAGTTACGTCGCCGATCTTCGCAGCACCCTTCCCGTGTGGATGTGACTGGAGCGCGGCGAGTGCGGTTTCTGCATCTTCCGGTGGCACTACACAGACGATCTTGCCTTCGTTTGCGAGATAGAGTGGATCAAGGCCCAAGATCTCGCAGAAGCCCTTGACCTCGCTCCGTATCGGTGTGCGGTCTTCGTAGATCTCGATGCCAACCTGCGACGCCTCTGCAATTTCGTTCAAGACAGTTGCGAGTCCACCGCGCGTTGCGTCCCGCAAGAACCGTGTATTAGGAACGGCTGACAACAACGTATCGATCAGACCATGCAAGGCAGCACAATCACTCTCAATGGCCGTGGTTAACGCCATGTCTCCTCGGGCATTGAGGATCGCCGCGCCGTGATCACCCAATAGTCCATTGACGAGAATGACATCACCGGGGCGGGCTTTGTCGACACCAAGGTTGACGCCTTCGCGAATGACACCGACACCAGCAGTATTAATAAACAACTTGTCACACGCTCCACGTTCGACAACCTTCGTATCGCCAGTTACCACTTTTACGCCGGCTTCGAGAGCTGTCGCCGCCATGGTCCTGGCCACCATGCGCATAGTTTCCACGGGCAAGCCTTCCTCAATAATGACGCCGCACGACAAGTAGAGTGGTTTAGCGCCACCAACAGCCAAGTCGTTGACCGTACCGCAGATTGCCAGCTTGCCAATGTTGCCACCTGGAAATTCGATTGGCTTTACGACATAGGAGTCAGTAGTGAAAGCGAGCCGATCACCAAGTGCGGCCATGTCCGCAAGACTGAGGCGCGCTTGATCTTCCAGTGGTGCCTGACCTTCGTTGTCAAAGGCTTCAAGGAAGATGTCGTCGATCAAATCGTGCATCGCCTTGCCACCGCCGCCGTGAGCGAGTGTGATAGTTGGTACACGCACTTTCCCGCGACGCCGAGCCTTACCGTTGTTTGTTGCTACTTCTAAGACGCTAGTACTCATACCATCTCCTCGACCAATGCTCTTGTGTCGTGAACCTTCTCAATGTCGCCATACTGGTAATAGGCGGCACACGCTCCTTCCGACGAAACCATTAGCGCGCCGAGTGGAGTCTCCGGAGTGCAATCTCTGCCAAAAACTTTGCAGTCCCAGGGCTTGATGACACCCTTGAGCACTTCGCCACACTGACAAGATTTCGGATCGGCAATCTTGAGTGCTGGCACTGAGAATCGACGCTCTGCGTCGAACTCGGCGTATTCCTCTCGTATCCGAACTCCCGAGTGATCGATCGATCCCAGTCCGCGCCATTCAAAGAACTCCCGCAATTCGAAAACTTTGCCGATGGCATCGAGCGCCACGGTATTACCGCCATTCGGAACCACGCGGTTGTATTGGTTTTCGATCTCGGAACGTCCTTCGGCGATCTGTTTGAGCACCATCCAAATGCCGTGAAGAATATCGAGTGGCTCAAAGCCTGCGATTACCAAGGGCTTCTTGTAGTGTTCAGCGATAAAACGGTACGACGAATTGCCGATAACCATGCTGACATGACCTGGACCGAGGAAGCCGTCCAATTGAAGATCAGGCGAGTCAAGGATCGCCTTGATTGTCGGAATGATCGTGATGTGATTGCAGAACAATGCAAAATTCTTGACGCCTTCCTTCCTCGCTCTCAGCACAGTCAATGCAGTGCTGGGCATGGTGGTTTCGAAACCCAGGGCAAAAAAGACCACGGGCCTGTCCGGGTTCTGCTTGGCAATTTGCAGAGCGTCAAGAGGCGAGTAGACCATTCGGACATCGGCCCCGTTTGCTTTGGCCTGTAGCAAACTCTCCTTTGATCCGGGCACTCGCATCGCGTCACCAAACGTGGTGAAGATCATTCCGGGCATGTGGGCCAGTGCTACGCAGTCGTCAACCCGGCCCATCGGCAGCACACAAACCGGACAACCGGGACCGTGGATCAACTCAATGCCATCCGGGAGCATAGTCTCCACACCGTATCGAAAGATGGCGTGTGTGTGACCACCGCAGACCTCCATGATGTATACGGGGCCAGTGCGCCCCTTTTGGATCTGGGGCACGAGGGTGCGGATTTCCTTCAGCAGGAACTGCGCTTTTTCCGGATCTCGAAATTCATCGACGTATTTCATTTTGTTTTCTTTCTTGTGGATCGTCGTTTAGCTATCGCCCATGGCCAACGAACCGCGATCGTCCGCCAGCAGTGTGTGAACAAGGTCCCAAAGAATGTGGTAGATGATTACGTGACACTCCTGTACGCGATGGATGCTATCGGTGTCGACGACGAGACAATGATCGAGTCCTGCCTTTGCCATCTCACCGCCACTCATTCCGGCAAGCCCTATGGTGGTCACACCCATTTGCTTTGCTTTCACAAAAGCCCTCACGAGATTGTCAGAGTTCCCGCTGGTCGAGAGGCCGACTAAACCGTCCCCGGGTCGCGCCTGCGCAATCACCTGACGCACGAAGACATGCTGGAAGCCGACGTCGTTTGCTACTGCGGTCATCATTGTGCGATCGGCGGTGAGATCGATTGCGGTCAAGGCAACACGACCGGCGGTGACCGGATGGAGAAACTCAACAGCGACGTGTGCCGCATCGCAGCTGGAACCGCCGTTTCCCATGGTAAACAGTCGGCCATTGCGACGATAGACATCGGCAATAGCGCCGGCAGCAGCAACGACCTGTTGTCCGTTAGCGGCAAAGAACTCGTCAATAACCTTGTGATGATGAGCTGCCTTTTGTGCCACTGACTCGAGCAGAGCGGAATTCATCGACAAGGGATCTTGTTTCTTGCCGTGCAGGAACGGGTAAAGCCCCGCAAGATTTGGATCTTCAACAAGGGTCATTGGGTTTTAGGCAACGAGTTCGGGTTCCGCAGTTTCAGTAATTGACGGCTGAAGCCCCGCCGATTCTTTCATCGCCAGAAGTTCCGCCTGCACTTCGCCAAGCTCCCTCAGAACCTTCAAAGTCGCTTCAGCTTCATCTTCATTGATAAGACTCATGCCGAATCCGACATGCACTAATGTCCAGTGGCCCACACACTTTTCGAGCGGGTGGTATTCGTCAACCACACACTCCAAACTCACTTCTCGTTGGACGCCACTAACATCCACGAGCGCCATTTGTCGCTTAGCGTCCGTGATCTTTACGATTTGCCCAGGGATTCCAAGACACATTGCGTGCTCCTTCTTTGGAGTGCGGCAGCTTGACGCCGCTTCAGTTTTTTATGCCACTTGATGGAGAACAAAGCGGCGTCAAGCCGCCGCACTCCAAAGAACGCTCGATATTTCGTGCTGCCGCTATAGCAGCTTGTCCCAGTGCCAACCCTCCGTCGTTCGTTGGGACTTTGGCGTGTAAGAGACAAGTTAGACCATCCGCATTTAGTAATCGCACTACTTCTTCTAAGAGGAGCTTGTTTTGGAAACAGCCTCCGCTGAGCGCGATCGTGTTCACCGATGTGGCGTTGGCACTTGCTTCTCGGATTAGTGCAACCATGTTACGGACCCCACGAGCGAGGCCGTTGTGGAAGCGTGCAGCGATTCGAGCAGCCGCAGTCTTTTGGGAAAGATCCTCCAGCAGGGCCAGCCACATTGGTGCCGATTCAAGGTGGATAATTCCCCCGGGCTGTTCGACAAGAGCGAATGGATACGGGACCTCGGCCGATGTTTGCCCCGGCGCGACTAACGCTTCCAATTCCATTGCCCCTTGACCTTCAAAGATCGCCTTGTCAGCGCATAGCCCCAGAGCCGCAGCAACAGCATCGAAAAGTCGACCACACGAACTGGCCAACGGCACGTTAAGACCTGTTTCCAGCATTCGATCAATCGTCGGCAGCGGCTTCGTAATTAAGTAGCGATACAGATCAGTTGAGGAAAATCGATCGACAAATTCCGCCCAGCCAATACCGGCTACGAGGTGTGCATAGGTGTTTCGCCAAGGTTCGCGGATAGCCTGGAAGCCACCAATCATCGCTACTGGCTTCAACGAGGCAATTCGCCGATAGCCGCGGTAATCTGCCAACAGAAACTCACCGCCCCAAAACGTGCCATCCTCACCAAAGCCCAGCCCGTCAAACGCAATACCAAGCACGGGTGGCGCGTCCAAAGCGACTCCGTTTTCAACCATGCAACTAGCGATGTGCGCATGATGATGCTGCACTTCGACAAGCGGCAAGCTTTCCGTTTGCGCTGTCTGTTTGGCGAGCTTGGCGGAAAGATATTCGGGATGCATATCAGCAACCAATACGCTCGGACGGTGATCGTAAATCCGCGAATAGAGATGCAGGTTCTTTTGATAATCCTCGAACGTCGAAATGTCCTCCAGATCACCCTGGTGCTGAGACAGGATCGCTGCGCCGTCTTTCAAAACGCAGAAAGTGGATTTCAGCTCGCCCCCAAAAGCCAGCAAATCCGGAGCATCTTCAAAACCAGACGGTAACGGCACAGCACTGGGGGCATAACCGCGGGCCCGACGCATCACTGTTGGTTTCCCTCCCACTATCCGCACCACTGAATCATCGATCCGGTTGGCGATCTCACGGTTGTGCATCAACATTGCATCGGCAATGCCTCTCAAGCCGATCCTCGCAGTGTCGAGGCTCGTAACCTGCGGCTCATCAGAAACATTGCCACTCGTCATGACTAGTGGCCCATCGATGCGCCTGGTGATCAATAAATGAAGCGGCGTATAGGGGAGCATAAAGCCCACTGTATTCAGGCCGGGTGCAATTCCATCCGGTAACGCCTCTGGACCATTCGCCGGGAGCAATACGATGGGCGCTTCGGGACTCTGTAACAAGTCAGCCTCAGCTTGATCCAAGTTGGAGTACCTGCGAATTGTCTCGAGATCACGGGCCATCAGCGCAAATGGTTTACCGTACCGATGTTTACGCTGTCGTAACTGCTGGACAGCGCCTGCATTGGTAGCATCACAAGCCAAGTGAAAGCCGCCCAACCCGCGAATGGCTACGACCGCACCTCTCTTTATCAGTTCGATAGCGGAATCAAGAGCTGTAGTCTTTGAATTGGCTGTTGAGTTGGCTGTTGAGTTGGCTGTTGAGTTGGATGGTCTGCTGGTGTCACTGAGTTCCAGCCAAATTGATGGTCCACAGTCAGGACAGGCAATCGGTTGCGCGTGGAAACGACGGTCGGCAGGTTGGACATACTCGCTCTTGCACGACGCGCACATGGGGAAATCTACCATCGTCGTGTTGACTCGATCGTAGGGAACATCCTTCACGATGGAAAAGCGGGGACCACAATGGGTACAGTTCGCGAAGGGATAACCGTAGCGCCGTTCCTTTGGATCCAACACTTCCGCACGACAAGCCGCGCAAGTAGCTGCATCGGGAGTGACACGAGTACAGTTCTCGCCGGCTACACTTTCCGCAATTCGAAAGCCTTCAAAGTCTCGCAGACTCAAAACGTGTGTTTCGACATCCTCGATCTGCGACAACGGAGGTGCTTCGTTATGTAACCGGGTCAGAAACTGTGAGATGGCAACAGTGTCGCCAGTTGTTCGGATCAATACACCGAAGCCGTCATTAAGAACTTCGCCAACTAGCCCCTCGGCGCAGGCCAAGCGCCAAACCGTCGGCCGAAAGCCAACCCCCTGAACCGTTCCGCGAACTCGGATTTCGACAGTCTGCCGAATCTCCATTAGAACTTACCCCTTACTACCCGCTGATCTTCTGAATACTTTGACTACGATTATGGACTCACGCTGCTTCGGCTTCTAAAGCCGCCTTTAGTCGACGGCCCAAGCGCATTCGGGTCTCCTTGAAGTTTTCCAACAAAGGCACAACCAGGCGAACTACTTGCAACGGCGATTCAGTCGACGTAAACGCGACCCGGTAGATTGGTACTGTCAATACGCGACGCAAACGTTCAATGACAGCACTAAGCTTCTCTTGCAGGGTGCCTTCAACAGCGAGATCGGGAATGTCAGTCAGCAACGTTTGCTGACGCGCATCGCTCACACCTGCCATGTGTTGCCGAACGAGTTTTGCTTCTCCTGCTTGCTCCTCAAATGAGATGGCCGGAGGTACCGTCGTTGGGACTTTTCTTCCGCCGTGAATGAAGGCTACTCGGCTTTGCGCTGCCTCAGTAACAGCGCGCACAAGCGCACGGTCACGGTCTAGATCACATGCCCATCCGCCGTTGAATGTCTTGCGGCTGGGATTGTTCAAATCAAACACGAACGCGGCGAAGAACGGCATACCGTAGTCGTTAGGAACCGTGCGAACTTTTAACTGTAGACCGTTTCGTTCAGCGCGCTCGGCAATTTCGCGCACAGCATCCGGCAGACTCGCCGGATCGACTAACTTTGAAGCGCCTCGAACAAACTCGAACGACCAGATGTCGCGCTCGATCAGTTCTAGTAAGGCTTGAATACTTGCCTCTTCCAGCGAGTTGCCCGACGCCACGCCATTCGTTGAAGACCCGAAGATTGACTGCCCAACATCTGGAGCCGGATAAAAGATCAGTTCCGCAGGAATGACACTCTCGGCCCTGCTTTCCAGGTCCCGAACGGAGGCAAGTAACAATGGAGCATCGAGGTCGACTTCGCGCTGAAGGAGCGGAACGAAATCAAGAATCGCATCCTCGACACTGACAGGACTGCAGACGTCCCTTGCAGATCCCCAACAGGTTGAAACACGGCCAATCCCAGGTTCAGCGAAAAAAAACTCCAAGGCCTCCATATAAGCCCCGACCTCGGCATCGACACGGCGCAGCCCTTTCCCAAAAGTAAAGACTTCTGCGCGCGCTCGCTTTCGCACACTGACGAATACGGGCACGCCCAGGACATCCAGGTCCGTGAGTTCCCTCACCTCGTCGATGCCAGCAGTCGAGACCAACTGCTTCGCATGCATCAAGGTCGTTTCAGGCGCTATACCGCGCATGCTTCGAGCAGTGCTTGAAACCATGCGTTTAGTTTTTCCAAACAGTGACCAAGGCGTACTCGGCAAGGGAATGTGCACGGAACAGGAGGGCAGGAAGTCCGCATCAATTCGTAAAGCGAAGCACAGACGCGCGGGGCTACTTCATCTCCCGCGCGTTCGTCTGCACTGATCGTTTCACCCGATCGCCATTGGGATAATGGAACTCCCGGTGTAATGGTCTTGGAATAAAAATGTCAGCCGTCGACGCCGTCATCATCGCCACAGTGGGCACCTAGCGCGATCGATCCGGAAAACACTCCGTCTACATCTCCATCGTCATCGCCACAGTGTGCTCCCGAGGCTAACGGGCGAGTACCCAACAGTTGGGTAAAGCGAGACAGGGATTCCGGATCTAACGCAATGGATACTGTGTTCTTCTTCATAGTCTTCTCCTTCTGTTCAAGGTTTGCGTAGGCTTTAGAGTTTCACATCGGAACCGCGAGCGATGGTCGGCACTATCTTTCATGGGTAGCAAAGATGCAAGCGTCGATCTGGTGTCGATCTGGTGTCGGTGCGACGACTGATGAAACACTGAAATGTCTTCGCTTGTTACGACGGCGAAAAGAAAAACTTCCGGTTTACGCGGTCAACCTAAAAGATCCGCCTGACTAAGATCCCAGAAAACCCCTGTTCCTTTTCCGTCGCCGTGAAAGCGCAGAACGGGATTGATTTGGCATCTGTTGAGTCTATTGATCGCGTCGTGCAATCTCGTCGGAGCATCAATATCGTGGTTGACCGGCAAGGGATCGTGAATGTGCTCGATCCAACCCTCTTCTTCAAACACGCTGAGAATTGTCTCCTGATTCCGCGCGGGAACGCGAAACCGCTTGACGATCAGTCCAGACACCGATAACTCGCGCCGGACGGGATTCCAACGAGGCTTCACGGATTTCAGGTTGGTTGTTTCGTGTACGCCTCCACTCTTGTTCGCAGGGGCTATTGTGTCGTTCGCAACAGTTGCGAGCGTTGACAATGTTGCTGGTGACAGTCGGGCAGTCTCTCGAAAGACATGTTCGGCAAGCTCAGCACCGCTGTGCGTCAGAACCAGACACGTAGACTTGTTGAAGAAGTAACCATTGCTTCGGCTGAACGAACGACGAGGGGCTTCGTACGCAGAAGTTTCCTGGCGATGCTCAGCAAGTCCCTTGGTTATCAACCAGCGCAGATCGCCAGCAGTCATTCCTGTTTGATACAGGCTGTCTGCTCCAACAGCGCAGTCCCACACGTTCGCACCCGTGTGCTCGGCCCAGATGTAGGCACGCCAAAGAACAGCAAGCCCGGCGCGCAAACTTTCCTCGATCAAAGAGGATGTTGAGTTCCGGTTCCAACCGACCCAGTCTTTTTCGTTGGCTGACATGACCCCTATCCCCTGCGCTCTTGACGATCAAAAAAGGCGTTCTCCTCGAATGGACAGAGTTGTCACTTATTGGATCGCTTGAATTAAGGTTTTTTAGTAAGAGTTAATTTCCTATTTGTGCGTCATGTTAGTGATGTTGGTAGTTACCTCCACCAGTTGCATCATTCCGCGGTCTTCGTGATCCAGGATGTGGCAATGAAGAACGAATTTGCCCGCAAAATCCGCGAACTTGCTCAGTATCTTCACGTAGCCTCCTGGTGGCAGCGCGAAATTATCCCACCAGATCCAGGGCCTTGGCAGCTTAACCGGAGTGGGGCTCACCGTCGGATCAAGTATTTCAACCACCTGAAACGGATTGACATGGATGTGGAAAGGATGCGCCGCCCCAGTGGCGTTGTCGTTATAGATTGTCCACTCTTCTGTTCCCCCGAGTAGCATAGTTTGATCGATGTGACCGCTGAACTGTTTGCCATCGATCGTATGCCTCGGAGGGATAGGATATGGCACCGGTGGCGGTGGGTAGGGAGTTGGGTTGGTGGCAAAGTGTAGATCGCGCCTGACCTTAACGTCCGCAAAACTGAGGTCGAACAGGAATTTCGGCATCTGTGGAAACTGCAGCGGAGTCGGAAACGGCATTGGATTGGGGATTGGGCTAACGCCAGCTTCTTGTTTAACCTCCACAGTGAAGAGCACCGTCGCTCCACCGTTGAAAGTGACATTGAACGTACCTGGAGTGCTCGGCGCTTGCACCAGTAAGTCAATCCGGTTGCCCGACGCCAAACTACCGAAGGGGGCCACCGACCTGGCGGGTACGGGGAACGAAGCGTTGGTAACCAGGGGATTGTAGTTTGCCGGGTTGAACTGAACACCGTCTTGAGCGGTTTGCACCCACTTGATTCCATTCGGGCTATCTAGCGGTACTGCCGCCGAGTGACAGGCATTCACAATCCTCCAGAACTGCATTTCATTTGGGTTCATCTGCAAAACGGGTGTGTATTGCCCATTCACGAAAACCAAATCCGATTGTTGGGCTACGGTTGCCGCACGAAGCAGATTAGGTACCGCCCCGTATTGCTGCAAAACCAACACCTGTTGCTTGGTATAGAAAGGTTTGAGCTTATCGTCGTAATCGCCCTCGATGATTAGCGCGCCCGCCATGCCATTAGCGAGATTCAAGGCTGTCGATCCGTGCTTGTGAGCGTGATACCAGTGAGTTCCGGGTGCCTGGCCCATCACCGGGTTTGTGGGGTTGTTGGCGTTCCATTCTGTAATCTTGAAGCAGGTTGGATAAGCGCCGACGTAGTATTGCGGAAACTCATGCTGGTTGATGGCTTCCTGGTTTTGGGGCCATAACCGTTCGTCGGGTGGCAGAGCCGGGTGCCCAGGTGTTGGTGAGTGCCCACGCCACGGAGTTGTGTTGTCGTAGGAAATCAGAAGTTTTTTCTGTAAGTTTTGCCAGGCTACGGGCCAGTCACTCCACAGCATTGGCTGGTGCCCGTGCTCGCATGCTGCGAATATCTGCGCGAAGATCGCCGCGACAGTTTGCTCGTCTACGATCGGTTTGCCGTTGGCGCCGCGTGGAGAGGGACGAACATTTAACAGCACGTTGTCAGAGATTCCATTCGGACTTATGTGGCTACCATGAAAATGAAGATTGGTTGAACTTGAACCGTGGAAGCAGTTCGGTGGCTTTTCAAAACTTGGATCGCCTGGATAAGTGTTTCCCACACCAACGGTCGTATTCGTATCGCAGTCTTGCCCCTTCTCAGCCACGTCCAGGGTGCCCGGAAAATTGTTGACATTAACGTGGTTCAGAAGGGTGATTTGAACTGTGTCTCCTAATCGCGCTCGAAGCGTGGGTGCAGGATTCGGGACCTTGTGATTGAAAGGCCAGGTTTTCCTTAAGGGCAGGCTGATACTCGCATCGTGCCCTGAGATATAACGCATTTGCCCGGTGTTGGTAACGCACCCCGGTGCAAGATAGGTCATATTATCGTCGAGGATCTTTAGGATGGCCTTGAGCGTTTTTCCTACGCTCTTGATCTCCATTACGTGTTGGAGCGGCTGACCCGGCGGGCAAACTACGGCAGCAGCAGCTTCTGCCCAAGCGTCCGTGACGAAGGATGGCAACATCGAACTTATCGCCAAGGCCGATGTTACAGCCATTGTCTTATGGAGGAAGTCTCGCCGAGTAAGCGCCAACTCCTTATTTATAGACGACTCGATACCATCTTGTTCGTCCGCAAGATCACTGACGATCCTCTCTTCTGATGACATGGGGAATCTCCTCAGTTGAGTTGTGCGCAGCGCCTTCGAGGAACTGCGCCCAGAGGGTTAATTTGATTATCTGGTCTTCAAACCGAACGCGCCTTTCTTGGTGGTGCCACCGAAAGGGCCTTTCTTGGTTTTGCCACCGAACGCATATTTTTTCTTACGGCTCTTTACAACTATTAACCCTGTTTCACCTGGATGATTGACGCAAACGTAGGGAATTTTCTTAGGTGCAGGAAAAGAGACTTGAGTAGATGATGCGTTGGGTGTGACTTGGAATGGAAGAAAGCCCTTCGGATCTGCAGCGCTTGGGGCTGGCCAATGAGACTGGCTAGGATCGCCGTTGAACCAGTAGACGCTGTCGTTCACATACACGGTCAACGGATTTGGATTGAACACTGCAGGCTTGCCCGCTGTGATCTGGATCTTAAATATTGACATGTAAGGTCCTCCCTGAAGCCTTCTGCGAGGTGTGAGTGGGCTAGGAAACGATAGGAGCTGATTTACTTCGGGCGGGAGTCTACCACAGCTCAAAAAAGTTGCAAGGATTCTTGCAATAAATTTAGATTGGAAGAATTAATTGAGGAAGGCTTCTAAAAATCCTAGTTGAGGACTCACAAACTAAACACTCTTCTGCCCGTTCCGACGAATCTTGACGCCACTACTGCCATCTAAAAATCTTAAGCGCAATCACGAAGCTGATTAGCAGCCATCCCAACAAGATCGCGACGTGCATCCAGTTAGTCCAGAGCGGTGCTCCTTCGTTCATCACGCTTCGCAAGAGCGTGTTGAGTGCGGTTAATGGTAATGCCTTGATGAAGGGTTGAAGTACGTTTGGAAATCTCTCGGACGAAAAGAATGTCCCCGACAGTAACCACATCGGAAGCATAATAAAGTTCATCAACCCCGAAACACCTTCAATCGTCGTTGGTCGAGCAGCCACCAGCAATCCAATTCCGGAAAATGTGAAACCTCCGAGCAATATGATGAGGGAAACGGTGAGCCATGAACCTCGCACGGTGAAACCAAAGGCGAGCCACGCGAAGAGAACAACAGCCGCCACTTCAAGAAACAAGAACACTAAACGCGAAAGCATGAACGACAGTAGATAATGCGAACGTCGCATCGGTGTTGCGGCAAAACGCTTAAGTATTTTGCGTGAGCGTGCGATCACAATAGTAAATCCCAGTCCCCACAAGCCGCTGCCCATCAGGTTCATGCCAATCAAACCCGGAACAAGAAAGTCGACATAGCGCGCGCCGGGCTCAATAATTTTTTCTTCTCCTATCTGAGCGACATCCTGTCTTCCTTTTGCGCGCTGCAAAACGTCGTCGACTATGAGTTTGGCAGTGCGGCTCTCTGGCCTGGTCGGATCAAAACGTAAGGAGTAAGAATCGTTAGCGGGTTTGATGACTATCGCTACCTTCCCGCTTCGTAACGCCAACGCAGCCTCGTCGGGAGGTAAGACAGATGAGCTGATTTCAGGAGCGTGCGCGAGAACAGCGGCGACTGCACTCACACTCGAGTTTGTCGCGTCGCCCTCAACAGCTACAAATGTTTTGTCGGGTGCGGTGTTGCGAAAAGCGATACCGAGCGCGAAGGTCATCAACACCGGAAAGATGAAGACCCAGAACACAGCTTCCTTCTCACGCAGAAACTCGCGCACGCGCGTCGCAGTCAACTCAAATAGAGGATGAAGGGACTGGTTATTCACTTGACGAATCATTGGTCATTTATCATTTGACATTTCTCATATATCAATTGGTTGCGACACGAACGTGCCTCCTGCGGCGACCGGTTCCCAAATGACAAATGAAAATGTCAACTGACAACTGACCAATGATTCTTTTAATCGGCATGATCTTTGGGTAGCCTCATCCTTCGCGCAGCATTCTTCCCGTCAGACTCACAAAAACATCTTCCAGCGTCGCCTGGTGCGTGGTTAGCGAGACGAGTTCTGACTGTTGCCGTGCGATCTCGCCAAGCAGTGCCGGCAACGCGACGCCTATTTCCGCAACAGTCAGCGAATAATCTTCTCCTCGTTTGTGCAAATGAGTAACGGCCGGAAGACTCGTCAACGCCTCATCAGCAATTGGGTTTGTGACCCGGAATTCTATGATCTGGTCCGCGCCCAGCGATTCAATCAACTCGAGCGGTGTACCGAGTGCGATGATTTTCCCGTGATCCATGATCGCCACGCGGTCGCAAAGCCGAGTCGCCTCTTCCATGTAGTGCGTAGTCAGCAGGACGGTCCCGCCTCCCGCACGGAATTTATCAACCACGTCCCAAAGCGACAGGCGGGCTTGCGGATCCAAACCGGTGGTGGGCTCATCAAGAAACAAAAGTTCAGGATCGCTGACTAGTGCGCAAGCAACTGCCAGCCTCTGTTTCTGACCGCCTGAAAGTTTTCCGACACGTGCGTCTCGTTTTTCTTCCAGAGCGACAGTTTGAATGACTTCATCGACAGAGTGGCCACGTTTATAGAAGCTGCGAAAGAGCCGCAGAGTCTCGACAACGGTGACTTTCTCAGCGAGTTGTGTTTCCTGCAGCTGCACGCCGATACGTTCACGAAGTGCACGCTCATCGGTAGAGTTCCACTGCTGGCCCAGGAGTTCCACCTTGCCCTCGTCCGGACGTGTCAGTCCCTCGAGTATTTCGACGGTGGTTGTTTTGCCGGCCCCATTTGGACCAAGCAAACCAAAACACTCACCGGCAAAAACTTCCAGATCCAACCCGTTGACCGCCGTGACATCAGCAAACCTCTTCACCAACCCAGCGCACCGCAAAGCGACCCGTTGGGTTCCAGGTGAAACTGATTGAATACTCAATGAAGTTTGGGTCGCCATAAAGAGAGCAGGAAGATTACAACGAGGGCTCGACGGTGTCTACGTTGCAGCTTTTCAGTTGGTTTGATCCTTGGAGTGCGACGGCCCGGCGTCGCTTTGGTATGGTGCGGCCCGAATGACTTCTATCGTAGCCGCGAACTCGCAATACCAAAGCGGTGCCGGGCCACCGCACTCCAAGGAGTTACTTCACTTCAAACTTCACCGTGTAGAGGAACGAGTGATCGCTGCAGGCATGGAAGCTCAAACATACTGGCCTCGACGTCGGGCGACCAGGCGAGTGGATAAGTTTCCTTGTCTTCAAAGGCCTTGGGCGCGACTTTGTCTGCTCATTGAGTTGGGCCCATCACAGCCCGATTTTACTCACCAACTCCTTGTACCGCTGGTCTGATCGTAGGCTGTCGAACACTGGTTCAACTTTGATGAATCCCATAATCCAGACTCGCTCGTCGCAAGCTTTATTTAGCCAGTTGAACGCTTCGTCCTTTTCACCAAGTCCGACAAGCACGCCCGCGTTATCAAAAGGCGATACGTACTGCTTAGTCTCTAGCGTCTTCAATTCAGCAAGGACCCCTCTGGCCTCGTCTCTTCTGCCAGCCGCCGCGTAAGCGTAACCAATCATAGCCAGGATGTCGGGATTATTATGCGAAAGCTCCAGGGCTCGCCGCAGCTCCGCTATTGAGTCGTCGTGTCTGCCTGTCTGGGTGTAAGACAAACCTAATTGAATATGAGCGGGTACAAAGTCTCGATCCATCTGGAGCACTTGCTGAGATAGAACAATCGCTTCGCCATAGCGACGCGCGCGATAAAGCGCTAGCGCAACATTTTCCGTCTCAGCCAGCGAGAGTGGATCAAGGGCCCGAGCTTTCTCAGCCTCGGCAACCGATTCATCCAACCGTTCCATAATAGAGAGATACTGAGAATACAAGTGATGAACGGTGGGATAATTCGGGTTCAACTGAAGCGCGCGTTGAAAATGTCGTTCCGCCTCCGGCCAATCCCAGTAGTAGTCCATGATGTTCGCTGCCAGCGACGTGTGTGCTTCAGAGAGTTGGTCGTCAAGTTCGAGCGCTCGTATCGCGGCGGCTTTCGCTAAAGGATGCGACTCGCTCATCTTCATCTCGCCTGCAGTCCCCAGGAAGTTGTATGAGTCCGCGATACCAGCGTAAGCAAGCGCGTAATTTGGATCTAGTTTTAGAGCTTCGTGGTAACGCTCGATACTTTGTCTGAATCCTTCCTCGGTCCGTTTGCCCCACAGATAACGACCTGTCAGGTATAAGCGGTATGCTTCGATATTTGCTGTGTCGCGTTTGAGAACGAAGTCGTGTTCCTTGCCGTCGAGACGCGCAAACAAAATGTTAGCGACTCGCTCTGAAACCCGATCTTGAACAACAAATATATCGGTGAACGTTTCGTCGAACGTGCCATCCCAGAGTTGTCTTCCGTCGCCGACTCGTAAAAGCCGTGCGGTGACACGAACGCGATCCCCAACGCGCGCTATGCTGCCGTCAAGCACTGCCTCAACTTGCAGTTCACGACCGGCTGACAGTGCGTCCTGTTCAGGACTTACATAACGTCGTACCGCGCTCAAAGGACGGACGATTGTGCCGTGGACACTACTGAGTCGTGTAATCAGCGTGTCGGCCATTCCCAATTCCAGCACCTCATCGCGATTCGCGGCCACGAGTGGTTTGAACGGTAGAACTGCGATTGACCTGATCTGTGTTGACTGCGTATTGCGTTCGCTTTCCTTCACCCAGATGAAATAAACCGCGAAAGCAATAAGCAAAGCGCAAAATGGAATCAGATACATCAGTGCTCGCCTCGTTTTAGGCTTAGCACTTAATCGCGTGAGATCTACGCCGGCCGAATTGTCTGTTTCCTCTTCTTCGAGGGTGATTGCAGTCCGCGTCCGCTCGTGTATCACCAATGGACCGCTCACCACACCACTGCGCACGTCGGCCACGAAACGGTAGCCCTCGCCGGGAATCGTCACGATGTAATTGTGGTCGTCGCGCTTTTCTCCGAGTGCTTTTCGGAGGAGGGAGATGTTTGTTGTTAGGTTTGTCTCTTCAACAATCGTATCGCCCCAGACTTCGTGCATTAATTCATCCTTCGTAATGCACTTGGTTGCTCGCTCAACCAGTACTCGCAGGGTCTCAAACTGTTTTGGTGTGAGTGGGACAGGGAGGCCGTCTTTGAGCAGAATGCGTCGTTTCGCGTCGAGGCGAAATGGGCCGAATTCAAAAATGTCTGAAATTTCCTCGCTCAAGACCGTTCTTAAGAAACTCCAAGAACTTCCAAGCCGCTCTTAAAAGACTTCCAAACTAGCTTTTCACTATTGTCCGCCAACGTCAGGCGAGACGGGAGCAAGAGTGATGTTTCTCAAGTTCTTTGACGCGGCTGCAAGTCGTCGGGACACGACGTCAACGGGATGTTTGAGGCGAATTCTAACGCTCCCTTACCACCTGAACAACGAATTACGGCTATCGATGATGAAGAAACGAACACGAATAACCCGAGTTTATCGCGAGACTGAACGGATCTTAACGGTCAGCGGGAATCTATTGGCCCCCTGCGGCGAATGTGGAAGAGATGTACGACTGGCAACGCTTAACGAGGCGGCTCGAATTGCGGGTGTTAGCGATCGGACACTTTACCGCGACGTCGAATCTCACCGCTTGCACTTCATCGAGACGTCAGAAGGACAGTTGCTCATTTGCCTTGTCTCCCTCGAACGACTCAGAGCCCCCATCGAATTCACAACAATTCAAGAAAACTCAGAAAGTGAGTAAGAACATGTATTTCAGAATCACCACTGTCAGCTTGGTTCTAGGCTTAGGTTTGCTCGGCTTGCCGACAGCGCCGACACAACGACGCGCAGTTGCAGGTGGGAAACCAATCACCGTCAAGCTCTAGGTCGATCAATTAGTCTGCAATCACATTACGAAAGAATAAGCATGAAAGACGACAGTAATCTCATCTTGAAATCTCTATTGATAGTTGTAGCGACACTAGCGTTTGTCGTTGAGCCTTTCGCTCAAAAGAAACGCGCGCAACAGCAGGAACGCGTTAGCCAGGCGCCGCAGTTGGTGCGCGCATTTCGAGGACGAGGCAAGTCACAAAAAGATTTGCCCAGGGCGGAAAACCTGGAAATCGGCGGCGATCAAATCGGGCAAATACTCCAAAACGAAACGCTCGTGAGGCTGAGTGCGCGCACGCTGTTTGTTGCTGACCGTGGTTACTTGATCTTTAGATCCGGAGATTCCTCGCACCCGCCCCTGCATCCACAAGTCTCGAGCGGTGCGGAAGTAAACGGCCTGATAGGGAGTGCGCGTTTCAACGGTCTCACAAACGAAATCGAAATCGGCGTGAAGCTCAAGCCCAACAGAATCTACCTGCTAGACGTGAGTGTGAAGCATTCGCCAAATTGCGACAGGTGCGGGTTTTCAATTGTCGGACCGGACCACACGGAATCATGGGACGCAACTCAATCAGAAACACAGCACCTTTACTTCACCATCATCACGAACGACAACGATTGGTATCCATTAGTGCTGAGAGGAGGCACCTTTGAATTCGATTATTGCTCTGTTCACGAAGTTCGACCCGTGTGACTAACGGGAATCTAAGAACCACAGGAAGCCATAGCGAGGTATCCATCGGAGTTTTATGCGCTCAAAGAATGTTCCAATCATCACTGCGTTGATTGCTCTGGCTATATGTTTTGCCATTCCGACGATCCTGCAATCGTCCTTAGCTCAAAAACGTTCTGACGACGATCGCGTGAGAACTTTTCGCCGCAGGCCTCCACAGACCGAGCTGGAATCGCAAATCACCATTACTCAAGCTCAACAAATCCTGCAAACAAAGAGCTACTACGCATCGCTTAGTCCACGACAAACGTGGGCTGATGGAAAGGGGTTCTTGAACTTTGTTTTTCCCGCAAATTCCGGCCTGGGTGAAGTCAGCGCCCAGCATGGCACGGCAAACTTCAGAGGTGTTGGTCAAGTTGTGGAGATCGGTGTCCGCGCGAGCGCTCCCGCGAAAAACTATCTGCTCGATTGCACCGTGAAGGCCGGAGCTTGTCCTAGCTGCGTCTTCGCCATTCACGGTCCTGATGGACACGAGGAGTACTGGAAGAGGACGGATAGTGATTGGAAGCACCTGCTCTTTACGATAAGCCCGGGCGACACAGACTGGTTCGTCCTAAAACTGGAAGGAGCCTTCGGCATGACCTTCAAATCATGCGACGTGATGGAACTGCCGTGAGCTGCTCAACAAGCAGTACGAGTAAAAGGAGACATATAACGCATCCCGGTGGACACAGACTTTTTCCTTAGAGCCGGAGGAAATCGTGAAGTTTCTTAAGAACCTCAGGAAGCCATTGGGAAGTATGGGAGGAGTTTCATGCGCTCAAAGAATATTCGAATTACCACTTCGTTGATTGCGCTGGTTGTATGTTTTTCGATTCCGACGATCCTGCAATCGTCCTCAGCTCAAAAACGTTCTGACGACGATCGCGTGAGAGCTTTTCGGCGCAAGCATCGGCAGACCGGGCTGGAATCGCAAATCACTACGACTCAAGCTCAACAAATCCTGCAAACCAAGAACTACTACGCATCACTCAACCCGCGACAAACGTGGGTCGACGGAAAAGGGTTCCTGAACTTCACATCAAGTGACGGTACCGCTGAAGTCAGCGGCCAGCATGGCACGGCGCATTTCACAAATACGCTTCAAGCTGTGGAGATCGGTGTCCGCGCGAGCACTCCGGCGAAAAACTATCTACTCGATTGCACCGTGAAGGGGCCGGCACCCTGTGGTTTCTGCAACTTCGCCATTGACGGTCCTGATGGACACCATGAGGGTTGGGAGAGGACGGACAGTGATTGGAAGCATCTGCTCTTTACGGTCAGTCCGGACGACACAGACTGGTTCGTCGTAAAACTGACAGGAGCAGGAATGACGTTCAAATCATGCGACGTGATGGAACTGCCGTGAGGGCACTCAACAAGGAGTGCGTATGAAAGAAGTATGTAATGAACCTGCAAGACTTCGCAAAGTAATTTCTTTCTCGTGCGACATCCCCGTTCAGGGCGACTTAACAAACTAAAGGAAGACAGCATGAATCGCAACGCACACAAAAGAATCTTCAGGCTATCTCTGGCGGACTCGATTGTTTGCTTAGGCTTACTTACCTGCCTTCTCTTTTCGCCAGCCTTCGCCCACATTCGCAATAAACACAGTGCTCCGCAAGGTCCAAACGCCGGCAAGGTCAGGAGGTTGTCCTTTACCGTCAAGACGGCCGATGACGATTTGCGTGGAGGAGACGACAACCTGAACGTTGCCGTGAACCTCCGCGATGGCAGTCAACAATGGACGAAGAATGTGAACCATGGTCAGAGCTGGGGAAACCAAACGACGCACACATTCGACATTGAACTGAGATTCCCGGTTCTCCTCGATGAGATTGCTTCGATCGAGTTTCGCACGACGTTCACCGGAGGAATGAGCGGCGACAACTGGAACATGGGATCCGTGTCGGTCAGGGCAATGGGCGATGAGATAGACAAAATCATCGCTACCCACGGATTCATGAGGTTCACGGGAGATTACAAATCCCTTTCGTTTCCGATCAGGATCCCTGGGCCCGCTGAGCCCGGTAAGGCAACCAGGCTTGAGTTTAGTGTCACAACCGGCGGCGATGACCTGCGAGGAAACGTAAACAATCTCGACATCACTATTCGCTTCCGTGGTGGCTACAGCCAAACCGCGAGAAACATAAATGGAAGTCGCAATTGGGCGAACGGATCGACGCATATCGAAACCATCGCGTTGGATCACGCAGTAGACCCGTCGGAGATAGTGGAGATCGATCTCAACCCTGAGTTAGTGGCGACAACTCAACATCCTGAAGACTTCGACAACTGGGACATGGATTCGATCTCAATCAGGGCAATAGGCGAAGGCGTGGACAAGATCATTGCCAGACACGGGTTCTATCGGTTCAAGGCCTTGAAGGATGCCCTTAGGATTCTGATTACGGGACCAGAGCTGGGCAAGGCAAACAAGCTTGAGTTTATTTTCCTGACCGGCGGCGATGACCTTCGTGGAGATGACGACAATCTCAACGTGATCGTTCATTTTCGCGGCGGTGGCACCCAGGGCGAGAATATTAACGGCGGCAAGGCGTGGGCCAACGGGTCCCTGCACAATGAGACGATCACTCTACAGCAACCCGTGGATCCATCGGACATTGTAAGAGTCGATTTGCAAACTACACTCACCGGTGGCGCTGGCGGAGATAAC
>Ga0207675_100001349_pt1 | contig 24603 bp, 20 predicted proteins | sample KBSSwiS42_FD_184305 | JGI IMG/M metagenome (GOLD analysis project Ga0207675, IMG submission 184305) | Switchgrass rhizosphere microbial communities from Kellogg Biological Station, Michigan, USA - KBS Switchgrass S4-2 (SPAdes) (version 2) | ecosystem: Host-associated > Plants > Roots >...
CGACTTCCCTGCGAGGGCAGAGTTCACGACGCTGGGCAGAGTACCTCTCGTGGCCCTGTTCGAGGTTCGGGAATCAACAGCGTCGCGATTCGGCCGTGCGCTTCTCGTCAGGCGCCGTCGGTGAAGCCGCCCACGAAGATCAGCTTGTCGCCGCTGCGGCGGATCAGCTCCCAGGAGCGGCCCTCGGAGTAGCTCCAGGAGAGAATCAGCTCATCGGTGCCGTCGGCGTCCAGATCGACGGCCGCGACGAGCTCGCCGGCCTCTCCCAGCCCGAAGCCGTATTCGCGCGGGACGCCGGAGAGGCGGAAGCCACGCGCAGTCTCGGTGAGCAGGAAGTGCACGCTGTCGGGTAGCTGTAGCTCGGCCGCTTTGGGGCCGGTGGCTTTGCCGGTCTCCACCTCCACATCGGCGATGCGTTGCTGGCGGCCGCCGACGGACACGGTGAACAGCGCGATGACCTTGATCGGCAGCGCTTCATCGAGCGGAGCGATTGCCTGGCGCACCTGCGCGACCAGATCGTTCTGCTCGCGCGCTCGCCCGGAGCGCCCGACCAGGCGAGTCAGGGAACCGCTCGCGATGCCCTGGCAAGCACCCCTCGAGGCCTTGCACCAGGCCGCGACCTCTTGCTCGAGGCGCAGCGCCGCGGGCTTGGTGTAGCGCACCTGTGCAGCGCTGCCGACGAGACCGAAGCCGAGCAGAGGTCGGTTGGCGGCCGCCGTCTCGCGCTCTTTGTCGACCATCATCAGACCGGGCTCTTCCGTGCCGCTGAGCACGAAAGGAATGGACGCCGACGAGGCCGAGCGCACCGCGGTCTCGCCCTTCAGCGCGGGCTGCAGGGCGACGTTCACGCTCGCGTCTTCATCATCCGGCAGGCAAATGCGACCGGTGTGCCAGCCATGCGGTCCCTTGCAGGCGAGCGGCACCAGCACATCGCCCAGGCGCGCATACAGCGAAGCTGCGCCAGGGACGGCCTCCCCAGACGCCGTCGGCGGAGCCGCCTCCGCAGCTGCAGAGGCGGGCGGCGTCGCCGGCGGACGCACAGCGGGCGCCGGAGTCGCAGCATCGTTACCTGACCGGGCCTGAGCTTCGGCATTGCTCGCAACCGGGCCGCTGGCAACTGGGTCGCCAGGAGCAGGGCTGCCAGGAGCAGGGCTGCCAGGAGCAGGGCTGCCAGCAGCAGGGCTAGAGCTGGGTGCCGGCGTGGCGGGTTGGGTTGAGCCCGCAGCGGGAGCAGTTGGCGCCGTGTCCAGGGCGGCTCCAGCCGTGTTCGGGTCTCGCCCGGTGGCTTGTCCCGAAGCAGTGGAGCCGCAACCCCAAGCCGTGCTGCCTGCCGCAGCAACGCCCAGGAGCAACAGCCAGAAGCCAGCGCGCACACAGGAAGGGGACATGGAATTTCCTGGTCGACTCGCTGACTCGCGCTTTTCCGGGACGGCGGACCGAGAGTAGCGCTTTCCTCCCCCGGGTCAAGCCGAGCGGGCTCACGCATCCTCGAGGGCTCGCCGCGTTCAGAGCTTGCGCTGGTAATCGAGCGTGTAAACCAGGTTCAACGCGCTGACGACGTCCGTGCTCTCCACGCCCGGCAGGGGATTGTTGTCGAACTTGATGGAGAGCGTGGTCGAGATGGAGAAAGAAGTATTGAGCTGGGAAGTGAGCCCGAGGTCGACGTTCAGGCGCGCGTTCTTCGCCTCCTGCACGTTCTGCAGGTACTCCACCCCGGCGTTGAACTTGACCGCCGCGAGCACCTGATTGACGTAGCCGGCAAACAGGCGCGCGTTGTGACGCACCTCGTTGCGCTTCAGGTCGGGCTCCTCCGGATCGAGCAAGGACGCATCCACCACCTCTTGCCGCCGCACGTCGAGCTGCAAGTCGTAGCCGAGCTCCGCCCAGAGCCGCTGGTCCTTCTCGTCGATGAAGTAGTAAGCGAGACCCGGATCGACGTTGAGACGCAGGTCGAGCTCTTGAAAGCGATCCCGCCGGGCAGACACGGCGCCAAAGCCCGCCAGGCTGCCGCTGAAGAAATAGTCGTAGCGCGCCGACGCCTGGTAGTTCTGGACCGTGGTCTCGGAGGGCACATCGGGCCCCGCCGCGGAGCGGCCGTAGTTGAAGGCAGCGAGCGCGCTGAATGCGCTCGGCCCCCGGCGCAAGAAATAGTCGGCGGCCGCGGTCGCCGCGATGGTGCGCGAGTTGCCGGCGGAGAGAAAGCCGCCCGCAGTGAGCTTGAACGTGGTGCTGTCCTTGCTGTCCTCGGGAGCAGCAGCCACCGCTTGAAAGCCTTCCTTGGCGACCTGGGTTGAGCCCGCGCTGGCGGGCGCCTGAGAAGCCAGCCCTGCTGGCTGCGCTCCGACGCTCGGGGCGGCCAGCGATGTAGCCAGGAATGCCAGCAATGTCGCCGGGAAGGCCCCCAGCCTCCCCACCGGGCAGCTCAGTGGTCCCGCGCCGTTCGAGCGCGACGAAAATTCCTCTCTGTGCACCATTTCGGGGCGGAGCTTGCTCTCCTCCCAGAGCTGCCGTCAAGCGACGCTCGGGCTTGGAAACGGTTCCGGGACAACGCCGACGATGCCCTCGATTGGCTGTTAATGCCGCTCCGGCCGCCGCCTAGCGGCTCCCGCCGAGGCAGGCGACGGCGCGTTGCCCATTGACGCGCCAGCGCGGGTCGCGAGCCTCGAGCTCTGCCGCGACTCCGGGGAGCAGGCCCACGATGGGGTCGCTCTTGAGCGTGCGCAGCGCCAGCAGGGGCGCGGGAAAGTAGCCCGTCACGGCGCCAAACGGCGTCTCCGGGGCCCAGAGCGCGTCGCCGACCGCGCGCCGGTAGTGCGCGTCGCCTTTCAGGATCACGAGCCGCGCGGCGGCGAAGCGCGCCGCGAGCTCGCCCGGACATTCCCAGAGCGAGCGCGGGCCATTCCAGAAATCGTGCGCCGCGAGCTCGAGCTGGCCCGTCGCGAGCGCCTCGCGCAGGCGATCGCGACACGCGCGCGCCTCGGGGCCCGAGCGGCTCCAGAGTTGCTGCGCGTCGCGCTCGGCCGCGCCGATGAACCAGTGCAGATCGGCGGGGATGGCGTCGCTCACGAAGGCCGGGTGCGGCTTGATGTGGAGCACCACGGCTGCGCCGGTGAGCTCGAGCACACGGCTCGCGAGCACCAGATCCACGCTCAGCTCCGTGCCGGCGTTGTCCAGCACCAGGTGCACGGGGCCCGAACGCTCCAAGAGCGCGCGCACGGCAGCCCGGCGATCGTCGATCAAGAGGTCGGCGCCCTCCGCGGTCACGCCGCGCTCGCGCGACGCGGCGAAGCTGAGATCCATGCGATTGCCAAACACCGAGACGAGCAGCAGCTGCTCGAGCCGTTCGCTCGCTTCGCCGCCGATGGCGCTCGCCGCTTCGAGTGCGTCGCGGTGCCCGGCGCTCGCGTACTCTTCGCGCTTGTTGGCCAGAAACGGGTCGCGCCCCAGCTGCCAGAACTCGACCGCGTCTGCCAGGCAGCGGTACGCGTAGTTCTCGGCGAAGAACCAGTCGCAAGCGCCCCAGCTCGCCGCCGCTCGGCTGGGCAGCGTGGCCCGCCACTCGGCAGCGTGCGGCGCGTCCGCTGGCAGCTCGGGCAAGCGCCGATCCAGGGCCAGCGCGTCGCGCAAGGCCGCGACCCGCTCCACGCTGCGCGGCGGGAGCTCGGGATTGCGACTGTGCACCGCTGCGAGAATGGCCGGCACCCGTACGGCCAGGGTGTGCTGCGCGAAGGGATTGCTGGCGTCCGTGCGGATGCGCGGAGGCAGGCCGGGCGGAGCGAGCATTCAGCTCCCGAGGGCTTGGTCGATCTGCTTGGCCATCGGCTCGAATTCGGTCGGATTGGCCACGCGCTTGCCGTTGATGAACACGGTGGGTGTGCCATTGACCTGCACGCCTTCTCCCAGGCTCACGTCGGCGTCCACGGCCGCCTTCTCCGTCTGCCCGTCGAGCGCGTGCTTCAGGTCGCCCAGATTCAGCTTCAGCTGACTGGCATATTTCTCCAGCGACTCGCGCGAGAGCGCTTGCTGATTGGCGAACAGCAGATCATGAAACTCCCAGAATTTGCCCTGCCGCTGCGCCGCCAGCGACGCCTCTGCAGCCAGGTGCGCGTCGGGGTGCATGGGCAGCGGGAACTGGCGGAACACGAAACGCACCTTGTCCGCGTAGCGCTCCTTGATTTTGTGCACCACCTCGGCGGCGCGCGCGCAGTACGGGCACTGGAAATCGGAAAACTCCACGATCGTGACCTTGGCGTTTTCCGGTCCGAAGCCGGGGCCGCCCTTGCCGGCGATGCGCGCCTGCGCCTCCGGCGACAGCGGCTGGTTCATGGCTTCTTGCTTGCGCAGCTCCGGCAGCACCTGCTCGTAGGACGTCGTCAGCTGCTCGCAGTGCTCACGCGGGAACGTCGGCGTCTGCTCGCGCACCATGGCGCAGGTGGGAGTGTCCGGGCCCAGGTCCTTGCACAGGCGCTCCATCAAATCGGTGCAGACCTTGCGGTCGACGTCGATCTGCTGCTCCACCTGCGCGAAGTCCTTGATGGCCGCGACGCAGGCGCTCGGCGGCAACACCTTGCCCAGCTGCTTCGCCGAGTTGCACAGTGCGGACTCATCCCCACCGCTGCGCCCGCACAATTGCGTCACGAACTGATCGCAAGACCCCGCGCCACCGGCGGCTGCCGCCGCGACGGGGGCGTTGGCGCTGTCGGCCGGCGCCTTCTCGTGACACGCGCTGCTCAGGGCGAGGACCCACGCCAGCAATCCGAGCCTCAGCCGTTCAGCCGCGCGGGCGCGCACCGGGGCCCGGAACTCCAACTCTCGCATCTGCTTTTTCTCCAACGTTTGCGGCGGCGGGGCCGCACGGGCACACCTGTTCCGGCACCATAGCCCATCGTTCCAGGCCCCAGGCGGCGGATCCGGCAGTGCGAGGGCAGATTTCGATCCCCACCTTCGACCCGAAACCCGGTTGGGCTGAGCCCTGGTGCCGCAAGAGGGGTCAATCCGCCGCCCACACCTCGCCGGAGCTGGTGGCTTCGAGACCAAGCAGGAGCTCGACTTCTCGAGCTCGCCCGAGAGCGGCGCTACGCTGCCGCGGCCTTGGCTGCGCGCGCCTGCGGCGATGAAAGTGCGCGCTGGGTCCGGCGTGTCAGCTGAGTGGCAGCCTTGCTGTGATTGCTGGAGGCGCGCGTCGACTTGCGTGAAGGCTTGCCGTTCGAGTCCTCGAGGGCATACGTCATGCCGCTGTCCTTCTGTCGGCCATCGTGCTTGCCGTGCCTGCCGTTCTGTCGGCTCGCCGCGGGTGCGGCTGCCGTAGCCTCCACGGTCGCTGGCGGCCTGATCGTGGCGCGCGGCGTCTTGTGACCGCTGCGCTCGACATGCTGCCGCACGCTGTGCGCCAGGCGCGGCATGATCCGCCGCACGGCCTCCAGGATCTCCGCTGCGCTCTGTTCGATGCGCACCCGATCGCCGCCGTCGAAAACGACGTCGATGGCGCAGCGCAGCCCGACGCCACCACGCGGACCGTTCACGTCGTCGAGACGGATCTCGGCGCGCGAAATGCGTGTGCCAAAGGGCGCCAGCGTGTGCCGGAGTCGCTCTTCGATGCTCTCGCGCGTGACCTCCGGGAGCGCGACGCGCGAGTGGGTGACCAGCGGCGTGTGATCGATCCGGGTGCGGCCACGCGCGCGCTTGGCGGGCACCTTCGCTTGGGTATCTGCATCGTACGTGTCATTGGGACTAGGCATGCCCGTCGTCTCGCAAGACACATGCCGCACTGCGGGCCGCGCGCTGCGGGGCAGGGCTCGGCAGATTGCTGCGTGCAACGCGAAATGGCAGGAGCCTCTGCGCTTTTTCGGAGCCCTCGTCGGGTATTGTGCGGCACGCGGTCGCGGGCAGGCGAGGCTCCACCGCAATTCCGCCACGCACGCCTGGCCAGCGGGGCGCGCCCCGCGAGCTGGGGCTGAGCGAACCCCCTTCGAGCGCACTTCGCTCGGCGCGGGCCCGTGGCACTGTCGGTTCTGCTCGGACACGGGGGCAAAGACGAGCAGGGTCGATGTCGAGGCCCTGCTAGACTTGGCGCAGGCGCAGCTGGCATGAAATGCCCCATTTCCGGGCAAGGCGGGCAGGCGCGCTGCCTCGTTCTGCTGGGGCTGTTGCTCGGTGCGCCGCCAGCGGATCCCCGCTCCAGGACAGCGTGGTCAATCCACGCGGCTCTGGGGTAACGCTGCGATGAGCGGCAGCGTTGGCTCGGTGAGCGGTGGTGCGGGGGCCACGTGGGGGAAAGCTAGCCCACGATCGATACGGTGGAGGGGGCCCCCCGCGGGGCGCAGGAGGGAGGATATTTCCCTCGCGAGAACCTAGTTCGTTTACGAACCACGATCGATACGGTGGAGGGGCCCCCCGGCGGGGCGCAGGAGGAGCATATTTCCCTCGCGAGAACCTAGCCGCTTCGTCGGCTCCGCACGTCACGCCGACGTCGCGTCGCGTTTCACCGACCCGCACGCATCCGCGCAGCGCGGATCACTCGACGCCCGCGCCCCGAGGCGTCGATGGTCGCGCTCCAGCGGAGACCCGGCCCACTCGATCCTCCATTTGCCCTGGGTGTGGCTACGGCGCCACGAGCGTGTGCGCGCGACTACTGTACCAAGAATTGCCGCAGATCGCTGCCCGCGAGCGTGCGCACACCGGCGAGCACGGCGCCTGCGACACGCGAGGCTCCGAGCACATTGGTGTGGGTGTTGTCGCCGGACGTGAAGAAGGCGTTCGTGGCGGTGCGGCCCAGGGCCGTGTACGCGTCGACGACGGCAGTGTTCAGATCCAGGAGCGGCAGCTGCGCGCTGGTCGCGACTTCCTTCATCCAGCCGACGTACTGGGCCATCTGCGAGTTGTTCATGACGGTCTCGCTGGTCCAGTAGTTGCGCGGCACCGGAGTGACGTAAATCAGGTGGGCGCCCGTGGGGCGGACGTCTGCGGCGTACTTTTGCAGATAGAAGCCGTAGGTGTGCACGTCGACGCTCAGCATCGTGGTCGTGCTGACCACCGCCTGAAACTCCTCGCCCGTCCCGGGCAGGGTGCCGCGCGTATCGGTCGTGCTCTGGTCGTTGTGCCCGAACTGCACCATCACGTAATCGGCGGGCGTGAGCTGCGCCAGCACCTTGGCCCAGATCCCGTCCTCGATGAAGCTGCGGGTGCTGCGGCCCTCGCGCGCCCAGTTGATGATCTGCAAGCGCGAGCCGTCGAAGCAGGCGTCCAGCAGATCGCCCCAGCCCTCCTGCTGCACGTTGTGGTTCTTCACGGTGGAGTCGCCAACCAGGAACAGCGCCGGCAGCGCGGCGTTGCGCGCGGGTGGGTCGCCGCGCGGGCGCTCGACGTCGAGGTTGAAGCTCGGGTCGCTGACGCCGATACAGTTGCCCCCCATCGGGCTGCCGCTGCTGCCGGGAGCGGCTGGCTTGCCCGCCATCTGCCCGCCCGCCGGCGGCGCCGTTGCCGGCGTCGCGCCGCCGGAGGCAGGGCCGTTGGCAACGCCAGCGATCGGAAGATTGCCGACCATGCCTTCGGGAGTGCTCGGGGTCGCGCTGCCGCTGGCGGGCAGGTTCTGTCCGGGCGCCGATGTGGCGCCGTTGTTCGTGGCAGCGGCGGCGGGTGAAGCGGGGTTGGAGCCGGCGTTGCTGCCTGGCGTGGCGGCGGGCGAGTTGCTCTGGGCGGTGCTGGCCGGGGCCGCCTCGATGTCCGGTGCGCCGCAGCGGGCGCCGAGCAGGGTCAAACCGCCGAGAGCCGAAGCGAACAGGGTGCGTTTCACCTCGCCACTATGCACTCGCGGCCGCCCGAGAGCGCGTTTGAAGTTGGTGTGCGCTTGCCAACGATGATCTCCATGGCGCCTTCTGGCCGTGTTTTCTCTTTTCTGCCCGCCCATCTGCCAGCGCGAAATCAGCGCGGTCGAGGCCGCTGCGCGGCGCGATCGCGCCGCCGTGCTGGGCTGGGATCCGACCCAGCGACGGCGCGAGCGCGATCGGGAGCAGGGCTCGGCAGCGCAGCGGCGCGTTCCCGCTCGAGGAGTGCCCGCTTGCGCTCGACGCCCCAGCGATAGCCGGCGAGCGCGCCGTCAGCGCGCAACACCCGGTGACAGGGCACCGCCACGGCGAGCGGATTGGCCGCGCACGCCGCGGCCACGGCGCGCACCGCGCGCGGCGCCCCGAGCGCCGCTGCCACCTGCGCGTAGCTGCGCGTGGAGCCGGCGGGGATCGCCTGCAGCGCTTGCCAGACACGCTCCTGAAAGGCCGTGCCGCGCACGTCGAGGGGCAGCGCGAGACCGCGCTCCGGCTGCTCGACGAGCGCCACCACCTGCGCGAGCTGCTGCTCGAACGCGCGCTCTCCCTGCTCCACGCGCGCCAGCGGAAAGCGACGCTTCAGATCGCGCTCCAGCTCCGCGGCGTTCTCTCCCAGCAGAATGGCGCAGATGCCGCGCTCGGTGGCTGCAACCAGCAGGCAGCCGAGCGAGCAGGAGCCGATCGCGAACACCATCTCCATGTGCTCGCCGCCCGCGCGATAGCGACTCGGCGTCATGCCCAGCCGCTGGTTGGACGCCGAGTACAAGCGCCCGCTGGAGCCGAAGCCGGCGCGATACAGCGCCGCGGTGACGCTCGATTTGCTGGCGAGCTCGCTGCGCAGGCGCTCGGCTCGTTGTGCCGCGGCATAGGCCCGCGGCGTGACGCCCGTCACGGACTTGAACAAGCGATGCAGGTGGTGCGGGCTCAGTCCGGCGTGCGCGGACAGCGCCTCGAGCTTCGGCAACTCCGCCGCGCCGCTGATCGACTCGTCGATGAAGCGACACAGCTCGGCCACCTGCTGCGCCTGGCGCTCCGCGAGCGGCAATTGTTCCGGCTTGCAGCGCTTGCAGGCCCGAAACCCCGCGCGCTCGGCCGCCTCGCGCGTGGCGTGGAAGCTCACGTTTTCGCGTCGAGCCAGGCGTGCCGCGCAGCTCGGCCGGCAATACACCCCGGTGCTGGCGACGGCGTAAAAAAACTGCCCGTCCGCGCGCGCGTCGCGCGCCACGACGGCTAGCCAGCGCGGATCGGCAGCGTCCTGCGCAGAGGTGGCCTGCGCAGAGGCGGTCTCGGCAGTGCTTGGGGCTGTGCTTTCGAAGGACATGGTTCTCGCTCCTTTTGTGCGTCTCAGAGCCACTGCGAGCAACCTAGCCTCCAGCCCCGAGGCTCGCACTCCGGGTCTTGCTTTCAAACTCAAATGCGCCAATGGCCAGATGCGGCAGTGGCCAAATGTGTCCGTGACAGCGACCAGTGGCCGGCTGCGCGGGCGTTTCGCGGCACAAACCAGCGCCGCGACCGATTGCCGGCCCCCGCGGCGCTGATCTACGCTGGCCCGGCCATGAGTCGTTTTCCGTTCCCGCACGATCAGCGTCTGTCTCACTGTTCCTATCCGCGTCAGGCCAGCGCCGCCGATGCGCGGCGCGCGTTCGAGAACTGGCGCGGGGAGATCGTCACGAGCGACGGCGCGCGCGGTTTTCTGCGCACGCGCCGCCCTGACACCCCGGACGGGCAAGCCAACTCGACCGTGTCGGAGGGCATCGCCTACGGCATGATCATCGCGGTCATGTTCGGCGATCAGGCGCTGTTCGATGGCTTCTGGGGCTATGCGCGCTGCTTTCTGAACAAGAGCGGGTTGATGGACTGGTACATCGCTCCGGATGGCTCGCGCGCGATCGGCGTCGGCGCCGCCTCGGACGCCGACGAGGACATGGCCTGGGCGCTCGTCCAGGCGGATCGCCAGTGGGGTGGCCAGGGCGCCTTTGACGAGACGTACCTGAGCATGGCACGGCGACTGATCGATGCCATCTACGAGACGGAGGTCGATCACGGGCGCTGGCCCGATCTGTTCTTGCCCGGCGATGACTGGCGCGGCCGCGACGTGTTCAATCCCTCCTACTTCGCGCCCAACCAGTATCGGCTGTTCGGTGAGGTCAGCGGCAATCGAGACGGCTGGCAGCGGGTGATCGACCAGGGCTACGTGGTGTTGAACCGCAGCCTGAATGCCGCGAGCGGCAACCAGCACAACGGCCTCGTGCCGGCCTGGTGTGACTCCGCGGGCAAGCCGGTGGAAGCCTTCCCGGGCGCGCTCCAGAATTACCAGTACGACTCCGCGCGCACGCCCTTTCGCATGGCGCAGGACTGGGCCTACGCGCGCGAGCCGCGGGCGCGCGCGTACCTGCAGAAGCTGAGCGCGTTCTTCGCCGGGGTCGGTGTCGAGCGCCTGGTGGACGGCTATGCGCTCGACGGTCAGCCCGCGCCCGATCCCAAGTCGCCGCCGGGTAACCCGGGCTCGGCCGTGTTCGTGGGCTGTGCTGCGGCCGGGGCCATGCACGACGCGGCCTACGCGAGCTTCCTCGATGCGGCGTACGCTCGGGTGCGCACCGGCGAGCTGTTGACCCGCAGCCGCTACTACAACCACTGCTGGACGGTGCTCAGCCTGCTGATGCTGACGGGCAATCTCGTCGAGCTGCCGGAAAGCTAGCGGCGCATCTCGGCGCCTGGGAGTCTCTGCGTGCCTGGCTGCCATCCGGGCTCGCGCGGCCGTTGTCCCGAGGGCCGGGCGTCGTCCTCTTCGCGCTCGTGATGCGCGGAAATCCTCGGAATTTCCCGCACCCGAGCCGGCAAGACTGTAGAATCCGCGTTCGACATGACCCGCGAACGATCGGATGACTGGGTGAGTTGGTTGGGCTGGGTTCTGCCGACAGTGGCGGCCCTGGCAGCTCTGACGACGGCGTGTTCGTCGGACGAGTCGTCGGGCAAGGCGGACGAGCCGCTGGGCACGCCGGACGAGTCGTCGGGCGCTGGCAAGGGCGGCTCCACTCTCGTCAGTCGCGCCGACGTGTGCACGACGGCGCTCGCGTGCGAAAACTTCGATGCGTTGCCGGTCGACGTGGCACCGAGCGGGGCCTGGACCGCCTTTCAGAACCTGGGCAGCGTGCGCGTGGACAGCACCCGGGCCTATTCGGGTACACAAGCGGTGAAGGCCACGACGCCGGAAACACCGATCGCCTACAAGGCGGCGCTGCTCGGCTACCGAGATCCGTCGGTTCTGCCCACGGCGAACAACGCCCACTTCGGGCGCGTGATGTTCTTCCTCGAGTCTGCTCCGGCAGAGGCGGTCCACTGGACCTTCCTGGCGGGCGCGGGTCGCAGCGCCCCCCAGGAGGGCTACCCGACGGGCTACGACGTGCTCTACCGCTACGGCGGCCAGAAGCCCGTGGCGGGCGGCAGCCAGCTCATGGCGAGCTACGAAACCCCGGGCTTCTACGCAACCCCAAAGACCGGGCCCGACACCGACTGTCACCAGGACTCGGCAGCGGTACCCATGCCCGTGGGGCGCTGGGCTTGCGCCGAGTGGCGGTTCGACGGCGCCACGAGCGAGATGCAGCTCTGGATCGACGGCACCGAGGTCGAGGGCTTGCACGTGATCGGAAACGGCACCCGCTGTCGCACGCTGCCGAGCGACTCGCCCTGGGTTCCGCCGGTGTTCTCGCGCATCGACCTGGGTTGGGAGTCCTACCAGCCCGACAGCGAGCGCTCGATCTGGCTGGACGACTTCGTGCTCGGCGCGCAGCGCATCGGCTGCCCCGCAGCGCCCTGAGCGCGCCACCGTTTGCGTCCTACCAGGCGCGGGTTGCAGAGCGGGCTTTGCGCCGCACCGCGCGTCGCATAGCCCGCTGCCCGAATCCCGATCCGACACGCGGTCAAAGGCTCGCCGCGGCGCCCACGGTCACTGGCTACAGAAGGGCACGCTGCAGGCAAGGCCCTCGGGCGCGCGCTCGAGACCGTCGGGCAAGCAAGTGCCGAAGAGCAAGCACTCGCCGCTCGCGGAGAGCGCAGGCGTCGCTTCGCTTTGACCCTGCGCGAGGAAAGGGCGAAGCTCGGCGTATTGAAACCACCAGCGAGCCCCGAAGAGCTGCTCGAGCGGGCGGGCGCGTTCGCCGGGTCGACGCTCGGGGCGCTCGCCGCGCGCTCGGCGCTGCCCGTGCCCGAAGACCTGCGGCGCGCCAAGGGTTGGGTGGGCGGGTTGTTCGAGCTCAGTCTCGGCGCCACCGCGAAGTCGCGCGCCGTGCCCGACTTCGAGGCGCTCGGCATCGAGCTCAAGACGCTGCCGGTGCGGCTCGACGGGCAACCTCTCGAGACCACCTTCGTGTGCACGATCCCGCTGCTCGACATGGCGCGGGTCGAATGGGAGCAGTCGGGTGTCTTTCGCAAGCTGCGGCGCGTGCTCTGGGTGCCGGTGGAGGGCACGCGCAGCACGCCCGTCGCGAATCGCCGCATCGGCACTCCGCTGCTCTGGAGCCCGAGCCCAGAAGAAGACGCGGACCTGCGTTTCGACTGGGAAGAGCTCGCGGGAATGATCGGCCGCGGCCGCGTCGAAGATCTGACCGGGCACCTCGGGCGGTATCTGCAGGTGCGTCCCAAGGCCAGGGACTCGCATGCCCGGCGCCGGGCCACCGGCATGGACGGCGCGGGGATCACGGCGCTGCCGCGAGGCTTCTATCTGCGCACCAGCTTCACGGCTCGCATCTTGAAGCGCTTCTTCGTGCTGCCGGTGAAACCGCCGCCGGCTGAGCTCGTTCCGGAGTCTCCTCGCTAATCAACTGGCCGTGGGACCGCCAGAGCGCTCCGCCTCGCGCGTGAATGCCGTCGCTGCGCGGCAATAAGTGGGAAGAGCGGACATAGGGAGAGCGTGGTAAGGGCTTCCACTGTGCCGGTTTCTGCTCTGATCGAAATGCGCGACGTAGAGCGCAACTACTCGATGGGCGGGGAGGTCATTGCCGCTCTGGCCGGGGTCAGCTTCGAGATCCAGGCTGGCGAATTCGTGGCCATCATCGGTGCCTCGGGCTCCGGCAAGAGCACGCTGATGAACATCCTGGGCTGTCTGGATACGCCGTCGCGCGGCAGCTATCAGCTGCGCGGGCAGGACGTGCGAGCGCTCTCGGACGACGCGCTGTCCGATCTGCGCAATCGAGAGATCGGCTTCATCTTTCAGAACTTTCAGCTCTTGCCGCGCGCCAGCGCGCTCGACAACGTGGCGCTGCCGCTGGTGTACCGCGGGCTGCGCCTGCGCGAACGCCGAGCGCTGGCCCGGCGCGCGCTCGAGCGCGTGGGGCTCGCGCAGCGCGCCGCGCACAAGCCGAACGAGCTCTCGGGCGGGCAACGGCAGCGCGTGTCCATCGCCCGGGCCCTGGTCGCCGAGCCTTCGCTCTTGCTCGCCGATGAGCCCACCGGCAACCTCGATACGGTCACCGGCCGCGACATCCTGGCGCTGTTCCACGAGCTGCACGCCGCGGGCAATACGATCGTGGTGGTGACGCACGAGCCCGCCATCGCCGGGCGTTGCCCGCGCGCGATTCGCCTGTCCGACGGCCGCATCGTCGACGATCGCCGGGTGGAGGCCGCGCAATGACGCGGCGGCTCGCGCTGATCGTCCCGGCGCTGGTCTCGTTCGCGTGGCTGCTCGCCGGCTGTCTGCGGCCCGAGGCGCCGGACCCTCGCGACGAGGCGCTGCCGGTACGCGCTCCGCGCGTGACTCGCGGTGAGCTCACGCAGAGCCTGCTGCTCAGCGGCGAGCTGGACACCGCGGCCGCGGAGAATCTGGTCGTACCGCGCGTGCCGCAATGGAACATCGCGCTGCGCTGGCTCGCCAGCGACGGCACGCTGGTCAAGGCAGGGGAGCCCGTCGCCGAGCTCGACAGCACCAACTTTGCTGCCGATCTGGCCGACAAGAAGCTGGCGACCGCACGCGCCGCCAGTGATCTCGCGCATCAAGTCGCGCAGGATGCCATCATCAGCGCCGACAGGACGTTTGCGCTCGACAGCGCGCAGAACGCGCTCGAAAAGGCGCGCCTGTCGGCGGCCGTCGACAGCGAGGCGCTGCCCTTGCGCGACTACCAGGAGCGCCAGGTGGAGCTCGAGCGCGCCCGGGCGGCCCTCGAGCGCGCGCAGGACGAGCTCGCGGCGCACAAAAAGAGCGCCGCGCTCGAGGCGCAGATCCGCCGCATCGCGCTCGACAAGAGCCAGCGCGAGATCGACGCGGCCGAGCAGGCGATCCGGGATCTGGTGCTGCACGCGCCCTCGGATGGCCTGGTCGTCGTCTCCAACCACCCCTGGTTCGGGCGCAAGGTGGAGGTTGGTGACAACCTCTGGGTGGGCTTGTCGCTGGTGCGCTTGCCGGATCTGTCGACCCTGCACGTCAACGCGCGCCTGAGCGATGTGGACGACGGGCGCGTCGCGCCGGGCATGCGCGCCGTGTCCTACCTGGATGCCTACCCGGAGCTCGAGTTCCCGGGCACCATCCGCGACGTGAGCCCGGTCGCGCGCGAGCCCTCGCGCGACTCCTGGCGCCGTTCGTTCCAGGTCACGGTCGCGCTCGATCGCGTCGACCTCGCGCGCATGCGGCCCGGCATGTCCGTGCGGGTGGAGATCACGAGCCAGCGCGCCCAGGCCAGCTTGCTCGCGCCGCGCACCAGCTTCGATCGCAGCGTGGCGCCCGCGCGCCTGCAGCTCGAGCAAGGCAGCGTCGAGGTAGAGCTCCTGGCGTGCAGCCTGCAGAGCTGCGCGTTCCGGACGCGGCCCGGCAGCGCGCCGCCCGTGGCCGAGGGCACGCTGCTCGGTGTGCTGGCGGGGAGGGGCTCTTGAGCCTCGCGCGCCGGCTCGTGACCGCCGGCCTCGGCGCCCTCTCGGCGCTCGCCTGCGCGGGGCGAGACGCGGCCAGCGACTGGATCACCATCCGGCGCGGGGATCTCACGCTCGGCGTCGAGGTCACGGGCGAGCTGGAGGCTGTCAACTCCGACTCGTTGGGCCCGCCGCTCGTGTCCGGGCTCGGCGAGTTCAAGATCGCGCGCATGGCGCCGGAAGGCTTGTCCATCGAGAAAGGCCAGCCGGCGCTCGGCTTCGACACCTCCGAGCTGACGCGCAAGCTGGAGGAGAAGCAGAACGAGCGCGCGGCCGTGGCCGCGGAGATCGGCAAGAAGCGGGCGGACGCCGCGCTCGCGCGCCGGGACGAAGAGCTGCGCATCGCGGAAGCGACCGGCAAGGCACGCAAGGCCGAGCTGAAGGCGCAGCGCTCGGAAGACTTGACCGGCTCGCTCGAGCTGCAGCTGGCCCGGCTCGACTTCGAGCTAGCCCGGAAGGAGCTCGAGTATCAAAGGGCCAAGGCCCTGGCCACCCAGCAGCAAGACAAGGACGACCTCGGGGCGCTGCGCTTTCGCGAGCACGAGGCCGAGCAGCGCGTCTCCGAGATCCAGGCCGCGCTGCCGCAGCTGACGGTCAGCGCCCCGCGCAGCGGCACGGTGATCTACATCAGCAACTGGAACAACCAGAAGAAGAAGGTGGGAGACAGCGTCTGGCGTGGCGAGCGGGTGCTGAAGACGGCGGCGCTCGACCGGATGCGCGCGCGCGGCCAGATCGACGAGGCGGACGTGAGCAAGATCGCGCTCGGCCAGCATGTCTCCCTGCGCCTGGAGTCGTACCCCGACGTGGAGTACACCGGCTCGATCAACGACGTCGGGCGGCTCGTGGAACGCCGGTCGCCGGACAATCCACGCCGCATCGTGCGCACCGCGATCGAGATCGATCAGACGGAGCCGGCGCGCATGCGCCCCGGCATGCGCTTTCGGGGTACGGCGGAGACGGAGCGCCTCAGCGGCGTCGTGTTGATCCCCGCGAGCGCCGTCTTTCTCAGCGCGCAGGGGCCGGTCGCCTACCGGCGCCGCGGGATGGGGGCGGAGCCGGTACGGCTGACCCTCGGCAAGAGCAACGCCGAGTACGTCGAGGTCGTGGCGGGGCTGGCCGCCGGCGATGAGGTGGCGCGCGTGCAGCCGGGAGCCGAGGAGCCAAAGGATCCGTGAGCGGGCGCGCGGCACTGCTGGTCGCGGTTCTGGTCGCGAGCGTGGCGCTCGCCGTGCGCCTGCGTCTGCACACGGAGATCGAGCATGGCGGCGTGCCCACGCTGACCCTGCACCGGCAAAACTTTGTGCAAGAGGTCGGCGTCGATGGTCATCTGCGCGCCGTCAAGGCAACTCCGCTCACCGCCCCGGTGGCGACGGGCGGGCCCGTGAAGATTGCCTGGACGGAGCCGGACGGCGCCCGGGTCGAGCCGGGGCAGGTGGTGGTACGCTTCGAGCCCACCGATTTCGAGAAGCGGCTGAAGGACGGGCAAGCGGATCGCGCCAGCGCGGAGGCCAGGCTCGAGAAAGAGCACACGCTGGTCGACTCCGCGCTGCGGGGCCGCGCGCGCACCGCGCAGCTCTCGCAGGTGGAGCTGCAGAAGGCGCGCGAGTTTCAGAACAAGGATCCCGAGATCTTCTCGCGCAACCAGATCATCGAGTCCGAGATCGACGAACAGCTCTCCAGCGCGCGCAGTCAGCACGCTGGCGCGACGCAGAAGATCGAGAGCTCGCTCTCCGAGAACAAGCTGGAGCTGATCGCCATCCAGCGCAAGAAGGCGCTCTTGCTGGTCGACCAGGCGCAGAAGGGCCTCGCCAGCCTGGAGCTGCGGGCGCCCCATGCGGGCATCCTGGTGTTCGAGACCAACTGGCAAGGGAATCTACCGGCGGTGGGCGACTCGGTCTGGCCCGGGCAGAAGCTCGCCAGCCTGCCGGAGCTGGACGCGATGGAGGCGGAGGTGTTCGTGCTGGAGGCGGACGCCGGTGGGCTGAAGGTGGGCAAGAGCGCGCGGGTGTTCGTGGAGTCCCACCCGGAGACGCAGTACACAGGCACCATCCAGCGCGTGGACACGCTCGCCAAGCGACCGGTCCGCGACGTGCCGGTGCAGTATTTCGGGGTCACGCTCGGGCTGGACCGCACCGATCCGGAATTCATGAAACCCGGCGCGCGCGTGCACGCCGCCCTGGTGCTCGACAGCCGCGAGGCGCTGGTGCTGCCGCGCCAGGCGGTGTTCGATGATCATGGTCAAGCGACGGTCTATTGCTGGCGAGCCAGCGAGTTCCAGCCGGTCAAGGTCAAGCTGGGCCCTTCCAGCCTGGGTCGCGTGGTGATCGACGAGGGCTTGAACGAAGGCGACGAGATCGCGCTCGTCGACCCTGCTCACTCGTCGGACTCTGCTCGCTCGCCGGATGCGCGCTCACCCGACCCTGCGCGTCCGGCGGATCGCTCGACGGATACCGGGGCCTCGAAGGTGCAGAAGCCCTGAGTGGTGAGCCAGGATGGCGAGACTGTCCTTTACTGCGGGGGCACCCCGCACCCCGTCTTCTACAGGCCAGAGGCCCCGGCCGAGCATGCGGGCGAGCGAGGCCTTTCGCTCTGCGCTCGATAGTCTTTCCGCGCACAAGCTGCGCTCCGGCCTGACCATGCTGGGCATGATGTTCGGTGTCGGGGCGGTGATCTCGATGCTCTCCATCGGCGCCGGCGCGGAGCGACGGGCGCTGTCGATCATCGACAAGCTGGGCCTGCGCAACGTGGTCGTCCGGGCGAAAGACTTCAAGCCCGAGGAGCAGCGAGAGATCCGCAAGAAGTCGCTGGGCGTGTCGCTGCGCGACGTGGAGGCGATCCGGGAGGCGGTGCCCGGCACCCAGCTGGTGCTGCCGCGGCTCGAGATCGAGCCCTACAAGATCCTGTCGGCGAGCGGCAAGGCGACGGCTCAGGTGTACGGCGTATCGTACCAGCAGACCGAGCTGATCAAGCTGTCGTTCAGCGAGGGCCGTTTCCTCGACAGCCTGGATGAGGCGTCCCACGCGCAGGTCTGCGTGCTGGGAGCCGGGGTGCGCAGAAATCTGTTCGGCGTTGCCCCGGCGCTCGGTCAGCGGGTAAAGATCAACGACGTGTGGTGCGAGGTGATCGGCGTGCTCGCCGCGGAGTCGGTCGGCGCCTCTTCGGTGCAGGGCGTGTCGGTGGGGACGACGGCCAGCGAAATTTACCTGCCCGTGACGACCGCGCTGCGCAAGTTCGAGCAAGACCCGCTGCGCTCGCCGCTGCAGGAGATCCTGGTGCAACTGGCTCCGAGCGCGTCGGCACGCGATACGGCGACATCGATCGGCGCGCTGCTCGATCGCTTGCACGGGGGCGCGGCTGACTACGAGCTGGTCGTGCCGGAAGCATTGCTCGAGCAGAGCCGGGAGACGCAGCGGCTGTTCAATGTCGTGATGGGTTGCATCGCCGGAATTTCGCTGGTCGTCGGCGGCATCGGTATCATGAACATCATGCTCGCCTCGGTGCTGGAGCTGACGCGGGAGATTGGCGTGCGACGCGCGGTCGGCGCCCGGCGCAAGGACATCCGCTTCCAGTTCCTGGTCACGGCATTCTCGCTCTCGCTGCTCGGAGGTCTGGCTGGGGTGGCGATCGGTGTGGTGATTGCGCAGCTGGTGGCGGCGTACGCCAAATGGCCCACGGTGGTGACGCCGGCCTCGATCCTGCTGGCGACCGGCGTGTCGATGGCGGTGGGCCTGATCTCCGGGCTCGTGCCCGCGATCCGCGCGGCCAATCTCGACCCCATCGAAGCACTGCGTTACGAGTGAGCAGGCAGATGGCGCGCGCGTTTCGTCCCCCGAACAGTCGCCGGCTATTGGCCGCCGGCATGTGCCTGTGCGCGCTCGCCGGGCGCGCCTTCGCCGTCGAGCCGCCCGCTGCCACGAGCCCTGCCGCGGCGCCGCCTGGCGCGGCGCCGCCTGGCGCGGCGCCGCCTGCCGCCGCGGCCCCTGCTGCCGAGGCGAACCCTGCCGCCGAGGCGAACCCTGCCGCCGAGAAGTACGAGCAGCCGGCGTTCATCCGGGAGCCGCCACGCCTGCCCGAGGGCATGGACCTGGCGGCGGCGAGGCGCCTGCCACTGAGCGATGCGATCGCGCTGGCGCTCGCGAACAATCTGGGCATCGTGCTCGTCAAGCAGCAGCTGGCGATCGCCGAGCAGGGGGTGGAGCAGAGCCTGGGGTTGTTCGAGCCCACGCTGAACGCCTCTTACCTGCATCAGAACGCTGACTCGCCTCCCGATCCTGCGCAGGGGGGCCTGGCTGCTTCTTTGCTCGAATCGACGAATGATCGCTGGATCGCCGGCTACCGCCAGCGCCTCCGGCTGGGCACCCAGCTCGAACTGCAGTGGATCAACGATCGGACGAAGAGCAGATTCGACACGGGGGGCGAGCCGCTGTTCTATCGCTCGGAGCTGCGGCTTGCGCTCACGCAGCCGTTGCTGCGCGGCTTCGCCTTCCGCTGGGAAGTACCGAACGCCGACGTGCTGCGGGCAGAGGTGGCGAGCGAGCGCGCCAAGCAGGACTACAAGGGCAGCGTGATCGCGACCATTCGCGACACGGAGAACGCCTACTGGGATCTGGTGCAAGCGCTCGAGAGCTACCAGGTGCAGCAAGGCTCGCTGAACCTGGCAGAAGAGCAGCTGGGCTTGACGGGCCGCCAGATCGAGGCGGGCGTGCTGCCCCCCTCCGATCTGATCAACGCGGAGGGCACGCTGGCCCAGCGCCAGCTCGGGCTGGTGCAGGCCGAGAGCACGGTCGAGCAGTCCGCCGATCAGCTGCGCCATTTGCTCAACTTGCCGCGCGAGGCCTGGTCTGCGCCGATCCTGCCGCTCGACGTGCCCGAGTTCGACCAGCTATCGGTCACGTTCGAGGCGGCGTTGAACCAGGCGCTGCAGAACCGCCCGGAGCTGGAGAAGCTGAAGCTCGATCTGAGGCGTGCCGCGCTCGACCTGCGCGTCGCCTCCAGCGATCGCTTGCCGCAGCTGGACGCCAGCGTCAGCTACGGCCTGGTGGGTCAGCGCAGCCAGTACCCGGACAGTGTGAACCAGCTGTTCTCCGCGGATGCGCGCGCCTGGAGCGCGATCCTGAACTTCAGCTGGACGCCGCTGAACCAGAGCGCGCGCGCCAAGCTGACGGCGCTGCGCCTGAGCGAGCGCTCCTTGCGCACCTTGCAGGACCAGACCCTGCTCGATCTGCGTCTGGAGCTGCGCACGGCGATCCGCGGGCTCCAGACCGCGGACCGCTCCGTGCGCGCGGCGGCGAAGTTTCGCGCGCTCGCCGAGCGCAGCCTGGACGCCGAGCAACGCAAGTTCCTGAATGGAACCTCCAACAACTTCTTCGTGGCGCAGCGCCAGGATGACCTGTCCCGCGCGCGACTGGCGGAGCTCTCGGCCCTGATCCAGCATCGCAAGGCCGCGACGGCGCTGCGCGCCGCGATGGGAGTGTTGCTCGAGCACCGGCACGTGCAGCTCGAGGTGCGTTCGCCCTCGACTCGTTCGCCCTGACGGGCGGCGCAGGCTGAGCGTGAGACACTGTCGGCGGCCCGGCGACACCTGGACAGCCGCAACGGCTTTTTGGCGCACATGTGCCGCCGTGCGCCCACGCAAAAAACGTCGAGTCCAGGCCCCGCCAGCGGCTTGACGTAGAATACGAAGTGGTGCTGCCTCGCGCGACATCAACTCGGGGGTCGACGCTCGCTTGGGGCGCGTTGATCGGCGCTGCCGCGCTGTGCGGCTGTCCGCAGTTGCTCGAGGACAACTTCGACGTCTCCGCCGCGCTACCGCGTACGAATCTGGATTCGACGGCAGACTTGCCGGGCAGCGCTCCCGATGCAGGAGTCGAGCCGCTCACTGGCAGCGCGGGCGCGGGCGCCCTGCCCGACTCGGTCGCCACGGGCGGCAGCGGGAGCGCGCCGGACTCGAGCGCGGCAGGTGCCGGCTCCGAGACGCCGGACGCTGCCGGCAGCGGCGGCTCGGGTGGCGAGCCCGGCACCCCGCCCGACGCGGGCGGCCCGCCCGCGTTCGTCACGGAGCTGGGTCCGCTGCTCGCGCACCGCTATCGCTTCGACGGCAGCGGCAGCACCGTCAGCGACTCGCTGGGCACGGCGCACGGAACGACGGTGGGCGCCTCGCTCGCCAGCGGCAAGCTCGGCCTCTCGGGCAGCGCTCAGTACGTCAATCTGCCCAACGGGCTCGTCTCCGGCTTCCAGAGCGTGACGATCGAAGCCTGGCTGAACTGGTTCGCCAGTCCCTCGAGCAGCGCTGCCGACTGGCAGACCATCTTCAGCTTCGGCAACAACGACCAGGGAGAGGACAGCCAGGGGCAGGGCAACACGTACCTGTACTTGACGGCCAAGTCGGGTGACAGTCAGGACATTCGCGCGGGCTACACCCTGACCGGATTCAACAACGAGATGTTTGCCGACGGTGAACGAGCCCTGCCGTCATCGGCGAACGTCGCGCTGGGGACGCAGGTGGTGGTCGTCGTGGACGGCGCGCAGGACACGCTCTCCATCTTCGTCAACGGGGTGCTGGAGCCGGTCGCCACGACGCGCGCACAAGCGATCGACCTCTCCGCCATCCAGGACGTCAACGATTGGCTAGGCCGCTCGCAGTTCGCTTCGGATCATGAGTTTGACGGCGAGTTGCTCGACTTCCGCATCTACGGCGTTGCGCTGAGCAGCGCGCAGGTAGCCCTGAGCTTCGACCTGGGCGCAGACGCAGCGCTCTGAGCTCAGGTCGGGCGCCCCCCGCGCCCGACGTCAGAACGGCGCTCCGGCGCGCTTCAGCTCAGGGCGAGCAGGCGCCTGCACCGTTGCACAGGCCACCGTGCCCGCACGCAGTCGTGCTGGGCGCCGAGCCGTGGGAGCAGCTCCCGCTGCTGCACGCGTCCGTGGTGCACGGATTGTCGTCGTCGCACTGGGTTGCCGTCAGGCACTGCACGCACGCGCCGGAGGCGTTGCACACGTTGCCGTGCGCACAGCCCACTCCCGCCGGCCCCGGTGGGTTGCTACAGGCGCTGCTGGCACAGCTGTCCGCGGTGCAGGGATTGTCGTCGTCACAGTCGTCGCTCGTCGTGCACGCCGGCGGTACACAGCTACCCCCACTGCACGTACCGCCATGGCCACAGCTGATCGTGCCCGACGCCGAGCCATGAGCGCAGTGCCCGCTCGAGCACAGATCGCTGGTGCAGGGATTGTCGTCATCGCACTGTGCGCCCGACAGGCACTCCACGCACTGGCCCGCGGCATTGCATACGTTGGCGTGAGCGCAGGTCGTGCCCGCGCTGCCGGGCAGATTGGTGCAGTGACCGCTCGCGCAACTGTCCGTGGTGCACGGGTTGTCGTCGTCGCAGTCGTCGTTCAGCGCGCACTGCGGCGGCGCGCAGATGGGCGTGTTTTTCGTGGCCAGAGCGCGGCGCCCGGAGAGCCACCAGGCCAGCCGATCCCAGCCGTCACGCGTGGAGAAGCTCACCGTGAACACGTCCGGATGATTGCCGGGCGCAAAATCGATCGGCTGCCCTTGACCCTTGGGCAACGGCACGAAGAAGTTGAGCGCCCCGATCGGGACTCGCACACTGCGCGCGCTCGAGTTCGTGTAACCGAAGTGGGCCTTGTAAGTGTTCGTGGCCACCCTGTCCATGCAACTGAGCACGGGCGTGAGGGGGTTCGAGACCAGGTCCTCGGAGCTGCTCTCGAGCGTCTGCTCGTCGTCAGGCCCGCCCGTGGCTTCTCCCGCGCAACCACCCACCAGCAACCCGGCGAGCAAGAGGCCACCACCGAGCGAGAACGAAGCGCGCAAATACTGATTGGTCGAGGTCATCCCATGGTTCCCTTCTTTGCTGGCCGCCAGCGAGTGCGCGGCGGATTCGGCTCTGCCGAAAACCCCCACAGTAGACGAGGTGTCGGAGCTCTTTCTAGCGCCACGCGCAGGCAGCCATGCGTGGCATGACCCAGTGCGAAACGACCGCTGCCCCGAAAAGAAAATGAGCGCCCGGGACCGGAGCAAGGCACTCGCAACCCGGCGGGGCCCGGCCCCGACGGCTGGCCTCGCCTGCCGCGCGGATCTGGGTCGGCGGCGCTGGGCGACGGCAAAAGTCCCAGTGATTCTCGCGCCGTCTCCGAATGGGCGGTAGGCAGCAGCGATTGGGGTGAAAGTGACGTTCTGCGGTCACGTTTTCCCTTTGGAGCGTGACCTGGATGACGACGAAGATGAGGACTGAACCGTGACCGACGCGGGGAGTGTTTCGGCACCGGCCTCGGAAGGCTCGCAGGCGCCGCTGGGCCCGGCAGAGGACGACCGGGACGTCTTGCTCGCGCTCGCTCGCGGTGAGCGGCGCCGCGCCCTGTCGCTGTGCGTACAGCGGCATGGCAGGAGCATCGGCAAGCTGTGCATGGCCATGCTCGGTTCACAGCAGGACGCCGACGACGTCACGCAGGAGACGCTGCTGGCAGCGCACCAGGCCTTCGCCGAGTTCCGGCACGAGGGCACGCTGCGCGCCTGGCTGCTCGGCATCGCTCGCAACAAATGCCTGCAGCATCTGGAGAAACACCGGCGTCGGGGCGCGCGGCTGCGTCTGGTGCGGGACATAGACGCTGCGGCGGCCGCGCCGGAGCAAGAGTTGCACACACGCAAGCGGGCCGAGCAGGCGCGCGCCCTGCTCGAGCGCGTGCGACCGAGCGATCGCGATGCGCTGCTCTTGCGCTACTGCGCTGAGCTCAGTTTCAAAGAGCTGGCGGCAGCCTGCGGCATCGCGGAGGCCGCGGCGCGCAAACGCGTTTCGCGAGCGCTCCTGTTGCTGCGCAGCACGCTCGGGAAAGAGGCAGAAGATGACTGACACGGAGCTGTGCCGAGAGGTGGACGAAAACATGAGCGACCTGCTCGAAGGGGTCGCTCCCGACGCGCTCTTCGATCACCTCGCGGGTTGCGAACGCTGCCGCGACGCGCGTCACGACGCCGAGCGGAGCCTGCGCCAGGTCCGTGATGCGGCGCTCGACTATCGCTTTCCCGACGGGCTCGAGGCGCGCGTGCTGGCGGGCTTGCCCGAGGATCCCGAGCGGGGGCCGGAGGAACGGCCGCAGCAACAGCAGCTGGAGCAGCCGGCCCCCGTCGCAGTGCTGGCCCGTCGCGAAACGCCCGCTGCAGCGTGGAAAACGGCTGCAGTATCGAGGTTGGCTGCAGTGTCGAGGTCGGTTGCAGGCTCGAGGTCGGCTGCAGTGTCGAAGAGGGCTGCAGCGTCGAAGAGGGCTGCAGTGTCGAAGAGGGCTGCACTGGAGCGGGCGGCGTCGAAGGTGCTCGAGGCGCCGGCGGCGCGGCCCGCGCTGCTGCACTCGGCCGGGCTGCGCCTGGCCGCGGCCGCGGTGGTGCTGATCGGCGTGGTCTGGCTCGTCCGGCGCACGGACTCGCCGCTGGCTGTGCAGAGCGGCGACAGCTGGCAGGGGCACGTGCTGTCACTGCAGCGTGCTTTTGGCAGCCCGAGCGGCCTTTCGCGCTGCGCAGCCGACGGCCAGTGCCAGCCACTGGCCGAGGGCCAGGCCATCCCGGCGGGCGCGCGGCTCGAGACGGATGGTCTGACGCGGGCACTCTTGAAGCTCGCGGACGGTAGCACGCTCGCTCTCGATCGAGCCACGCGGCTCGAGCTGGCTGCGAGCGGGCAGCGCCGGGCGCGTCTGGTGCGGGGCAACCTGGTGGCCGAGATTCAGGAGCAACCCGAGCGCTCGAGCGCGGCGTCCAGCGCCGTGATCGACACGGCGGTGGGGCGTGCCGAGGTGTTCGGCACCAAGTTCTCGCTGCTCGCCGATCAGGAGCAGGCGCGCGCCGAGGTGAGCCGCGGAGTCGTGCGCCTGATCGACGCGCGCG
>Ga0207675_100001351_pt1 | contig 24582 bp, 23 predicted proteins | sample KBSSwiS42_FD_184305 | JGI IMG/M metagenome (GOLD analysis project Ga0207675, IMG submission 184305) | Switchgrass rhizosphere microbial communities from Kellogg Biological Station, Michigan, USA - KBS Switchgrass S4-2 (SPAdes) (version 2) | ecosystem: Host-associated > Plants > Roots >...
GCGCCCGGTCCCGTGTTGACAGTGATGTTGGCCGGCGCGTCGATAGTCGGATTGATATTCGGATTCTCGTTGACCCTTACGGTCTGAATGCCCGAAGTACTGTTCCCGGCTGAATCTGTTGCCGTATACGTAATCACGGTTGTGCCAGTTGGGAAGACAAAGCTGTCACACGTTCGGTTCGGATTTCCCGGTGTCGGGCACGCAATCTGTGGCATGCCCGTCCGGCTGATATTTACCGAAGAACTGCAATTGTCCTCAGCAGTAGCCACGAACAGCTCATCATCGAGCGAAACCGAACACTGATCAGTGCTGGTGGTGACGTTCGCAGGCACGTGCAGCGTCGGAGGCTCACTGTCAGCGCCGACGACGGTGATAATCTGCGTGCAGGACGCGCTGCCCACATTATTCGTCGCGGTCCACGTGATTGCCGTTTGACCGGCTGAGAATGGATCCGTAAGTGGTAAACCGTCACTGCGCTCGCTGGTAACCGTCACATTAGGACCGGTAGTCGTCGGAGTTCCGATCTCACCAGCGGTCGCTGTATACGAACAACCATTCGTAGAATTGAATGTCTTGTTGCTCGGACATGTGATGGTTGGTGTGTCTGTGGACGTGACAGTTATTGTTTGGTGACAAGTCGCGCTGCGACCCGTTGGTTGTGCATTCAAATTCTGCGGATCTTGATCATATTCGGTCGCCGTCCAGGTGACAGTCGTGATTCCGACGGGGAAAGCCGCCGTTAGCGCCTCACCATCTTCCCGGCTTCCCGTTACCACTACATTGGTTCCGGTAGCAGTCGCCGTGCCGATATTCGATTGACTTCCATTCGGATTAGGCACAAATGCGGACCCATCGCCGGAGTTCGCCTGCGCCCCCGTGTTAGCGGGGCAACTGATTGTCGGCGCCGGGCTGTCAATCACTGTTACGGTAAAGCTGCAGAAACCGTTACCGGTCGAGGATGTGGCCGTCACCGTCGTCGTGCCGATGGGGAAGAACGAGCCAGATGCTGGAGTACTCGTCACTGTTCCGCAGCTTCCCGCGGTGTCGGGAGCCGCGAAGGTGACCGTGGCGCCGCCACCACTGCCATGAGTCGTGGCCGTGGTGACAATGTTGTTCGGGCAGTCAAGACTGCACTCTGGAGAACCTCCGCCTGACGCCACCGTGTCGAACGTCGTCGAAGTGTTGTCCTCGTTGTGTGTTTCTTCAGTATTGTTTGTGACGATTGCGGAATTCGTGACGACTGCGCCAGCCGAAGCCGTTACTGTGTATGTAATAGTAAACGTTGCTTCGCTACCAGGGGGAAGGCTGGCGATGGACCAAGTTGTAGTCGGATCAGTCGAATCCTGCGTAAATATCGGGCCCGAATCCTGGCTCGATGAGAAGTAGGAAAGGCCGCTGGGAACGGCGTCCGTCAATTGCACAATGCTAGCTGAATCAGGTCCGTGATTCGTTACCACGATTGCATAAGACACGGCACTGCCGGCCGTCATCTCCCCGGTCTTGTTGTACTTCAAAACGGAAAGATCGACTTTAGGATTTTGCGGGTCGCTAACCGTAAATAAGGCACGCGCAATCAGCGAGCCGTCTTCATCTGATAAATAAACCCGGAAGTTTCCAGCTGTCGTCGTAACATAGTTAGCGCTCGGAGAGGTCGATGTGATTGTGTTCGTTTGAACTGCGCCACCGTCGGAATCAACAAAATAAATAAACCTGGTTCCTGTAAAATTACTGTTCGCTTTCGCGCAAACCGTATTACCGACCGTAAAGTTGTCTTGCAGAATAGTGCAGGTTGTGCCGTCATATGTAGCAATCGTGGGATTTGCGTTCACGGTAAAGACCGCCGGAGTCTGGGAAATATCGCCAGTCTCGGCAATCGTAACCTTCCACGTTCCCGTCGTATCCGGGGCGAAAGTGAAGGTTTGGGGATTCTGCGTGATGAGCGTAGTGGTGTTACTTCCATGGGCAATGCTCAAGTCTTGACGCAACCAATGCACCCAGCGGCCGCCGGGAAAATTCAAATCTACATTGTCCGTGATCGCGCAAACCGTTTCTCCCAAAGTAAACGTGGATTTTGGCGTGGTGCAATCGGAGGCGAAGGTTGCGATAGTTTCCTGCACCGGAAGCCCAAAAGTCAGCAGCGACCGAGATCCCGGGTTTGTTCGCGACTTGCCGGCAACATGACCGCGGCCGCCTTTGGCCGCCGGCGTTTTGGATTTTGCCCGCGATGAAAAAAACGGCCCCGCGACCGCAAATGCCGCCAACATAAACATGACGATGATGGCGAAGTAATTTGTACGCGTGAATTGCGATCGGCGATAAGCTGGAGTTTGCATCGGTGTAGGCCTCCTGGATTGTGTGTGACGCTTACGAAGAGACGACAAATCAGGCAACTTAGAAGTGACCGGAACTTTCGTTACCTCGCTGGGGTGTAGCCGGACTCGTTACAATGAGCGACTGAGGCCGGATACTCTAATGTCAAATCTACTAAGGGTCAAGACTTTTTCGAATTTGCAAATTAGCTGCAAGACCTTCCCGTTGTCGGGGTTGGGCTCAGTGAATGGGGAAAATCCCAGGGCGAGCGTTATAGTCTGCTGAAGAGCAGTCGCGTTGATACTCCAATCCCACAAACTTGTCAATGCTTTTATGACGAAACCTTTGTTTTGTTGCTAATGCGCGCAGGAGTTTGGGTTTTGCGTGAGTTGGGCGTGGCAGGATTATGCTGATTTGGCTGAAATGTGAAGCGCGGCAACGGATCTCTGGAACTCCTGGTCCAGGCGGTCGATACATTGGTTGCGCTCAAGATTAACGACGGCTAATTCTTTGATCACATCGTCCTTTTGTGCCGGCGGGATTTGTTCGAACTCGTAGACTCTCTCTTGCACGTGCCAGAGTTTGCAGTTCGTTTCCGCCAGTTGCGAGAAGAGTTCGCCGATGGTCCCGGAAAAATCGGCGATTACGTTCCCTTCTTTCTTGTAAACCTTGTTCGCGGCGAACGTCAGTCGCTCGATCGGTATGTCCCCAGCAAGGGCGGCGCCGACGAATTCATTGATCTCAGCCTCGAGTTGCTTCTCCTGCACTTTCAGGCTGGCAAGACGCTCCGCATCGTCCGTGTGCCAGAGCTTCAGCTTCACGGTGGTTAATTTGTCGGCGAGCGTGCCGAGCGTCTCTGCCATTAGCTTGAACGGTACTCCTTCGAATTTTTCGAATTATTCGTTGTGGGCCGTCTGTGTCAGCGGTGGGTGCTGCTCTTCGAAACGCTTTGCGAAATACTCAACCGTGCGGCGAATGCCGTCCTTGAATGGAACTGAAGGTGCCCAGCCTAGCAGTTGCTTCGCGCGGGTGAGGTCCGGACGGCGTTGGCGTGGATCGTCGGCAGGCAACGCACAAAAACGAATCTTCGGTTCAACGCCGACAGCGAGTCCGATCTCAGTCGCTAATTCGCGCATGGTGAATTCATGATCGTTGCCGACGTTAACCGGTTCGTGCAAAGTCGCGCCGTCAGCTACGTTCATCAATCGCACCATGCCTTCAATCAGATCGGCAACATAGCAGAATGAGCGCGTTTGATTACCATCCCCGTAGATTGTGAGCTCATCGCCACGCAACGCCTGCACGATGAAGTTCGAAACAACTCGACCGTCATGCTCGAGCATGCGCGGCCCATACGTGTTGAAGATGCGGATGATGCGCGTGTCGACGCGGTTCTGGCGCTGGTAGTCCATCATTAACGTTTCCGCCAGCCGCTTTCCCTCGTCATAACAACTGCGGACGCCGATCGGATTCACGTTACCCCAATATGTTTCCGGCTGGGGATGCACCTCGGGATCGCCGTAAACCTCCGAAGTCGACGCCTGCAAGATGCGCGCCCGCACACGCTTCGCCAGTCCCAGCATGTTGATGGTTCCCATCACGTTGGTCTTCACCGTCTTTACCGGGTTGTATTGGTAATGAACCGGAGATGCCGGACAAGCGAGGTTATAGATTTGATCAACCTCGAGCAAAATTGGTTCGGTTACATCGTGGCGCACGAGCTCGAAGCGAGGGTGATCGAGCAGGTGCATGACGTTCTCTCGGCGGCCCGTGAAGAAATTGTCGAGACACAAAACTTCGTGACCGTCGCCAATCAACCGGTCGCAAAGATGCGACCCAAGAAATCCCGCGCCGCCTGTGACCAAAATTCTCATCGAGCGTCAAAAGTACCTTTAGGTGCATGAAATTGCAATCGAGCCGGTTCACGTAAAAATGGCGGCATCACCTGCGAAGTGCCGACCAACGAACCAACAAAGATCGTGATAATATCGGCCTCTAATTGCGTTTCTTAGGGGGAGACGGCAATCGTCGAAACCAACAAGTTGCGGAAGTTATTTGTGACTGGCGGCGCCGGGTTCATCGGATCGGCTTTCGTCCGGCTGGCACTCACGGAGTGCCCGCACTGTGAGATCGTCAATTTTGATGCACTCACGTACGCAGGCAATCTCGAGAACCTGGAAGGTATCGATGACAGGCGACATCATTTTGTTCAGGGCGACATCTGCGATCGCGACGCCGTGGTTGCGTCTCTCGAAGACGCGACTGATGCAATTGTCAATTTCGCCGCTGAGTCGCACGTCGATCGAAGCATTCACTCGGCCCATGCATTCATTAAGACGAATGTACTCGGGACACAGGTGTTGCTGGACGCGGCGCGCGAGCGCAGCGTGCCGCGGTTTGTACAGATCTCGACTGACGAAGTGATGGGCAGTCTGCCCGAAGAAACCGACGCGTTCTTCACGGAAGATTCGCCGTTCCAGCCGAACAGTCCTTACGCGGCTTCAAAGGCAGCCGCCGAACAGCTGGTGCGCGCCGCGCATCACACGTTTGGTCTGGATACCGTGATCACGCGCTGTGGAAACAATTATGGGCCTCGGCAGTTTCCCGAAAAATTCTTGCCGCTGATGCTGGCAAACGCGATGAACGACGAGCCGATTCCGGTTTATGGCGACGGAATGAATGTCCGTGACTGGATTTACGTCGACGATCATTGCCGCGCGATTCTGAAACTGATTGCGCAGGGTCGATCGAGCGCCACTTACAACATTGGCGCGCGCAACGAACGACGCAATCTCGATGTGGCCAACAGTGTTCTTGATGCTCTTGGAAAACCGCGCACCTTGATTCGTTTCGTTAAAGATCGACCAGGCCACGATCGACGCTATGCCATCGATCCGAGTTTGATCGAGCGCGAGTTAAATTGGCGTCCGCAGGAAACGTGGGAAACCGGATTGCGGAAAACGATCGCCTGGTATTGTGAGAACAAGGGCTGGCTCGATCGAGTGCGTTCCGGCGCGTACCGCGAGTATTACTCGCGACACTATGGCGTGGAGGCAGGCGCGCGTTGAAAGTTCTGGTCACAGGTGCCGGCGGCCTGGTAGGTCGCGCTGTCACCGAATACTGTGCGGCACTGGGTGACGACGTGTTCGCGGTCGATCATCGCTCGCTCGACATCAGCGATGCATCTGCGCTGCGCACAACCTTCAGTGAAAAAAGACCTGAGGTTGTGATCAATTGTGCTGCGTGGACCGACGTTGATGGTTGTGAATCTGATCCCGCGCATGCGAAACGTGCAAACGCGCTGGGGCCGGAGTTGCTGGCAACCTCGTGCTGCGAATTCGATGTATTGCTGATTACGATTTCAACCGATTACGTTTTCGACGGAACGAAACAGGGATTTTACACGCAACGCGATCAGCCCAACCCAATCAGCGTGTACGGTCGATCGAAATTCGAAGGCGAGCGTCGGGCGCAGGCGGCCTGGGCACGTACAATCGTCGTTCGCAGTGGCTACATTTTCGGCAACGGCGGTAAGAATTTTCTCAGCACGCTGCTGTCGCGTGCCGCCCGGAACGAAACGTTGAAAGCTATTTCAGATATGGTAGGGACGCCGACTTATGCGCCCGATCTCGCCCGCCGTCTGCGTGCGCTTGCAGTCCTGGACCTGCCGGGTGTGTTTCATGTCGTGAATGCCGGCGATGGGGCAAGTTTTGAAAGTTTCGCGCGAACTGCACTGGAAATCGCGGAGCTAACGTCAGCGCCCCTGGAAACTGTGACGCTTGACGACTTGCACCGCCCGGCGGCGCGGCCGCGCAATTCGCGACTGCGATGCCTCTGGTCTGAGGCGCTTCATCTCGATCCGCTGCCTCATTGGATCGACGCCTTACACACTTTTGTTAAGTCCCGGAGTGGCAGCCAAACCGCCGCAGTTTAGAATCCAACCCCACGCAGTTAGAGCCACCCGCGCCGCACACGGCCGAGGCCGTTTTGATTGGCCTCGTTTCAAGGGTCTGCTATTATGATCGCCTATTGTCCAAGGCAAATAATTCAACGAAATAGGTTTTTGGTATGACTCAAGACGAACGCTTGCTCCCAGTCAGGCCCCCGCGCGAGGCGGATACCTCCCTGGCCGAAATCGCACAGGGCCGGGCGTACGGCAAATACAGCCGCTATGGCAATCAGCCGGAGACAAACCTCCGTGAATATTTGTTCATCATCCTCAAACGCAAGTGGCTGATTCTGAGTCTGGTTCTCGTCATTACGTCGCTGGTGACAATCCAGGTATATCGCGAACCGTCGATCTATCAGGGCAGCACCACGATTCGCATCGAGCCAAAAGGCGGAAACATTCTACAAACCGGGCAGGCGCTGGTCATCAACCAGACCGATCCGAATTTCTGGGGCACTCAACTGAAGCTCCTCCAGAGTCCGATCCTGGCGCGGCAAGTCATCCTGACGCTGGATTTGCAAAACAATACCGACTTCATTGGCGGACAGGCGAACAGCAGCATTTTCTCTTCTTTGAAACGAATCTTTTCACGCGAGAAGACCGCGAGCAAATCCGCGGAGGGTCAGACCACGGAGCCGCCGCCGGTTGGCGAGAGCGAAATGTCCGATCGTCAGCTCACGTCAGAGCAGTTGGCAAATTTGGAGCCGTACGAAGACGCGATCGTCGCGAATGAAACGGTCGCACCGGTCGAGAAAACTAACCTCGTTGTCATCAACTACACGCACACGAGCCCAGAGATGGCGCAACGAGTCGCAAACGCCCTGGCCGACGTCTTCGTGCAGAACAATATTGAACGGCAACAGGCGGGCACGAGCAAAGCCGGCATCGCCCTGGCAAAAGCGATCGCGGAGTATCAACAGAAAGTTAAAGATGAACGTGATGCACGCTTCAACTTTGCGAAAGCTAACAACTTACCGCTAACCCCAAGCGGAATAAATCTGGAAGCTAAACGCGAAGAGGGATATAGCGATCAACTTCTCGAGTCAGAGAATGCACGTCGAACTCTGAAAGCGGCCTATGAAGCAGCGAAGAACTCCGCGGATCCGCTGGAGAATCCCGAGGTTCAAAAAGATGAGCATATTCGCAAGCTGCGGGACGAGCTAAGCGATCTCAACGAAAAACGCAATGCGTTGCTGCAACGCTACACGCCGGAGTGGCCCGAGGTTAAGAGTATCGACGCGCAAATAAAATCGAAGGAAGAAGATTTAAGGCGAGCGCCGACGCAGATCCTCGGGGCGATGAAGAAGAAGTACGAAGCGGCCGAAGCCCAATACAAGGGGCTGGTCAGTGCTTATAGCCAGGCACATGGCAAAACCACCGCGCAGACGAAAGCCGAGATCGATCTCGCGGCGATGACGCAGCAACTGACCACGGACGAACAATACCTAAACACGCTATTGCAAAAGCAGCGTGAATTGAATGCTATTTCGGGTGACGCCGGTACGAACGTCGCGATCGCGAACTACAGCCGCTTGCCGCGCGAACCAATCGGTCCGGCACGTCTGCGCACAATCCTGGTAGCTTTCCTATTATCCTTAATGGCCGGCGTCGGTCTCGCGTTCCTGCTCGATTTCCTTGATGACAGCGTGAAATCGATCGACGACATCGACCGGTACATTCACCTGCCGGCGTTGGCGTTAATTCCAGCAGCGCGAAACGAAAAAGCCAGAATACCGGCCCACACAGAATCCCCAGGGTCGAATCCATCCACCGCGCTCGCACTCGTAACCGACGTGCGTTCGCCGATCGCCGAAGCTTATCGCCACTTGCGGACTTCGCTCTTGCTGTCCTCTGCCGGAAATCCGCCGAAGACGATCCTAATCACTTCGAGTCAGCCTTCTGAGGGCAAGACCACGACAGCGATAAACACCGCGTTCATGTTGGCCCAGACCGGCGCCGAAGTTCTGATTATCGATTGCGATTTGCGCCGTCCGCGCTTGCACGCGAACTTTAATCTTTCGAACGCGCGCGGCCTGACGAACTATCTTTCGGGCGAGAGTCCAATAGACGACGTCCTTCAGTCTTACGAGAGAGTACCAAACCTGAAACTGTTGACTTCAGGGCCTATTCCGCCGAACCCGGCAGAGTTGCTCGGCTCAGAAGAAATGCGCAAGCTGCTGCAGTCTTTGTCGGAACGATTTACGCACATCATTGTCGATTCGCCGCCGGCAATCTCTTTTACCGACGCGGCAATTCTTTCAACGTTCGTCAACGGCGTAATTCTCGTCGTGCACGGCGGTCGCAGCTCCCGCGCCGTTGTGCGCCGGGCGCGTCAGCAACTGCTGGACGTCGGCGCGCACATCTTCGGCGTCGTCCTGAACAACGTGAAGGCCGAGTCGCATGGTTATTACGGCGGAGGATATTATTCGGCGTACTATCAGTCGGATTATTACACTGAGGAAGAAGGCGCCGAAACCGCCGGCGCGACCGCGCCCTAATCGACAGACTTCGAAGACTTCTTAACCCCGTCACGGATACATGCCCGGACAATTCTGTTTGATCGCGCCTGACGTAAAGATCGGGCGCGATGTGAAAATTCATCACTTCGTCAATTTGTACGGCTGTGAGATCGGCGATGGATCGACCATCGGATCGTTTGTCGAGATTCAGAAGCGCGCGAGCGTCGGACGCAACTGCAAAATCTCCAGTCACAGTTTTGTTTGTGAAGGCGTCGAGATCGGAGATGAAGTTTTCGTCGGCCACAGCGTTGTTTTTATCAACGACAAGTATCCGCGCGCGACCACCGAAAGCGGTGCGCTGCAAACTGAAGCCGATTGGCAGGTAGTTCCGACCGTCGTCAAGGCCCGCTCCAGCATTGGCAGCAATGCCACTATTCTTTGCGGGGTAACAATCGGCGAAGGCGCCATCGTCGGCGCGGGCGCAGTGGTCACTAAAGATGTTCCGGCGGGCGCGACTGTTGCCGGAAATCCGGCGCAGATAATCCGCGATTCGAAATCGTAGTTATGTCCAAACCTTACGCACCAGGTTCAGCTCAAATTCATAATCCGCAGGTGGCAAACGTCAGCGTTCCGTTCGTCGACTTAAAGCAGCAATACACTTCGATCAAATCGGAAGTTGACGCGGCAATTGCGCGCGTGATCGAGAACACTTCGTTCATCCTTGGCCCGGAGGTCCGCGCCTTTGAAGCCGCCTTCGCTGAGTACGTTGGCGCGCGCGCGTGTATCGCGGTCAACAGCGGCACCGCGGCGCTGCAACTGACGCTGATGGCGGCCGGCATTGGCGCCGGTGATGAGGTCATCGTCCCGTCATTTACTTTTTTCGCGACCGCGGAAGCGGTCTCGGTGCTCGGCGCCACACCGGTCTTTGTGGATGTCGATCCCGTTTCATACACCGTGACAGCCGCCGCGATCGAGCGGGCCATCACGCCGCGCACGCGCGCTCTAATTCCGGTGCATCTCTATGGACAGGCGGCTGATCTCGATCCGATTCTCGAACTCGCGAAGAAACACCATCTGCACGTGATTGAAGATGCGGCACAGGCGCATGGCGCAGAGTACAAACGCAAGCGCGTCGGGGCGCTCGGCAGGGCCGGATGTTTCAGTTTTTATCCGAGCAAAAATCTCGGCGCCTACGGCGAGGCAGGCGCCGTCGTGACCAACGATGAAGAGTTAGCGAAGCGTTTGCGCTTATTGCGCGATCACGGTTCGACGAGCAAGTATGCGCACGCAATCGTCGGTTACAACTTCAGGATGGAAGAGATTCAGGCCGCGGTGCTGAATGTGAAGCTGCGGCACCTCAACGATTGGAACGATGCGCGGCGGGCGCGCGCCGCGCGCTACAACGCATTATTGAGTAGCGCCGGTCTCGTGTTGCCCGCAGAGATGGATTACGCGCGTCATGTCTATCATGTTTACGCGGTCCAGTCTCAGAACCGGGACGAATTGCAGAAACGTCTGACGGCGGCGGGAGTGCAAACCGGCGTGCACTATCCCATTCCAATTCATCTTCAGCCGGCTTATGCTTCGCTCGGCTACAAAGGTGGGGAGCTGCCCGTAACAGAAAACTTGGCGGAGCGCGCCCTCTCGCTGCCAATGTTTCCGGAGCTTTCGGATGAGCAGATAGGTCGTGTCGCGGAAGTTCTGACGGCAGAAAGCTAGCGACTGGCTTTTCGCTTCTGAGCGGCTGCGGATTGTGCTTGGCGGAGGCCCTCAACAAACTTCTCGTTGCTAAATCGCTTCGCGCCTTCTTTTGTTATCTTCGCCAGTTCCTTAAAGAGTCGCTCATCAACTTCTTTGAAGTTGAAGCACGCCTTGCCCTGCATGCGTTTTTTCAATTCAGGCGACATCGTGACGTCGGGCGAGGCATAGACGGACATCAGGTGATAGCTCACGTAGTTCTTGCCCAGCCGGACGGCGCCAAACATCAACGGATAATTTTTCTTTAACAGGTGGCGTGTGTTGAGCATGTACATCCTGTCGGTGTCCTGGGCGACATCCATCTTCGGCTCGTAAGGCGTGAGAATCTGTCTCAGTTGGTCGAAAACTGTCCGCAAATCACTTGGCATTGGGTTCGATGATCTCCACTCCACGCATGTAAGGCCTGAGAACTTCGGGCACGACTACCGAACCATCTTTTTGCTGATAGTTTTCCAGCACCGCGATCCAAGTGCGGCCGACAGCCAGACCTGAACCGTTCAAAGTGTGCACAAACTCAGGCTTGGCACCCCCGGCGCGACGAAAGCGAATGTTGGCACGGCGCGCCTGAAACGCCTCGCAATTCGAGCATGAAGAAATCTCGCGAAACGTGTTCTGCGACGGCAACCACACTTCAATATCGTAGGTTTTTGCGCTGCCAAAACCGAGGTCACCCGTCGCAAGCGCGACGATGCGATAATGAATTCCCAGCTTCTGTAGGATCGTTTCTGCATCGTGCGTCAGCGCTTCGAGTTCGTCGTAAGAATTTTCCGGGAGCGAATATTTCACCAGTTCAACTTTCTCAAACTGGTGCTGGCGAATCACTCCGCGCGTGTCTTTGCCGTAACTGCCCGCTTCTGAGCGAAAACACGGTGCATATGCCGCCCACTTCATTGGCAACTGTGACGAATCAAGGATTTCCGACGCGTAATAATTCGTCACCGGCACCTCGGCGGTCGGATTCAGATAGAAGCCACGCTCGTCTTCCAACTTAAAAAGATCCTGCTCGAACTTCGGCAGTTGCCCAGTGCCGAAGAGCGCCGACGCGTTCACGATGAATGGCGGCAAAGTTTCGGTGTAACCATGATCGCGCGTGTGCGTGTCGAGCATGAAATCGATCAGCGCGCGTTCAAGTCGTGCGCCGGCGCCATTCAGAATCGCGAACCGCGCGCCCGCAATTTTTGTCGCGCGTTCCAGATCAAGAATGCCCAGCGCGGTGCCGAGATCGACGTGATCCTTCGGCTCGAAATCGAATTCCGGCTTTGTGCCCCAGCGCCGAATTTCTTCGTTCGCTGATTCGTCTTTACCGACCGGAACTGATTCGTGCGGAATGTTGGGGAGGACGGAGAGTATTTCGCGCATCCTCCGCTCGCTCTCGTCGCGCAGGGAATCTGCCCGTGTTATTCGTTCCTTTAGGTCGTTAGCTGATGAACGAATCTTTAAAGCTTCTTCACCCTTTCCTTCTTTCATCAGCGCGCCAATCTGTTGACTTAGCTCGTTTCTCTCAGCGTTCAATCGATCAGATTCTGCAATCGCGCGACGGCGCTGACCGTCCCAGTTTGCAAAATCGTTGAGAAAGTCAATCGGGTAGTTGCGAGCCTCACATGCCTCGATCACCCTGGCTAAGTTTTCTCTAACGTAATTCAGATCAAGCATTGAGTTGCAGTGTCCTGGCCTAATTCAAAGTCGCTACGTTCGCGCAGCGAACGAATTTAATAGCCGGTGGCAACGCCACCGGACCTGAGCGAACCATCGCATGCGACCCTGAAAGGGTCGAATTCCAAAACGCGCGTATGCTTCGACCCTTTCAGGGTCGCAGAACATTCCGGCCTTCTTACCGTGGGCGTTGCCCACGGCTATTTAATTCAACCGCTTCGCGGTTACCGGCTTTCTTGCGCAAAGCCTTCTCGGGTCAGTTCGCGAATGTCCCGCCTCATAAAAATCCGGTTCGCTTCTTCCAGAGTCTCTTTCGCGCCGACATCGAACCAAATTCCCGGCACGCGCCAAACATGAAATGGCGTCTGTTGATACATCCATTGCACCAACCGGCCCGGCTGGTCCGGATTGTTTCCGTCGGCCAGGTATTGCCGAATTAACGGAAGTGTTGCGCGAGGATAGTAATACAAAGCAATGCCCGTCAGTGTCGATTTCGGCTGTGCCGGTTTTTCCTCAAAGTATGTGATGCGATCGTCTTCATCGATTTCGATCGCGTTGTACTTCTTGATCTCTTCAAGATTACCAACGTCGTAAACTCCGGTCACCGGCGCCTTCTTTTCGCAACAATAATCGGCGAAAGCGCCCAGGCTCTGACTGAAAAGATTGTCTCCCCCGACGACGACGATGTCGTCATTGATATGTCCCTCGTTTAGGACCAGGTTCATGTCTCCAATCGCGCCAAGCTTGTTTGAATCGTCTGTAGACTGATCGTTGATGACTGTTATCGGCCGAACTGTGTTTCCGGTTTTGTAATCTTCAGCCCATCGCGTGAAGTGCTCAGCAAACTTCGCGTTCGTGACTACGAAAATCTCATCGATCTCGCCGATCGGCATGAGATTGTCGAGCACATGCTCGAGCATCGGCTTGCCGGCGACCGGCAAAAGCGGCTTCGGCTGATTCAATGTCAATGGATAAAGCCGCGTCGCATAACCCGCGGCCAAAACAATTAGCTTCAAAAAATCCCTCCGCGTAGATGAACGTGCATCTTGGCAAAAAAGATCGCGGCGGGCAAACGCAGGTGAATTCCAGTCCGTGCAAAGCTCTGTTATATTTCGTCCCCTCGAATCAAGCCTATGTCCGATCAAAAACAATTTGCTGGCCGCGCGGCGATCGTTACCGGTGCCACGCGTGGAATCGGGCGTGCGATTGCGCTAGAATTGGCGCGGCGCGGTGCCGAGATCGCATTCAACTATGCGAAAAGCGCGGACGCTGCCGAGAGTTTGAAAAGCGAACTCGAAGCGCTGGGCGTGCGCGCTCTGGCCACCCAAGGCGATGTTGCGAACACCGATGCCGCCGCGGAAATGGTGAAGCAAACGAAAGATGCCTTCGGCCGGATCGATTTCCTCGTCAATAACGCCGGCATTGTGCGCGACACTTTGATCCTGCGGATGAAAGAAGACGATTGGGACGCCGTCATCGACACCAACCTGAAAGGCGCGTGGAACTTTTCCAAGGCCGCGTTGCGCGTGATGCTGCGTCAGGAAGAAGGAGCCTCAATCCTCAACATCACTTCGATCAGCGGTGTGGTGGGCATGGCTGGGCAATCGAATTACTCTGCGTCAAAAGCGGGGATGATTGGATTGACGAAAGCGCTCGCCCGTGAAGTCGCCTCACGGAAAGTCACCGTCAATGCACTCGCACTCGGCATGGTCGCCACCGATATGGCGTCAGCGCTCGATGAAACCTACCAAACGAAACTCATCGAGCAAATTCCTCTCGGCCGTTTCGCCGAAGCTGACGAAGTTGCCCGCATCGCCTGCTTTCTGCTTTCAGACGACGCGCGCTACATCACTGGTCAGGTGATTCAGGTTGATGGTGGATTGGCGATGTGAAGAAGTTATCCGCAGATTACGCAGATTACACAGATTCAAAAAACAAAGTTGAAAAGGCGACACCTCATGTTAGAACTCGGCGTCGCCTTCGTCCTTAATCTGTGAAATCTGCGTAATCTGCGGATTATTTTCAATTCGGTCCCAGAAACTCGTCCGGCTCAACAATCTTTCCCGCAATCGCTGAAGCAGCCACCACGTACGGCGAGGCAAGATAGAGTTTGCCGGGGCCGCTACGGCCGGGGAAGTTTCGATTCTGCGCGCTGACGGTCACGGTCTCAGCAGTTTTGGAAGCGCCGGGGCCGGCGTTGATGCAGGCGCCGCAACTGGGATCGATCAATTCCGCGCCTGCGCGTTGGAAGATTTCGATGTAGCCACGCTCTTTCGCGTACTGCTTGATCTTCTGCGAACCGAATTGCAGGTAGAGATGAACTCCCGGCGCAACGTGCTTTCCTTGATCCAACGCGTGCTGCAAGACGGTCGCGTACATGTCCATATCGGCCATCTTGCCGCCGGTGCATGAACCGCCGTACGCCGCATCAATGCGAACTTCGCCTTCGAGAGTATCAATGGGAATTCCGTTGCGCGGATCGCCCGGCAAGGCGACCATCGGCCGAATTTCATCGAGATCAATTTCAAAGACGGCCGCATACTCGGCGTCAGGATCGCTGTAAACAAAGCCTTTTCGCACTTCGTCGGCATCCAGTCCGCGCATCGTCACAATGTAAGCCAGCGTCGCTTCGTCAGGCTCGATGATGCCGGTTGTACCGCCGGCCTCGACCGCCATGTTCGTTAAGGTCGCGCGCTCATCCATCGGCCAGTTCGCCAGGTCTTCGCCGGCGAACTCCAGAACTTTGCCGATGCCCTGGCTCGATTTCATGTAATCGGTCGCCAGGATGTAGAGCATCACGTCCTTGGCGGCGACGTCTGCGCGCTTCGTGCCTTTCAGAACGTACTTCACTGTTTCGGGCACGCGAATACGAATGTCTTTCGTGTACCAGGCGTTTGCCATGTCGGTTGAGCCAACACCGAACGCGAAGCAGCCGAGCACTCCCGCCATGCACGTGTGCGAATCCGTGCCGATGACGATCTGTCCCGGCAACGCGAGATCTTCGACGACCGCGTTGTGACAGATTGCTTCCGAGCCGCCTTCCGGATTTTCTCCGTAGAGTTTGATTCCTTGCCGATTGGTGAAGCTTTCCTGCGTGGTCGCGAGGCCTGCGGCTTTTTCCAGCAGGCCCATCTCGCGATGTTTCGGCGACATTACTTTGCCGAGAAACGTCAGGTGATCACGGAAAGCAAAAACGGAGTCTGGTTGGGTAATCTTCGCGTCGTTGCCGAGCGCTTGAGTGAAAAGCGAAGCGGCCATCGGCGTGACGTACTCGTGAGAGAAGCGCACGTCGGCTACTGCGAACAGAGCATCGCCGGGTTTTACTGACTCAACCCCGATTGTACCGGCCTTAACGAAAGCATGTCGCGCGATGATCTTCTCGACGATGTTCATGGGGCGAGGCCGGAGCGCAGGCATCCCTGGCTGCGGGCCGCGAGCATCCTGCTCGCGTGCCGACCCACCCGCTGACGCAGGTGGTTCTGACTCCAAGGCAGGCGGTGAAACCTCACCCGATAAACGCGCCTTGTTGTAATTGAACAAACCGCCGTACGTGACAATGTCCTGCGAAATCGGATCGAGACCCTTCGTGAATTCGCTCAGCGCGATCTCTTCGCCGCGTCGAATTCGATCAATCAATCCAAAGTCAGTCGAGGTCAGCAGTCCAATGTTCTGCGAATTCTGGCCGTAAATCTTTTCGATACTCTTCGCGATCACGAGCTGAATGCCAGCGGCCTTCTCGGCGTACGGGGCGGTCTCGCGTGACGACCCACAGCCTTTCGACAATCCGGAAACAACTACCGCGAAACCGCCATGCTTCACTTCATCCTTCTTCACCGCGCCGTCGCGCATGCCGACGTAGACGTACGCGCCGAGTGTCTCGTCGTAATAAAAACAGACCCAGCCCGGCGTGATTTCGTCGGTCGAGATGTTGTTCATCAACGGCAGATCATTATTCGCCAGCCGCGCGGCCAGCTCGTCTTCCAGCACGCGCGCCTCATGGCCCGTTACTTCCAGCTGACGGCGAATTAACGAAGTGTCTTCGGTAATAAACAGAATGCGGCCACTGAACTTGATTCTGTCCGCACGTTTCTCGATTGAAGGATCAGACATTATGACTCCGTCAGTTGCAGCTCTCTTCGCTCATCACCCCTACTTCACCGTTCTCCAAGTATCCGCTCGATCTGCCGCAGATGCCGCTCCTCGTGCATCCCGACGAAGGCAAGCCACTGGGCGGCGTTGAGAGGGCCGAAAGCGGGGTGTGGGAACCGTCGCGAGTAGTCAGCCGACTCGAAGAGCGGGCGCAAGGCTGCGAGTGCAGCGCGCGACTTCTTAAGACGCACGAGTCCTTCGGAGAGCGGAAGCCCGGTCGGGCGCAGGAACTCCGGCGCTTCGATCTTGCCGCGCGCCTGCTCGGCCTGCTCATCGAGCGCGAAGGGCGCGAAGTCCTTCCGTACGCTCTGTCCAGCTCCGCCGTCAGCCGCTGACGTCAGCAGCCCTTCGATGGCGCGCGTGATACCCGGCTCCGCGATCGAGAGGTGCTCGACGATCTCTGCGACTGACCAGCCGCCTTCGGGCGCGCGTGCCTGCCCATCACCGGCAGCCTCGACGCGCGCGAAGAGCCTGCGCCGCACTTGTTCATTTGCCGTGAACACGTCGTCCACGCTGTTGTAAATCATGTTCCCTCGCCAAGAATTATAAACTGCTGGGTTGAGAATCTCAGAATCGAGTTGCCGGTTTCGCTTGCTACGGTTGCGGCGTCGTCAGCAGGTAAACCGCGAACGAAGCCAGCCAATGCTCGCCTTCGTAATTGCCGCTGGCGACGTATGGGAGCGCGGCTTGTGCGTGCGCGGTGGCCGAACGCGCGAGAATCTTTCTTACTGGATCGTTTGCCGGCAAAGCAGCGCCGATGCTGCGCATGCACCATGCGCGGCTGAGGTTCAAGCCATCGAGATGCACAAGTTTCGGATCGGTGCGATCGGTGACAATAGCTGGTTGCAAGAGCTGCTTCGGCTGATTGCGCCCAATGCTGGGAAGAAAACGGCGAAACCACGCGGCGAACGCTCGCGGCGGCAGAACACGCCGCATCAGGTCCGCTTCTATCAGCGCCGGTGAGAAAAAATCTTCGCCGCCAGGTTCCCAGGCAGCAGGATAGTTCACATCGGCGCCAAAATAAGTGCGACTGCGCTCGACAATCAGCGCATCGAGCTTTTTGTCACCAACACTGCGCGCGTAATCCAGCGCAAATGCCAAGCCGAACGCTGTGTTTGGATGCACGCCCGTGCGAATCGGATAATTCTGCTTCGGCAGAAACGCGAGATACTTTTCCACAAAACCATCTGCCAGCGGTTGAAGATTCTTTGCCCAGCGCTTGCCGTCCTCATCATTCCAGCCGCGCAGTTCTTCCGCCAACTTTAACAACCACGCCCAACCGTACGTCCGCTCAAACGAAGCCCGATTCGCCTGCTTGAGGTACGCGACTTCGCCGTCGATATTTTTCTGAGTGAGATTCGCATCCAGCGCGTCACGAATCGCGCGCGCTTCCGGCATGTTTGGAAATGTCTTCAGCAGATGCACGAGCATCCAATGGCCATGCACGGTCGAGTGCCAGTCGAAGCAACCGTAGAACGCCGGGTGCAACGTCTTCGGACTGCGCACCTCATCCCCGTCGTTCATCGTGTGGTCGAGCTTGTTCGGATATTCCTTCCGCGCGCACTTCAAAGCGAGTTGCGCAAAGTGCGACGCCTGGTTCTGCGTCAAAGTAAGGTCCTGGCTGCTCGATTGCGAAAATGCGGGCGTGGCGACGAGCAGGCACAGTGCAACTGCTGAGAAGAAGCCTCGTAAAGGGTTAGTCATGGTCGGCAAGCAAATGGTTAGATTTCTAAGGCATGATTACCAGCACGTCGGTCAGCCGATTCACAACGCCAAGCAGCGTGCGACCCGCGCGATCGAATTGGCCTTGTTTTGCCAAGGCTTCGGCATCAGCCGCGCCTGACGCCGAACCCGCCAGCTTCAGGTAATAACTCTGTAAACCAGGCGTGCTGCGAAAATAGATTTCGAGCGCGTCGAGGCCCACGCGAAAATCAGTGAACGTCGATTGTAGCTTTATCTTGTTCTGCTCATTTTGTTTCACCACTGGCGATGAGGCGTCATTCTTCGACGCGATATCGATCTGTTCAATGCCTTTCGCGACCCCGCCGAGCAGATAGAGAAACGCGCTAAGGTTCTTGATTTGGTTCGCGACTTTGTTCGCGGCCTCATTGCGTGTTGCGATTGCCGCCGTGTCTGCGGCTGGCGCGGTCGTTTTTGGCGAAGTGCTGCGTTTGGTAGTTCGTGAACGCGACTGCCCCAAAACGCTCGCTGGGAGCAGCAATAAAAAACCAACGGTGATGATGGCGAATCTCTTCATGTTTCCTCCGGTCGGTAACTGAACTGCAGTGCTGATACAATCGCGATTCTACTCCGCCAATGAGCGAACGGCGAATCCTGAAAGTCGAACGAGTGGGCCGCGTCGAATATGGCGCCGCGCTCGATATTCAGAAACAAACCGAGCGCGCCGTGTTGGCCGGTGAGCAGCCGGACACTTTGATACTGGTCGAGCACCCGCACGTGCTGACAATGGGCCGGCGTTCCGCGCCGGGCGCCGTCATCGCGGCAGAGGAAGTTTTGGCGGCGCGCGGCGCGAGTGTTTTCGAGACGAATCGCGGCGGCAAGGTGACATACCACGGCCTGGGCCAGGTCGTCGGTTATCCGATCATCAACCTGAGTCCCGACCGCGAAGACGTGCATCGTTACGTGCGCGACCTGGAAGAAGTGTTGATTCGCGCGATGTCGGATTTCGGAATCGAAGCTTTTCGCATTCCCGGTCTGACTGGGGCGCACACGGCGAGCGGCAAGGTCGCCGCCATTGGCGTGCACATTGCGCGTTGGGTGACGACACACGGTTTTGCGCTGAACGTGAACACCGACTTGAGTTACTTCGATCTGATCGTCGCTTGCGACGGAGAGCCGGTAACATCGATGAAAGAGCTGCTGGGCCACGAATTTGAGCTGGCGGAAGTGGAAGATCGGATTATCGACAGGTTCGCGGAAGTTTTTGAAATGGAAGTGGATGGCCACAGAGACACAAAGACACAGAGCACTGATACCGAAAAGATGCACTCAGTAACTGTTTAAGTTTTGGCTCCGTGGCTCTGTGTCTTGGTGGCAAATGCCCATGCTAACACTCGACTTAATCAAACAGGCGGCTGAACGAATTGCGGGCCGCGTCCATCGGACGCCGGTGATGACTTCGCGTTCGTTCAACGAAGTTGCCGGCTGCGACGTCTTTTTCAAATGCGAAAATCTGCAACGCGCCGGCGCATTCAAAGCGCGTGGCGCAACCAATAAGATTCTTTCGCTCTCTGCTGACGAAAAAAAGCGGGGCGTCCTTGCGGTCTCTTCCGGCAACCATGCGCAAGCCGTCGCGTTGGCGGCGCGTGAAGCCGGCGTCAAAGCGGTCGTCTGTATTCCCGATGATGCGCCGAAGATGAAAGTCGCGGGCATGCGGAGTTACGGTGCCGACATTCGCGTGTTCGATCGGCACAAAGACGATCGCGATGCGTTCGGCCGCGAGATAGCCGAACGCGAGGGCCTCGTGGCTGTGCCCGCTTACGATGACTATTTGATCATGGCCGGCCAGGGTACCTCCGGTTTGGAGTTCGTCGAAGAAGTTCCGGACCTCGATTCGCTGCTCACCCCGTGCAGCGGTGGCGGGTTGTTTGCCGGCGTCAGCAGCGCCGCGAAATACTTGAAACCATCGATCCGGTGTTTCGCGGTTGAACCGGACACGGCCAACGACACCCAGCAATCGGTTGAGAAAGGCGAGCGTGTCAAGATTTCTCCGCCACCGACTATCGCGGACGGCTTGCGGGTGCAGAAGCCGGGCGAGCTAACCTTTCCGATCACGCGCCAGAACGCCGAAGCAGTTTTGACGGTGACGGACGAAGAGATCATTGCCACGATGAAGTTCTTCCTGTTTCGCATGAAGTTGTTAGTCGAACCGTCCGGGGCAGCGGCAGCCGCGGCAGTTTTCAACCGCAAAATCCCGTCGAACTGCCGTCGAGTTGGCGTAGTTCTCTCCGGCGGCAACGTTGATAGTGACGTACTCCGTGAAATGTTGAAGGATTAGGTGATGATACAGTTTGTACTGCTCGACATTGCGCCTGACCCAGTCCGGTCCGGCATCGGTTTCACCGGGCTGATTCTCGTGGGAATTGTCGTACTGATTTCGGTTGCGGCAGTCCTGGCGGGTTTCGCCTTTCTGATTAGAAGACTGACAAACCGCGCCGGAGCGAGAACTCATTTGGTTGTCGGCGATGCTTGTCTCAATCTGCCCGGCATCGCTTCATCTAACCGCGCGGCTGGCAAACAGGTTTATGCGGCCTCTCAACCCGAGAATAATCCAAACCAGCCGTAGGCGTTCATTACTTCGCCCAAACCGAATGAAGCCAGGTTGGCGACGATGATGGCGGCGAAGTCTCGCCACATTGACGGTTTTCTCAATTCTTTTCGCTCACCGTAAGCCAGCCAAAACAGCATGCATTCCGCCACCGGCGCGAACGTCTCTGCGACTACCAGGTAAGCTGCACGGGAAGTGTTCACGAATAGTGGCGGTAGCACGAGCACGACGATTGGATAGGTGCACGCGGTCAGCCAGACGCCGGCGATCAATCGACGCTTGATTGAATGTCGTTTGGAAAGACCGATCAGGAGAACCGGTGTCTCAATCAGAATGGTCAGTAGGTAACCGGGAATTAGAAATCGCCAGAGATCGGAAGGGGCCATAGAACAGAAGGCAGTAGGCAAAAAGCAGAAGGCAGGAGAAGAGGTGGTAGCTTTTCGGCAATCTGCTTACTGCCTTCTGCCTACTGCCTTCTGCGGTTTCAGATCATTCTCAACAGAAACGGCGCTTCCGCCAGCACGTGCGCGATCGCGACGGTGAAATAGATGTCTCGCGTCGCGGTGTAGTTCATGGAAAAGCCAAGCCACAGCACCGTGACCACGAACAGGCTGAAGATCAGGATTCCGCCAATCAGCTTCGGAAAGCCGCGCCCGTGATTAGCGACCGGAATCGAATTCACTTTCCAAATCGCGCCAGTCGCACCAATCAAAGGCAGCGCCACGATCCAAACGCCATAGTGCAGCATCTCGAGAAACACGTGAGTTGAGACGAGCATATGACTCGACACATTTGGCAAGAGTTCGGCGCCCGCATGTTGCGTAATGCGCCAGAACAGACCGTTGTCATCCGCGAGTGATGCAGTGCGCGAGAGTTGCCAAAGCATTCCCGCTAGCAACAGGGGCAGAAGCACCAGACAGCGTCGATAAGTCGCGAGCCATTCCGGTTTCGCTCGTCGCAGATGTCGATCGAGAAACCACAACGCGACGAGTGGGTGAATGTAAACGATCGCGAGGCTGAACAAATCCGGCCGCAGCCAGTTGACGGCGCACAATGCGAACGCAACCGGAACCACCCACGACCAGTCGCGTCGCGATGTCTGCCGCCCGCGCATCAACACGAGCATGCCAATCCAGAGCAGCAAAGCTGTATTCCACCACGCCATCGCGGTCGTCCAGTTTTCACCAGACCACAGAGTCGCGTAATACAGCGCGGGCAGCGAAATGTATGCGAGCGTCAGCGCGAAGATGCCGCCGAAGGCGACGATGAAAAAGTTGCGCGAACGTCCAAACCGCACCGGCAGCCGCATCATGAAGTAACGCAGCTCAAACCAATTGTGCGGACCCGCAAACAGAAAGACTGTGATGATAGAGGCCTGCAACGGAATCCAACTAGCGAATGCCGCAGACAGAAGCGCGCTCGCGAGCATAATTGCCGCGAAAGTTCGAGCGGAGATCTGCGATCTCGCACCCGACCATCCGACGACGGAGATGTTTTCAGCTCGTTCCATGTTCGGAGCGCACGCATCCTGCGTGCGGTTCGCCGGCATCCCTGCCGGCGCTGCTTTCGCAAGCGGTTGATTACCGCTTATTTGTTCCGCAACGGAATGATCAGTTTCATGTTCTCGTCTCCCGGGACGATCTCGACCTCAACACCGCCGTAAGTCGGCTTGCCATCTTTCAAAGACTGCGGCAGGTTCTGCCAGCGAATGTATCCCGGAGGGCCCGCGTTCGCGCGCACCATCATAGTGCCGACGCCGCAGATGAAAGCGACGATCAGGACCGCGACGATCGCCTTTGCGTTGCGTCTCTGATTCGAGCGCGCGAGCCAAACACCCGCGAACGAGACCGCGAGAAACATAAACAAACCCGCCATCATCGTGCGGCTTGAACTGTGTGTAATGTTCTGAATCAAAGAAGCGCTACCACCTTCTCGCGCCGCGCCTTCGCTGATTCGCTTCAGCGTCGCTTCAGAGATTTGCAGCTTTGCATCATATGCCTTGCTGTCTGTAACTATCGTCAGGCCGCTGTACAGGACGCTTTTGGCTTCCGGCGTGGCCGAAGGTTTTGGACGGGCGAGATCGCCGAACGCGAAGACCGCCGTCGCGATTAAAGTTAGAACCACACCAGCCGTAATCAGAATTGGTTTCATGATCTCCTCCAAAAATACTTACCCGCTCGAGCCACTAAGGTCTCCGCAGCGGAATTAGCAGCTTCATTTCGCTGTCGTCGCCGGGTACGATTTGTATGTTGAGACCGCCGGATGTTTCTTTGCCGTCCTTCAGAGATTGCGGCAGGTTGTGCCAATAGATGTATCCCGTTGGACCGGCGTTCGCGCGAACCATCAACGCGGCAAACGCGAACACGAAAGCGACAACGAGCACTGCGGCGATCGCCTTTGCGTTCTGACTCTTTCCCGATCGTGCAAACCAGACACCAGCGAATGAAATTGCCAGGAACATGAACAGGCCCGCCATCACTGTGCGCGTCGAGCTGTGCGTGATGCTCTGAGTCAGCGACGCGCTGTCGCCGCGACGCGCAGCTCCTTCCTGAATCCCTTTCAGCGCTCCTTCAGATATTTGCAAAGTAGCATCCCAGGGTTTGTTATCTGGGACGATGGTGAGGCGGCTGTAGGCAACGGTCTTTGCTTCCGGAGTCGGGTCGGACTTGGCACTGGTGTCGTCCCCGAATGCGCAAATCGCGCTGAGAGTAAGGGCCAGGATCGCGGCCGTCGAGATTAGGATTCTTTTCATTACTCCTCCTCAAAAAACCGGCGCAGTATATCCCAAAAGCATTTGGCTGAACCGCCGGCGGTAGCAGGCAATTGATCGTTCAAGGGGAGCCGCAGGAAGACGGTTGCCCCTTAGATGCTCAATTCGAGACGCGAATGCTAGAATGTTTTTGCTCAAATCAAAGGCACACAAAAACTTGTCCCGCGAACTTCGAGTCCTGAACACCAAACCGCGTCAGCCAAAGCCCGATTGGCTGCGGATACGCCTCGGCGATCCGACCAATCAGAACCATTTGCTCAAGCTGATTCAGGGGTTGAACTTGCATACCGTGTGTCAGGAAGCACGGTGTCCGAACATCTTCGAATGCTGGACTAACCGGACTGCAACTTTCATGTTGGGCGGCGACATCTGCACGCGGCATTGCGGGTTTTGCGCCGTCGGCAAAGGCGCACCCGGGGCGCTGGACACGGACGAACCACGCCACGTCGCTGAAGCGGTCAAGCACCTTAATCTCGCGCACACGGTGATTACTTCGGTTAATCGCGATGATCTACCGGACGGTGGCGCAGCGCATTGGGCAGCGACCATTCGTGAAGTGCGCGCGATGAATCTCGAATGCAAAATTGAAGTGCTGATTCCCGATTTCAATGGTGACGAAGACGCGCTGAACACAGTTCTCGACGCGCAACCCGACGTGCTGAATCACAACACGGAAACGATAGCGCGGCTTTATCGGCGCGTTCGTCCCGATGCTGACTATCATCAGTCACTAACATTGCTGAAGCGCGCCGCTGCACGTCGCGATTCTTGCCAGCCAGAGATGCTGACCAAAAGTGGCATCATGGTCGGCCTGGGCGAGGAATTCGATGAAGTCGTCGAGTTGATGAAGGACCTGCGCTCTGTCTCCTGCGACATCATGACGATTGGCCAGTACTTGCAACCGCACGCGCGCCGTTTGCCCGTCGAACGGTACGTCACTCCGGAAGAATTCGATCGATGGCGCGACATCGGCATGTCGATGGGATTTAAGCACGTCCAATCGAGTCCGCTGACTCGCTCGTCGTATCACGCTCGCGAACAAGCATTGTGATTTGGAGTGCGCCGACAGAGCGAAGCGTCGACGGCGCTTTGGATTGTGGCTCATGTGAATCTCTGGATCCAAAGCGGTGTCGCGCTGCGCTTGCCACCGCACTCCAAATAGGGCTCGGGTTTTTGGCGATGAACCTGAAACGAGCTTGCTTTGCTGCCCTAAGCGTTTCACTCCTACTCGGCCTTTCCTGCAAAC
>Ga0207675_100001358_pt1 | contig 24514 bp, 22 predicted proteins | sample KBSSwiS42_FD_184305 | JGI IMG/M metagenome (GOLD analysis project Ga0207675, IMG submission 184305) | Switchgrass rhizosphere microbial communities from Kellogg Biological Station, Michigan, USA - KBS Switchgrass S4-2 (SPAdes) (version 2) | ecosystem: Host-associated > Plants > Roots >...
AGGAGGTTGTCATCTCTGGTCGATACGCGAGCGTTGGATTGAACGCGCCGGCCACGGCTGCGGACCGGCGCAGTGCGCGACGCTGGCTCGAATACTTCGGCATCGCCGAGCTGCGCGATCGCGGTCCGCGCAGCGTTTCCTACGGCCAGATGCGACTCGCGCTGTTCGCGCGCGCGATGGCGAACGACCCTGAGCTGTTGCTGCTGGACGAACCGTGTACCGGATTGGACGGCGACGTGCGTGCACGCGTGCTGCGCGAGATCGAGCGACTTGCCCGCAGCGGGACACAAATCGTGATGGCCGTGCACGACGCGGATGACATCGTGCCGGCGGTGAAGAATATCTTGCAGTTGAAGCGCAGCGGCCGCTGGGTCGCTAAATCTGCACTTCCGCCTCGTACACGATGACAGCGTCGCCGACAATTTTCACGGCCTGCACGACTTTGCCCGACGACTCCACTTCGACCTCGACCAGACCGGGTCGGCGCACCCACATTCCTTGCTGTCCACGGAACTTGACGCGGCCTTCTTTCGGGATCATCAGTCCGTGCGTCACCAGATATGTGCCAAGCATGCCGTGGGCGTTGCCGCTGACCGGATCCTCGGGGATGCCGAGCGCGGGCACGAACATGCGCGACTCCGTGCCGACCGCGCCGTTCTCCTCGACCAGCGCGAACACGAAGTAACCTTCGGCGCCGACGTGTGAGGTCAGGCGCGCCAGCTCTTCGAAATCCGGCTTGATCGAGCCGAGCAGCTCCGCCGACTTCAGGCCGATCAGCAGACGCGTGCCGCCCTTGGCGAGAATCTGCAGCGGACAGTCGACGTGCAGGCTCGGGCTCGAGATGCCGAGCGCGTTCAACACTTGCCGGCGATGGTGATCGGGCAGGATCGGGCCGAGCGAAGGCGGATTCTGCGTGATGCCGATGCGCAGGTCGCCGCCGACTTCCGTCACTTCGATCTCGACGATACCCGCGGCCGTGCGCTGGCGCAGTTGGCCGCGCGGCTTGCCATCCTTCTTCGCACGCACATATTGCGCGGCGATCGTAGCGTGACCCACGAATGGCACCGGATGCCGCGGCGTGAAGAATTTGACCTGCATGTCGTGATCGCCGGCTTCCGCTTCTTCCAGCACGAACGCTGTCTCGCGGTTCACTTCCGTGGCGACCGTCTGCATCTGGTCTTCCGTCAGCTCGTCCGCGTCGAGCACGACGACCGCGGGATTGCCGCAGAAGCGCTCGCGTGTGAAGGCGTCGACGTGAAAGAGCCGGCAGCGGCGATTGGCCATGAATTCTCGACCTCCCGACTGATTGTTGTAGCCCCGCTCTTATGGCGGAAGTGACGAGGAAGGTCAATGAGCGCCGCTGGCGGTGAAGGCCGCGCAGCTATACAATCCGTTCCGCCTTAGGGGTGGCCCTGACTGGGGCCTGAGATGGCGGCATGCGCGATGAGCGCTCAGCGCCGAACCCGTTGAACCTGATCCGGTTAGTACCGGCGTAGGGAGCAGGTCATGCGCTACAGCACTCGCCTTCAATCTATCGTCTTGAATCTGTTCGCCTCGGCAGCACTGCTGCTGCACGGCGCGAACGTCATTGCCGCGGACGACGAAGTCCTCGAAGAAGTCATCGTCACTGCGACGCTGCGAGAACAGTCGCTGCTCGAGGCGCCCGTCAGCATCACTGTGCTGAACGAGCGGACGCTGCAGGATGCGGGCAGACAGCATTTCGAGGACGTGCTCGCCGCGGTGCCAAATCTGAATTGGGCCGGCGGCACCTCGCGGCCGCGCTTTTTCCAGATCCGCGGCATCGGCGAGCGCGAGCAGTACGAGGGCGCGCCGAATCCATCGGTCGGCTTTCTCATCGACGACATCGACTTCAGCGGCATCGGCATGCCGGCGACGACGTTCGATGTCGGACGCATCGAGGTGCTGCGCGGTCCGCAAGGCATGCGCTACGGCGCGAATGCACTCGCGGGCCTGATCGTCCTGCGCGGGCAGGATCCCGGTGACGAGCTTGGTTTCTCGACCGAAGCGTCGTTCGGCGAATACGCGAGCGAATCCGTCGGCGCCGTCGCAACGGGACCGGTCGATGCGCTGAACTCCTCGTGGCGTGTCGCCGTACAGCGCTTCCGCAGCGACGGTTATCGTCGCGACGCGTTCCTGCATCGAGACGACACGGACGGTCGCGACGAGCTCACCGGGCGCGCGAAGTGGCGTTGGCGACCGAGCGAGGAGACCACCGTCGACCTGACGTGGTTGCACGCGAAGCTCGACAACGGTTACGACGGTTGGTCGATCGACAACTCGCGCGTGTCGCTCGCCGATCGTCCCGGCAAGGATGCGCAAACGTCCGACGGCGCGTCGCTGCGCGTCGAAACGAACGCCGGATCGGTCGGCCGTCTCACCGTCATCGCCGCAGGATCCGACTCGGACAGCGAATACAGCTTCGACGAGGACTGGGGCAACGAACGTGACTGGGCGCCGTTCACGTACGACTTCTTCTACAGTTCACAGCGCAACCGGACTACACGCAGCCTCGAAGCGCGTCTGGCGTCGCCGGACGCCGCAGCACCCGGAGCGGTGGCCTGGCTCGCCGGGATCTATGCGCTGGACGTGGGCGAGACTTTGAACGAAGGCCGACAGGGCGTGTACATCGATCCGTTCACGCCGGAGTTCTCCGGCACGACGGACTATCACCTGCGCAGCCACTACGACGCGCGGAACGTCGCAGTCTTCGGTCAACTGGATGGATTGTTCGACGAGCGCTGGGGCTGGTCGTTCGGGCTGCGCGGCGAGAACCGCGCGGCGGATTACCAGGACAGCGGCGCGCGCAACGGCGAGCCGCGTGCTACCGACGCCGACGAAACCGACACGATGTGGGGTGGGCAGGCCACGGTCTATTTCGATCCTCGCGAACAGTTGCGCACGTTCGTGACGCTGTCGCGCGGGTACAAGGCAGGCGGCTTCAATCTCGGTCAGGCAGCGACGATCCGTCCGCGCTTCGCGCCGGAATATCTCTGGAGCATCGACGTCGGTGCGAAAGGCGAATGGCTGGACCGCCGCTTGTACGCGGACGTCACGGCGTTTTACATGAAGCGCGAAGACATGCAGATCTCGACCGGCGTGCAGCTCGATCCGGTCGGCGATCCGGGCAGCTATTTCTTCCTGACCGACAACGCTTCCGGCGGCCGCAATCTCGGGCTCGAGAGCAGCGTGCGCTGGCGTTTCAGCGGGCAGCTCGAAGTCGGCGGCACGCTCGGCCTGCTGCGCACTCGCTACTCCGGCTACCGGCCGGCCGGCGAGGATTTGAGCGATCGCGACCAGGCGCATGCGCCCGAGTACCAGCTGTCGCTGAACGCGACGTGGCGGCATCCGCTCGGCTGGATGGCGCGCGTCGACGTTTCGGCAGTCGATGACTTTTATTTCGACGTACCGCCGAATCCCGCGCGCAGCGCAGCGTACTGGCTGACCCACGTCAAAGTCGGCTACGAGGCGGAGCGATGGAGCGTGTACGCGTGGGGACGCAACGTGTTCGACCACGATTACGCTGTGCGAGGGTTCTATTTCGGCAACCAGCCGCCGTCGTTCGAGTTCGAGCGCTACGTGCAGCTCGGCGAGCCGCGGCAGCTGGGTATCACCGCCCGATGGGAGTTTTGATGCGTACCGCAGTAGAGATCAGCCTGTATCCGCTCGACGCCGATTACATTCCGCCGATCAAGGCGTTCATCGATCGTCTGAACACTTACCCGGAGCTGCAGGTCACGACCAATGCGATGAGCACGCAGATCGCGGGCGAGCATGCGCGCGTGTTCGAGATCCTCGGCAAGGAGACCGCGATCACGTTCGGTGAGCGCGGGCGCAAGGTGTTCGTCATGAAAGTGCTCGGCGGGGCTTGATGGAGAAGCTGCTCTCGCAGCTGCTCGCGACTTCTCCCTGGGAGGCCGGCGCGGCGCTGCTCGGCCTGGCCTACCTGCTGCTTGCCGTTCGTCGCAATCTACTGTGCTGGTTGTGCGCGTTCGTCAGCACCTCGATCTATCTCGTGCTGTTCGCGCGCGCTGCGCTATACATGCAGTCGCTGCTGCAGGTGTTCTATCTGGTCATGGCGGTCTACGGATTCATCGACTGGCGCAAGGGACGCACTGCCGACGGTGAAGTCGTGATTCGTACGTGGACACCAACCCAGCACGTGCTCGTCGCAGTGGCGGTTGCTGTCGCAAGCGTTGTGAACGGCTGGCTGCTGGCGCACAACACCGATGCCGCAGCACCGTACGTCGATTCATTCGTCACCTGGGGCAGCGTAGTGACGACGTGGATGGTCGCGAGGCGCGTGATCGAGAACTGGCTGTACTGGATCGTCGTCGATGCAGTCGCCGCGTGGCTGTACTTCGCGCAGGGTCTGCTCGCCACGACAGTGCTGTTCGTGATCTACCTCGGCATCGTCGTGCGCGGCTACTTCGTGTGGCGCCGCGAACAGGCACAGCAACGGCTGGCGGGAGTCGCTGCGTAATGCCGCCGGGCAGCGAGGCACCGGCGGAAGTCGCGGCCATCGCGCTCGAGTTGGGCACCGGCGCGATCCGCGAGGTCGAGCCGATCAAGCACGGTCTCACGAATCGCAGCTGGCTCGTCACGACCGACGCTGATCGCTTTGTCGTGCGGATCAGTGAGGCAGCCGTGGCAGAGCTGCAGATCGATCGCAACAGCGAGGCCGTCGTCCTGCAACTCGTCGCGCGCGCCGGCATCGGCCCCGACGTCCTGCGAAACGATCTCGAGCGCGGCATTCTGGTGACACGCTATCTCGGTGCGACATGGAGCGCGAGCGATGCGCATTCGAACGAGAACATCGATCGACTCGGCACGCTCCTGCGTCGACTGCACGGGCTCGACGTTCCCGGCGGCGTGCGAACCGTTGATCTCGCGACGACGGTGCAGGGTTACCTCCGAACATTGGATGAGCGCGGCATCCGTAGCGGACTCACGTTGCCGTCGCTGCGCGAGTGCGCCGACAAGGCTGCGCTGCAGTTGCGCAAAGACTCGGCGACGTGCCTGTGTCACAACGACGTGCATCATCTCAACGTCGTCGCTGGCGACAGCCTCAAGTTGATCGACTGGGAGTACGCAGGTGTTGGCGAGCCGCTGTTCGATCTCGCCTCGTTGTGCGTCTACCACCGTTATCGGAGGTCGCAGCGCGAACGGTTGTTGTCCGCGTACGCTGCGTCCTCCGAAACGGTCAGCTGGCACCGCCTGGAGCTGGCGTGCTGGCTCTTCGACTACATTCGCGACCTCTGGATGGCAGTCAGGTAGTGATTGACCGTCCAATCCGCGACATGTCGTCCCTGCGCGCGTCCCGCGGTATCCGCGAAACGAAAGTGGATGCCGAGCAGCATACGGGCCTCCACCATGTCGGCGGCCGCGTCCGAGAAGCGGCGATAAGTTCGTGTCTTGCGCACTGCTTGCGGAACAGCCGTGGTGACGTCGAACGTGACGCGATCCGTGCCGAAGAACAGCTCAAGGGTGCGCGTCATCGCGCCGGACACGTTGTTCGCGCCCGAGGTGTAGTCCGGATAGTTCGGAGTGTTGATCAGCGGCTGCCACGACGCATCTGCAGCCGTCTGCGGATTGCCGTCACTCTCAGCTTCCACGATGGCAGTGACAGGTCGCCAGAAAGCGTAGTGCACCTTGCTGTCCCAACTGCTGATTATCGCGTCGGCTGTCGCCATGTTCGCCAGCGCGAACAGCCGTGCGGAATCGCCTGTCCTGCGCAGGTAGCGCGTCGCGATTCCTCGCAGCGCGCTGTTCCACTGCGCCGGAATGTTGCCGCTGTAGAAGTACGCGAGATCGGTCTGCTCGGCGCTGCGCGCCTTGCTTGCGAGCGCGCCGAAGGCTTTGACCTCATTGAAGTCGCGCGTGTAGCGCTCGCTCGTGAGCGCCGGCGGCGGCTCGGGCCGGAAGCGCGCGGGGCTGGTGAGCGTGAACGGATCGAAGCTTGCCATCCACGGCACCGCCATCGGCGAGAACGGCGCGGGCACGGGTGGATTGCCGAGGAAGGAAGGCGTCGGGCGCCATTGGCCAACGTTGTTGCCACCGACGAACGGCGGCGGCAACGGATTCGGATTCACGCGTCGCAACGGCAGAATGTTTGCAGCCGCTTGCTGTCCGACGGCGAGTCCCGGGTCGCTGCTCAACCCGTGGTCGGCGAGATAGGTGTAGTAGAGAGGATCCAGCGTCGCCGCTTGCGCCGGATACATGCCCACCAGCACGTCATGCGCCGCCGCAGCTACCGCAGCTGAGCGCCGGCCGTAGGCTCGATCGACTTCGAAGTGATAAGGCTCGAATCGCCCCTCGATCGCCTGCACGGCATCGTGCACGGCGATGTGTACCAGTGCGATGTCCACCAGGCCGATTGGACCAGGACGTCCGACCGTGACTGCGTCGACCGTGATTTGATTCCAATCGACCACTGCATCGGCACAGGCGGGCCCCGCACCGCCGAGCAGCCCGCACAGCATCAGGCCAGCAAAACGTTTCATGTTGATTCCTCCACAAGACGAAACCCGGTTGCTGGGAGGATGCGCACCGGCGTCGCGCCGGCATAGTGCAGAATCTGGACTTGGCCTGCAGCGGCCCCGGGAGTAGCGTTCACACATGCTCGATTACGGACAGTTCTGCCCCGTCGCGCGCGCCGCCGAGGTCTTCGGCGAGCGCTGGACACCGCTGGTCGTGCGCGAACTGCTATGCGGCAGCACGCGCTTCAACGAAATCCGGCGTGGCGTGCCGCGGATGTCGACGACGTTGCTCGCGCAGCGCCTGCGCAAGCTGGAGGAAATCGGCGTGGTCGAGCACGTGCGGGCCGCCGGCGGCGGCGAATATCGGCTGACTGCCGCAGGCGAAGAGTTGCGCGCGATCATCATGGCGCTCGGCCACTGGGGCTCGCGCTGGATCGGCAGCCGCCTCAAGCGCGATCAGCTCGATGCGGGCTTTCTCATGTGGGACATCCGCCGCTTCGCACGCCGCGAGCTGTTTCCAGCGGAGCGCCGTGTGGTCGTGCAGTTCCGCTTTACGGATGGCCGCCAGGGCGAGCGTGCCTGGTGGCTGGTGGTCGAAAACGGCGAGGTCGATTTGTGCCGCGACGATCCGGGTTACGAAGTCACGCTGATCATCGAGTCGCCGGTGCGCGCGCTGACCGAGATCTGGACGGGTGATCTGCTGCCCGAGCAGGCGGTGAGTCGCGGACAGATTCGCGTGTTGGGCGGCGCGCGCGATGCGCGCAACGTCTGGCGCTGGATCGGCGCCAGCGCTTTTGCGCCGACGCGGCGCGAAGTGCTTACTTCTTCTCGGTCTGCCGGGCAACCGCCTCAGCCGCAGCCTTGATCGCTGCCGGATCGCCGAGGAAGCGGCGCGAGATCGGCTTGAGGCTCGCCTCGAGCTCGTAATGAATCGGCACGCCGGTCGGGATGTTGAACTCCACGATGTCGGTGTCCGACATGTTGTCCAGCATCTTCACCAGTGCGCGCAGACTGTTGCCATGCGCGACGATGAGTACGTTGCGGCCGGCCTTGAGATCGGGTGCGAGGCGCTCGTTCCAATACGGCAGCACACGTTCCAGCGTCGTCTTGAGCGATTCGGTGGCAGGCAGCAGCTGCGGCGCCACGCTCTTGTAACGACGGTCGAAACGCGGATGGCGCGGATCATCGGTCGACAGCGGCGGTGGCGGAATGTCGTAGCTGCGTCGCCAGATCTTGACTTGCTCGGCGCCGTGCTTCTCGACTGTCTGCGCCTTGTTCAGTCCTTGCAGCGCTCCGTAGTGCCGCTCGTTCAAGCGCCAGCTGCGCTCGACCGGCAGCCACATCGCATCCATTTCGTCGAGGATCATCCACATCGTGCGGATCGCGCGCTTCAGCACCGAAGTGTGCACGACGTCGAAGACGAACCCTTCCGCCTTCAACAGCTGACCGGCGGCGCGCGCTTCCTGGCGCCCCTGATCCGTCAGGTCGACGTCGACCCAACCGGTGAACAGGTTTTCCAGGTTCCAGGTGCTTTGACCGTGACGAACGAGAACGAGTTTGCCGGGCATGGTGCGAAGCTTACCCTTCTGCCATGCGCCGCACAGCCTGCAAGGCCACCGACAAGGTCGCGAAATCCATTTCTGGCAGCGAGCGCATGTCGTTGACTGTCTGACGCAGGTAATCGACGGCCTTCTGATGACGCGCGACCCAGGCTTGCACCGCCTGCTCCGGCGCGCGCTGGCGCGACTCGCTCAACACCTGCGTGCACAGGACTCGCTGCAGGTTGTAAATATTGTCGCGCAGGGTCGTGCGTGCCACCGCCTGCCAGTGACCTTCGACGCCGAGCGATTCGATCTGCTCGCGGATCCAATCGAGCTGCAGTGCCGTGCCGACACCGAAGTACACGCGTGCGGCCGTGGTAACCGGCAGTTTGGCGTTCTCGGCAATTTCGACGAGATCCGGGCCGGAGCGCAGCGCTGCGAGGCTCGCCATGCGCTTCGCCAGGGCTTCGGGAACGTTCGCCTCGCGATATTGCGCGCGCCGGCTCTCGAAGAACGCCTGGTCCGTGCCGGAGAGCACTCCAGGAAGCGCAGCGTCGAGATCTGCCAGGCCGCGCCGCAGGCGCGACACCTGGCGCTCGATTTCGAGCCGGCCGGACTGATGATGAATGAGCCAGTACGTGCAGAAGCGCAGCAGTCGCGTCGTCTCGTACATCAGCTCGTACTGAGTCGATGCTTTGATCTTCGTGTCGAGCGCTTCGATCTGGCTCCACGTCGCGCGCATCTCGTATGACTCGCGCGCGATCGCGTAGGCCCGCACGACGGTGGCGGCACCAGCACCGGTGTCTTCCTGCACGCGCCGCGCGAACGTCGGGCCCATGCGGTTCACCATGCTGTTGGTCGTCGCGGTCGCGATGATCTCGCGGCGCAGCCGATGCTGGTGCAGATACTTGCCGAGGCGCTGCTGCATGGTGCGCGGGAAGTAGCGCTCCAGCTCGTGCGCCAGGTACGGATCCTCCGGCACGTCGGAATCGATGAGGCGCGAGTACAGCGCCATCTTCGAGTAGGCGAGCAGGATCGCCAGCTCGGGCCGCGTAAGTCCGCGCCCGCCCTTGTGCCGCTCGGTGATTTCTTCCGCGCCCGGCAGGAACTCCAGCGCGCGGTCGAGCGCGCCGGACAGCTCCAGCGAGCGGATCGAGTGCGCGTGTTCGAGCATGTCGCTGACGGCGCGGGTTTCGAGCACGGACAGCGCCTGGCTCTGCAGATAGTTGTCGCGCAGGACCAGGTGCGCCACTTCGTCGGTCATGTCGACGAGCAGCTTGTTGCGCTTGGCGAGCGGGAGATCGGCGCGCTTCGGCAGGTTGTTGAGCAGGATCTTGATGTTGACTTCGTGGTCGGAGCAGTCGACGCCGCCCGAGTTGTCGACGAAGTCGGTGTTGAGCTTGCCGCCGCACGCCGCGTATTCGACGCGACCGCGTTGTGACAGGCCGAGATTGCCGCCTTCGCCGACGACGCGGCAGCGCAGGTCTTTGCCGTTGACGCGCACCGCATCGTTGGCGCGATCGCCGACGTCACCATGACTCTCGTCGCTGGCTTTCACGTAGGTGCCGATGCCGCCGTTCCACAGCAGGTCGACCTGCATGCACAGGATGAGCTTGATCAGCTCGGGCGGCGTCACGGAATCGCGCTTCACGCCGAACATCGTCTGAACCTGCGGCGAAAGCTTGATCGACTTCAGACTGCGCGGGAACACGCCGCCGCCCTTGGAGATCAGCTTGCGATCGTAGTCTTCCCAGCTCGAGCGCGGCAGATCGAACATGCGCTGGCGCTCGGCAAAGCTCGCGGCCGGATCCGGCGTCGGATCGAGGAAGATGTGCATGTGATTGAACGCCGCGAGCAGCTTGGTGTGCGGCGATTGCAGCAGGCCGTTGCCGAACACGTCGCCGGCCATGTCGCCGATGCCGATCGCCGTGAAGTCCTGCGACTGCGTATCGACGCCGAGCTCACGGAAGTGCCGCTTGACGCACTCCCAGCCGCCGCGCGCAGTGATGCCCATCTTCTTGTGGTCGTAACCCGCCGAGCCGCCGGATGCGAACGCGTCGCCGAGCCAGAAGTTGTATTCGGCCGAGATGCGATTCGCGATGTCGGAGAAGGTCGCGGTGCCTTTGTCGGCAGCGACGACCAGGTATGGATCGTCGTCATCGCGACGCACGACCTGTGGCGGCGGCACGAGCTTGCCGTCGACGATGTTGTCGGTGACGTCGAGCAGGCCGCGGATGAAAGTGCGATAGCACTCGACACCTTCGCGCTGCACGTCTTCGCGGCTCGCATTCGCGGGCAGGCGCTTCGGCACGAAGCCGCCTTTGGCGCCGACCGGGACGATCACCGTGTTCTTGACGTTCTGCGCCTTCATCAGGCCGAGCACTTCGGTGCGGAAGTCTTCGCGCCGATCGGACCAGCGGATGCCGCCGCGCGCGACGTGTCCCATGCGCAGGTGCACGCCTTCGACTCGCGGCGAGTAGACGAAGATCTCGAATGCGGGCCGCGGCTGCGGCAGCTCGGGCACGTGGCGTGGGTCGAGCTTGAACGACAGCCAGCTCTTGAACGGCTCTTTCCCATCTTTTTGATAATAATTCGTGCGCAACGTCGCACGAATTGCGCCGACGAAGCGTCGCAGGATGCGATCCTCGTCGAGGCTGGTGACTGCATCGAGCAGGCGATCGATCTCGCCCTGCACGCGCGCCAGCTCGGTTTCGCGCCGCGGCGCTTTCATCGCCGGATCGAACTGGGCTTCGAACAGCTGCGACAGCGCGCTCGCAACGCCAGAGTTCGACGCCAGCACCTGCTCCATGTACGACTGACTGAACGTGCCGCCGGTCTGCAGCAGGAACTTGCAATAGGCGCGGATCACTGCTGCCTGGCGCCAAGTCATGGCAGTCATGACGACGAGCCGATTGAAGCCGTCGTTCTCGGCGCGCCCGTTCCAGACTGCTGCGAACGTTTCCGTGAAGCGCGGGCCGAGCGCCTGCGGGCTCACCGTGCCGCCGTCGCGCCGCTGCATCTGGAAGTCCTGCAACCAGATCGGGCGGCTGCCGGGTATTTCGATGCGATACGGATGCTCGCTCAGCACGACGAAGCCCATGTTCTCCAGGATCGGCAGCGCTTGCGACAGCGTGATCGGCGAGGCCGAGCGGAACAGGCGCAGGTGGATCGACTCGGCCGCAGCCGTGGGATCGGCTGCAAGGCGCATCGCGATCCGGTCGGGATTCGCCAGCACTTCCTGCAGCTGCTTGATGTCTTCCAGCACCACCGGGATCGAGGCGTCTTCCTCGTACGCGGCCGGGAATGCGTTCGCGAAGCGATCGGCGAGCGTGCGGCCTTCGAGCTCGCCGCGCGCTTCGATGAGCGCCGCTCGCAGGCGATCGTTCCAGGTCCGCACGGTCTCGGCGATCAGGACCTCGAGCGCATCGGCATCGACAGTCGTCGGACCGCCGGGCGGCACGCGGATGATCATGTGCACGCGCGCCAGCGCTGAATCCGACAGCTGCACCTGCGACTCGATCTGTGTGGCCCGCAACTGCTGATTGATCACCGACTCCATGCGCTGGCGGACCTGCGTGTTATAGCGGTCGCGCGGCACGAAGATCAGCGCGGAGTAGTAACGGCCGAATGTGTCACGGCGCAGGAACAAGCGCACGCGCTGGCGCTCGTACAGGTTGACGATTCCGCGCACCGTGCGAATCAGGTCGGGCACGCTGGTCTGGAACAGCTCGTCGCGCGGATAGGTCTCCAGCACGTGCACGACAGCTTTGCCGTCGTGGCTCGCAGGATCGAGACCGAAGTGCGCAACGGTGCTGTCTATCTTATGGCGCAGCAGAGGGATCTCGCGCGGGCTGCGGTTGTAGACGGCCGAGGTGAACAAGCCGAGGAAGCGCTTCTCGCCGGTGGCGCGTCCAGCACTATCGAACGTCTTCACGCCGACGTAATCGAGATGTGTCGCGCGGTGCACCGTCGACATGGAATTCGCTTTGGTGACCAGCAGCAGCTCGGGTTGGCGTGCGCGCTCACGGTTTTCCCCCGTCAGCACTCTGGACTCGATGGCTATGCCGCGTCGCACGCGCAGGATGCCGAGGCCAGTTTCGGGCAGTGGCTCCAACACATCTTCGGAGCGGCCGCGTCGCAGTTTGTATTGGCGATAGCCCAGGAACGTGAAATGGTTGTCCGCCATCCACTCGAGCAGTGCCTTCACTTCGTGCACTTCGTTCCCGCCGCTCGGCGGCGGTTGACGCGCAATCTCCTGCGCGACCTCGACGGCGCGCTGACGCATCGTTCGCCAGTCGGCGACGGCTGCCTGCACGTCGCTCAGCGTCCGGAGGACTTTCTGCTCCAGCTCGCGCAGGCCTTGCTCATCGCCGATGCGATCCATCTGGATGTGCTGCCACGACTCGCGCCGGAACTGCCCGTTGGTGCGGTCGCCTGCCGCGAGCTCGACCAGGCGGCCGCTGCGATCGCGACGCACGGCGAGCACGGGGTGCACCATCATGTGGATCGTGAGGCCGGCCTGCGTCAGCACCATGCCGAGCGAGTCGACGAGGAACGGCATGTCTTCGACGGTGACTTCCAGGACCGTGTGCCGCGAAGTCCAGCCGTCGCGCGCCTCCTCGGCGTTGTAGATGCGAACCAGCGGCTGCGACGCCTTGCGTACGGAGCCGAAACGCAGGTGCGCGAGCGCAGCGGCCGCCAGCTCATCGCTGCCGTATTCGGCGAGATCCTCTTCCGCAACGCCGTGATAGTACTGGCGGATGAACTCGTCGGCTGGCAGCGGATCGGCGCGCTTGCGCAGGCGGCGGGAGCTGGTCGCGATGCGCTCGATCAGTTTCTGACGAGCGGCGGGAATGGCGATGGTCATAGAGGGCGCGGATTATAGCGGAGTCCCGCGGGATTCCCCCGGGATGCGCGCCCAGCGGTTGCGCATCCCGTCGGTCATCAGGCTAACGCCTTGGCGCGATCGACCAGCCGCCCCAGCAGGCGGTCCAATGCCCGGCGGTCTGTAGGGCTGAGCGCGTCGAGCAGCTTCTTTTCGTAGGTCAGCGCCAGGGGCGCAACACGTGTGTATACCGATTGTCCGGCACCGGACAGGCGCAGGCGTGTGCGGCGCCGGTCTCCGGAGTCGTAGGCGCGGACCAACCGGCCGTCGGCGAGCAAACCCTGCACGGCGCGGCTCACAGCCACCTTGTCCATTGCGGTGCGTTCGGCGACTTCGATGGCCGAAAGATCCGGGTAGCGTGCCAGCACTGCAATGACCCGCCATTGCGGAATCGACAGGCCGAACTCGCGCTCGTAGGCCTCCGCGATGCTCATGCTGACGATGTTGGTCAGCACCGACAGGCGATAGGGCACGAAGTGCTCCAGATGGAGCCTGTCGGCGGTTCGAGACTTTCGCTTGACTGGCATAGGTCGAATAGTTTCAATTGTAACCATTCGTTCGCGGAAGTCGCCAATGAACGCAACAAGTAATATCCAGAGTGACCGTACCTCCCTCGATAACCCGGTGGGTACCGACGGCTTCGAGTTCGTCGAATACACCGCGCCCGATCCGGAGCTGCTGCGCACGCTGTTCGAGCGACTCGGCTTTCCGGTCGCGGCGCGGCATCGCAGCAAGAACGTGACGCTGCACCGGCAGGGCGACATCAACTTCATCATCAACGCCGAGCCGGGCAGCTTCGGTCAGCGCTTCGCGCGCGAGCACGGGCCATCGGCGTGCGCGATGGCCTTCCGCGTGAAGGACGCCGCTGCAGCGTACAAGCGCTGCATCGACCTGGGTGCGAAGCCGGTCGAGACGCGAGTCGGGCCGATGGAGCTGCAGATCCCGGCGATCGAGGGCATCGGCGGCAGCCTCATTTATCTGGTCGACCGCTATGGCGAGCGCACGATCTACGACGTCGACTTCCTGCCCGAGCAGCGCGGTAGCGGCGTGCGCAACGATGCCGGGGCGGGCCTCACCTGCATCGATCATCTGACGCACAACGTCGCGCGCGGCAACATGAACAAGTGGGCGGGCTTCTACGAGAAGCTGTTCAACTTCCGCGAGATCCGCTACTTCGACATCGAGGGCAAGAAGACCGGTCTGTTCAGCCGCGCGATGACCAGCCCGTGCGGCAAGATCCGCATCCCGATCAACGAGTCGCAGGACGACAAGTCGCAGATCGAGGAATACCTGCAGCAGTACCGCGGCGAGGGGATCCAGCACATCGCGCTCGGCACCGCGGACATCGTCGCAACCGTCGACGTGCTGCGGGCGCAGGGCGTGCAGTTCCAGGACACGCCCGATACATATTATGAGGGCGTGGACCAGCGCGTCCGCGGCCATCGCGAAAACCTGGAAGAGCTGCGCAAGCGCCGCATCCTGCTGGACGGCAATCCCGAGAACGGCGAGGGACTGCTGTTGCAGATCTTCACGCAGAACGTCATCGGCCCGATCTTCTTCGAGATCATCCAGCGCAAGGGCAACGAGGGCTTCGGCGAAGGCAACTTCAAGGCGTTGTTCGAGTCGATCGAGCTGGACCAGATGCGCAGAGGCGTGTTGTGAGGAGTGCCGTGACATGAAGCGCCCGATCTTCGTTCCGCAGGTCGAGGGCACGGCTTCGCGCCAGGCACACGCCGACATGCCGGCCGGCACGTACGAGCGCGAGATCAGCAAGGAAGGCTTCTTCGGGCCCGCGGCGTTCTTCCATCACAAGCATCCGCCGACGGGCTGGACCGCGTTCGAAGGTCCGCTGCGGCCGCATGCGTTCGACTTGAACAAGCTGGCGCGCGCGCAAGGCTCGCCATGGCAGGCCGCAGATGTGCTCCGCAATGGCAACGTGCGCGTCCGCTTCTGGCAGGCCACGACGTCGATGGATCATCTGGTGCGCAATGCAGACGGCGACGATCTGCTGTTTCTGCATCAGGGCGCAGGCGATCTGCATTGCGACTACGGTCACCTGGCGCTTGCCGCTGGCGACTACGTCGTCATTCCTCGCGGCACGATGTGGCGCATCGAGACGCAGCAGCCGCTCGCCGCGCTGCTGATCGAGGCGACGAACTCCAGCTACGCGCTGCCGGACAAGGGCATGCTCGGCAATCATGCGATCTTCGATCCGGCAATGCTCGACGTGCCGAAAATGGATGCGGCCTTCGTCGCGCAACAGAGCGACGATCGCGCGTGGCAAGTGCGCGTCAAACGCAACAACGCGATCTCGGTCGTGACCTATCCGTTCAATCCGCTCGATGCGACGGGTTGGCACGGCGACCTGTCAGTCGTGCGCATCAACGTCAAGGACATCCGGCCGGTGGCGAGCCATCGGTACCATCTGCCGCCTTCGGTGCACACGACGTTCGTCGCCAATCGCTTCGTGGTCTGTACGTTCGTGCCGCGGCCGTTCGAGACCGATCCCGGCGCGCTCAAGGTGCCGTTCTTCCATAACAACGACGACTACGACGAGGTGATCTTCTATCACGCGGGCAACTTCTTCTCGCGCGACAACATCGCGCCCGGCATGATGACGCTGCATCCGTGCGGCTTCACTCATGGTCCGCACCCGAAGGCGCTCAAGAACATGCTGGTGCAATCGAAGCCGGCGACCGATGAATACGCAGTGATGATCGACGCGCGCGATGCGCTGGAGATCACACCGGCCGCTCAGGAAGTGGAGTGGGCCGGCTACGTGGACAGCTGGAAAGAAAAATGAAATTGGCGACTCTGCGCAACGGCTCGCGCGACGGGCAACTGGTCGTCGTCAGCCGCGATCTCACCCGGGCGCTGCCGGTGCAGCGAATTGCGGCAACTCTGCAGGAAGCGCTCGACAACTGGCCGCGCTGCTCGCCGCTGCTGCAAGAAGCGGCGCAGACGCTGGAGCAGGGCAGCGTCGCGGCGACTACATTTCTGGCAGAGCGCACGCTGGCGCCGCTGCCGCGTGCGTATCAGTGGGTGGACGGCTCGGCGTACGTGAATCATGTCGAGCTCGTGCGCAAGGCGCGCGGCGCGGAAATGCCGGCGAGCTTCTGGACCGACCCTCTCGTCTATCAGGGCGGGTCGGATGATTTTCTAGCGGCCACTGAAGACGTCGCCATGTCGAGCGAAGAATTCGGCATCGACCTGGAAGGCGAAGTCGCGGTGATCACCGACGACGTGCCGATGGGCACCACGCCGCACCAGGCCCGCGATCACATCAAGCTGCTGATGCTCGTGAACGATTGGTCGCTGCGCAACCTCATTCCGGCGGAGCTCGGCAAGGGCTTCGGCTTCTATCAGTCGAAGCCGTCGACGGCGTTCTCGCCAGTCGCGGTGACGCCGGATGAGCTCGGCGAGGCATGGGACGGCGGCAAGATCAATCTGCCGCTCACGGTGGAGATCAATGGCGCGCCTTTCGGCAAGCCGCAAGCGGGTGTCGACATGACGTTCGATTTCCCGCGTCTGATCGAGCACATCACCAGGACGCGCAACGCCCGCGCCGGCACGATTCTCGGCTCGGGCACGATCTCGAACTACGATCGCAGTCGGGGGTCGGCGTGTCTGGCGGAACGGCGCACGCTGGAGCTGATCGAGAAGGGCAAGCCGGTGACGCCGTTCTTGAAGTTCGGCGATCGGGTGCGGATCGAGATGTTCGACGCGCAGGGGAAGAGCATCTTCGGCGCGATCGACCAAACCGTCGTCAGGGCGTAGCCACGCTGTAGGTCGGGCTTTAGCCCGACAATTCCTTCAACAGCGCGGTGCCACCCAACCCCCGCATCTGCCCCAGGATCCACTGCTGTCTCTCTCTCACGTAATTCGACGGTGCGTTGACCCGCATTCGCTTCGGACTCGGCAATACCGCAGCCAGCAGCGCCGCGTCATACGCATTCAACCGTGCCGCGCTCTTGCGGAAATACACATCCGCCGCCGCCCCGACCCCGAACACGCCGCGCCCAAACTCCGCGACGTTCAAATACACCTCGAGGATGCGCTGCTTCGGCCACAGCGTTTCGATCAGCACCGTGAAGTAGGCTTCGAGGCCCTTGCGCAGCCAGCTCTGTTGCGGCCACAGGAACAGATTCTTTGCGACCTGCTGCGTGATCGTGCTCGCGCCGCGCACGCGGCGGCCGCGCTGGCGGTCGGCGAGCGCGTCATTGATCTGCTTCAGGTCGAAGCCGTAGTGCGCCGGGAAGTTCTGATCTTCCGACGCGATCACCGCGACTTTCACCTGTGGCGAGATGTTCGCGTCGTCGACCCAGCGAAAGCGGATCGGCGCGGTCATGCGCTCGCGAATCATGAAAGCAGAGATCGGCGGATCGAGCCATCGCAGGATCAGCACCGCACCGATGCTCAGCACGACGAATGTCGCGACGACATAACTCAGCAGGCGCAATGCGCGGCGTAAATATGTCGTCAAGGCCATGCGTCGTGTCGTATGCTCGGAGTCGTCAACTGTGAGCTGTTCCATGGAGGAGCGATGCGCGCCCGGTAGAATTCGCGCCGCTTCGCCTGGAAGCAATAACTCGAAATAATTTTAACAGCGACGGAGATCACGCATGACTCGGAAGTATCGGGCGCCGCTGCTCGCGGCGACCATGGCATTGATCCTGGGCAATAGCGCTTCGGCAGCAGAGAGAGCCACCGGGCTGTACTTCGAAGCGACGGTCGGTATGGCCAGCGCCGACCTCGGTTCCAAGAGCGAGCTCGACCAATCCTTCACGGGGCCGATCGTGGAGGACCTGCTGGACGACGGCTTCGAGGACGTCACATTCGAATCGTCGCTCGATGACAGCGACATCGGCTGGGGGATTCAGATCGGCTATCAATTCCACCGCAACTTCGCCGCTGAAATCGGCTATGTCAACCTCGGCGAGATGCTCTACCAGGCAGACATCGAGACTACCTCGGGCGGCGACCCGTTCCCGTTCGAGGCGTCCTTGCGGTTGAAGAGCGCCGGACCGATCGCGGCCGCCGTCGGCAGGTTCCCGATCAACGAGCGTTTCGACGTGCGCGCCACGGCCGGGCTGTACTTTGCCGAGACCAAGGTGCGTGACCGGGTCCGCGACCTCGCATTCGAGGAAAATCGGCGTCACGTAGAGCACAATGCCGGCGAGCAGGAGTTCTTCGCGGGCATCGGTGCGAGCTGGAACATCAACGAGAGCTACTCGCTGCTCTTTGAATACCGGCGCTTCCTCGACGTCGGCGACGACCGTAGCGGCGAGCAGGATGTCGACCTCCTGGCCGTGAGCATGCTCTTCCGCTGACAGTCGGATCAGGCGTCAGCCCGACGCTACTCCACCCGGCGTGCCGACTCGATGACGACGGTCTCGGTCGGCACGTCCTGGTAGCGGCCCTTGTTGCCGGTCTTGACCGCGGCGATCGCGTCCACGACCTCCATCCCGGAGTCGACCCGGCCGAACACGGCATAGCCGTAGTTGCCGGCCTTGTTGTCCAGGAACTCGTTGTCGACCAGGTTGACGAAGAACTGCGAGGTGGCGCTGTTGATGTCGTTGGTGCGCGCCATCGCCAGCGTGCCGCGCTTGTTCTTCAGGCCGTTGGTCGCCTCGTTCTTGATGGGCTCGTGGCCCTTCTTGTCCTTCAGGTCCGCGGTCAGGCCGCCGCCCTGGATCATGAAGCCCGGGATCACGCGGTGGAAAATCGTGCCGTCGAAGAAGCCTTCGTCGACGTAACGCAGGAAATTCTCGACCGACACCGGTGCCTGCTTGTCGAACAGCTGCACCTTGAAGGTTCCCTTGGAAGTCTTGAACTCGATCATGGCAGTGAACCCTCCGTCACCCGTTCGTGGCCCGCTAAATCGGCGTGCGAGCGTACGTGAGCGAACCCGCTGCGCACAAGTCGGTCGCGCACGGCGCCGGCCTGGGTCCAGCCGTGCTCCAGGACGAGCCAGCCGCCGGGCAGCAGGTGCGGGCCGGCCTGCGCGACGATCTGCTCGATCGATTCCAACCCGGTGGTGCCGGCGATGAGCGCGATTTCCGGCTCGAAACGACCGACGTCCGCTGCCAGGTCCTTGTCGCCGCGCGCAATGTAGGGCGGATTCGCGGCGACGACGTCGAAACGCCGGCCGGCGAGCGGCGCAAACCAACTCCCGCGCTCGAAGCGCACGTTGCGCAGTTGCAGCCGCTGTGCATTGCGCCCCGCGATTTCGAGCGCATCGCCCGCGACGTCTACGGCCGTGACCTGCAGGGAAGGGCGCTCGCTTGCAACCGCCAGCGCGATGGCGCCGCTGCCGGTGCCGAGATCCGCCATTTCTTTCGCGTCCGGTCGCAGCAGCGCCAGTGTCCGCTCGACCACGAGCTCGGTTTCCGGCCGCGGAATCAGCACGGCCGGCGAAACTTCCAGCAGCAGCGACCAGAACTCCTGTTGGCCGCGTATGTATGCAACCGGCTCGCCCTGTAGGCGCCGCCTGATCAGCTGCTGAAATGACCAGCCCGCCGCGGCCGGCAGCGCGCGCTCGGGCGCGGCACGGAAATCCGTGCGCGACAACCCGGTTACATATTCGAGCAGCAGCTCCGCGTCGAGACGCGCGGACGCAGAGGTGCGCTCGAGCAGCAGCGTCGCCGTATGCAGCGCGTCGGAGATCGTTTGAGTCACGTACAATTGCCCATCTTCACTTTATTGTAGGTCGGAATCGCTTTCCGGCGACTCACCATGCGCGTCTATCAGAACGCTATCGAAATGATCGGCAAGACGCCGATGCTGCAGCTCCACCGCTTCGACACGGGGCCGTGCGAGCTGTTCCTGAAGCTCGAATACGCGAACCCCGGCGGCTCGATCAAGGACCGCATCGGGCTGTCGATGATCGAGCAGGCGGAGAAGCGCGGCGAGCTGAAGCCTGGCGGCACGATCGTCGAGGCGACCGCCGGCAACACCGGCCTGGGTCTGGCGCTGGTGGCCGCGCAGAAGGGCTATCGGTTGATCCTGGTGCTGCCGGACAAGATGAGCCAGGAGAAGATCTTCAACTTGCGCGCGATGGGCGCGGAAGTCGTGCTCACGCGCTCGGACGTGGCGAAGGGCCACCCGGAGTATTACCAGGATCTCGGCGCCGCGATCGCCGAGCGCACCGGCGCGTATTTCATCAACCAGTTCGGCAATCCCGACAATCCGAAGGCGCACGCGGAGACGACCGGGCCGGAGATCTGGGAACAGATGTCGCAGCGGCTCGATGCGATCGTGCTCGGCGTCGGTTCGAGCGGCACGATCGGCGGGCTCGCCGCGTTCTTCAAGAAGACCGCGCCGCACGTCGAGCTGGTGCTCGCCGATCCGCAGGGCTCGATCCTCGCGGAGTACATCGCGACCGGCAAGATGACGCAGAAGGGTTCGTGGCTGGTTGAAGGCATCGGCGAGGATTTCATTCCGACGATCTGCGACTTCTCGCTGACGAAGCGCGCGTACAGCATTCCGGATGCAGAGTCGTTCTCGGTCGCGCGCGAGCTGTTGCAGAAGGAAGCGATTCTCGCCGGCTCGTCCACCGGCACGCTGCTCGCCGGGGCGCTGCGCTTCTGCCGCGAGCAGAAAACGCCGAAACGTGTCGTCACGTTCGCGTGCGACACCGGCGCGCGTTATCTGTCGAAGCTCTACAACGATTTCTGGATGGAGGATCAGGGCTTCATCGAGCGCGAGCGCTTCGGCGATCTGCGCGACCTGGTCGGCCGTCCGCACGGTGTGCGCGCCACGATCACCGTCGGGCCAGACGACGTGCTGACCACGGCACATAATCGCCTGCGCAACGCAGGATTCTCGCAGCTGCCGGTGATGAGCGACGACAACCTCATCGGCATCATCACCGAGGATGACATCCTGCGCTTCGCGTTCGGGCGTCCCGAGCGCTTCAAGGAGCCGGTCCGCAACGCGATGACCGCGACCTTCCTGCGCGTCGACAAGGCGCTGTCGGTCAACAATCTGGTCGCGATGCTGGAAGTCTGCGCTTCGGCAGCGGTGATGGACGGCGACAAATTCTACGGGCTCATCACGCGCTCGGACGTTCTGAACTATCTTCGTCGGCAGGTTTGAACATGGCCTCCAAGCAGTCGCTTCGCTTTGCTACTCGTTGCATTCACGGCGGGCAGGCGCCCGATCCCACCACCGGCGCGGTGATGCCGCCGATCTACGCGACGTCGACCTATGCGCAGTCCAGCCCCGGCGTCCACAAGGGCTACGACTACGCGCGCACCGCCAACCCGACGCGCGGCGCGTGGGAGCGCTGCATCGCTGATCTCGAGAGCGGCACGCATGGCTTTGCGTTTGCATCGGGCATGGCGGCGACCAGCACGCTGCTGGAGCTCGTCGACTCCGGCAGCCACATCGTCGCGATGAACGATCTGTACGGCGGCACCTTCCGCGTGTTCGAGCGCGTGCGGCGGCGCTCGGCGAATCTGGACAGCAGCTTCGTCGATCTCACGCAGCACGCCAATCTGGCGCAGGCCGTGCGCCCGCAGACGAAGATGATCTGGATCGAGACGCCGACCAATCCGACGCTGCGTCTCGTCGACATCGCGCAGGTTGCGGAGTTCGCGCGTCAGCGCGGCATTCTCACGGTCGTCGACAACACCTTCGCGAGCCCGTGGATTCAGCGGCCGCTCGAGCTCGGCGCCGACATCGTCATGCATTCGGCGACCAAATATCTCAACGGACATTCCGACATGGTCGGCGGCGTCGCCGTCACGGCCAATGCGGAGCTCGCCGAGAGAATCGCATTCCTGCAGAACGCAGTCGGCGCGATTGCCGGCCCGTTCGACAGCTTCCTCGCGCTGCGCGGCTTGAAGACACTGGCGCTGCGCATGCGGCAGGCGAGCGAGAGCGCGCTGCATGTTGCGGGTTGGCTGGAGAAGCACCCGCGCGTCGCGCATGTGTTCTATCCCGGCCTGCCGAGTCATGCACAGCATGAGCTTGCAAAGCGGCAGATGAAGAACGGCTACAGCGGCATCGTGAGCTTTGCCGTGAAGGGCGGGCTGGAAGAGGCGCGGCGAGTGCTGGAACGGTGTCGCATATTCACGCTGGCTGAGAGTCTCGGCGGAGTGGAGAGCCTGGTGGATCATCCGGGGCTGATGACGCATGCGTCCGTGCCTCCCGAGATGCGCAAGACGCTAGGCATCGACGACTCGCTGATTCGGTTGTCGGTGGGGATCGAGGATGTCGAGGATCTGGTGGCAGACCTGAAGGAAGCGTTGTCGGGCTAAAGCCCGACCTACAGCCCAACCGCCGACGTCTGTTGCAGCGCCGTAGGTCGGGCTTTAGCCCGACTCTTTGTCTTTCTCTTCTCCAGCCTTCATCCGCCCGCTCTTCCTCAGCGCCTCGCGCAGCACATATTCGATCTGCGCGTTCAAACTGCGCAGCTCGTCCTCGGCCCAGCGTTGCAGGGCATCGAGGACGTCGCTGTTGATGCGCAGCGGATAGGCTTTCTTCTCAGCCACTGTTTTCTTCAGTCAGTGGCCGTGCTCACCCGTTGTACAGCGTGCCGGTATTGACGACCGGCTGCGCGCCGCGCTCGCCGCACAACACCACGAGCAGGTTCGAGACCATCGCGGCCTTGCGCTCCTCGTCGAGCTGCACGACACCCTTCTCCGCGAGTCGGTCGAGTGCCATGTGCACGATCGTGACTGCGCCTTCGACGATCCGAGTGCGGGCAGCGACGATCGCGGCCGCTTGCTGACGTTGCAGCATCGCCTGCGCAATCTCGGGCGCGTAGGCGAGGTGACTGACGCGCGCTTCGAGCACGGTCACGCCGGCGCGCTCGAGCCGCTCCTGGATCTCACGCTTCAGGTGATCGTTGATCTCGCGCGAGTGCGAGCGCAGCGCGATCTTGTGGTCCTCGTGCAGGTCGTAGGGATAACTCGTCGCCATCTGGCGCAGCGCAGACTCGCTTTGCACGTGCACGAAGTCTTCGTAGCTGTCGACGTTGAAGACCGCTTCCGCGGAATCGTGCACCTGCCACACGACGACCGCCGCGATCTCGATCGGCGAGCCTTCGAGATCGTTGACCTTGAGCTTGCTCGACTCGAAGTTGCGCACGCGCAGCGTGACCTGCTTCTTCGTGTAGAACGGATTCGCCCAGCGCAGCCCGCTCGCGCGTTCGACGCCGACGAACTTGCCGAAGAACTGCAGGACTGCGGTCTGGTTCGGCTGCACGATGAAGAAGCCGCCCCACAGGAACAGCAGGAAGGCCAGCACGACGATGGCGCCGACCGGATTCATCAGGTTGAGCAAGGACACGATCACCCACCACGCTGCGGCGGCCGTGAGGACCAGCAGCAACAGCACCATCAGCATGCCCGGCAGGGTGGTGGCGTCGCGTTCCTGAATCGACTTGTTCATGGCGTTATCTCCAGTGACGCCATGAAGATATCACAAAGATATCATTTAATAAATTTAACTTAAAGTTCAGAGGCTTGGAGAGGCCTCATTCCGTCATTCGCGCCAGCTCCTCGGCCTGAAACTCCTGCTGCAGCGGGCCGATCAGCTCGCCGAGCCGCCCGTTCATCACGTCCGCCAGCTTGTAGAGCGTGAGGTTGATGCGATGGTCGGTGACGCGGCCTTGCGGGAAGTTGTACGTACGAATGCGCTCCGAGCGGTCGCCCGATCCGACCTGGAGTTTGCGCGAGTGAGCCTCGGCTTTGTCGCGCTTCTCGCGCTCGGCAGCCATCAAGCGCGCCTTCAACAACGACAGCGCGCGCGAACGATTCTTGTGCTGCGAACGTTCGTCCTGGCATTCGACGACGATGCCGGTCGGCAGGTGCGTGATGCGAATCGCCGAGTCGGTCTTGTTGACGTGCTGGCCGCCGGCGCCGGATGCGCGAAACGTGTCGATGCGCAGCTCGGCGGGATTGAGCTCGATCGCCTCGATCTCGTCCTGCTCGGGCAGGATCGCGACGGTGCACGCTGACGTATGAATGCGTCCCTGAGCTTCGGTCGCCGGCACCCGCTGCACGCGATGCGTGCCCGACTCGAACTTGAAGTGCGAGAACGCGCCCTTGCCGACCACGCGGCTGATGATCTCCTTGTAGCCGCCGTGCTCGCCGGCACTCTCCGACAGCACTTCGACGCCCCAGCCCTGCTCGTCGGCGTAGCGCGAATACATGCGAAACAAATCGCCGGCGAAGATCGCTGCCTCGTCGCCACCGGTGCCCGCGCGCACTTCAAGATAGATGTTGCTGTCGTCGCGTGCATCCTTCGGCAGCAGCAGCTTCGCGAGCTCTTCTTCCTCGCGCTCGAGCCGTGCGTTGAGGCTGCCCAGCTCTTCGCGGCCGAGCTCGCGCAGCTCGTTGTCCGCGCCTTCAGCCATTTCCTGCGCGGAGATCCGCTCGGCGAGCAGCTCCAGGTACGCGCGATAGCGCGTGACGACGGGATCGAGGCGGGAATACTCCATCGACAGCTCGCGGAACTTGTTGTTGTCCGCGATCACGCCGGGATCCGCGAGCAGATGGCTCACTTCCTCGAGCCGCTCCGCGAGCTTCTCCAGTTTTCTGCGAATCGAATCTTTCATTCAGCCTTGTCCGGGACCAGCAGCG
>Ga0207675_100001360_pt1 | contig 24505 bp, 26 predicted proteins | sample KBSSwiS42_FD_184305 | JGI IMG/M metagenome (GOLD analysis project Ga0207675, IMG submission 184305) | Switchgrass rhizosphere microbial communities from Kellogg Biological Station, Michigan, USA - KBS Switchgrass S4-2 (SPAdes) (version 2) | ecosystem: Host-associated > Plants > Roots >...
AGCACGCGCTTCTTGCGCTCCGCGGCTTTCATGCCGGCGCGGTACGTCAACGGCAGCTCGACGTTCTCGAACACCGTGAGATCACCGATCAGGTTGAACGCCTGGAAGATGAAGCCGATCTCTTTGTTGCGGATCTGCGCGCGCTGCGACGCGTCGAGGTTCTCGACGGGCGTGCCGTTCAGCACGTAGCGCCCGCCGCTCGGCGTATCGAGCAGGCCCAGGATCGACAGCAACGTCGACTTGCCGCAGCCCGAGGGGCCCGCGATCGACAGGTACTCGCCTTTGTTGATGTCGAAGTGCACGCCCGACAGCGCGTGCGTCTCGACCTCGTCGGTGTAGAACACCTTCTTCAGGTCGTCGAGCTGAATCAAGGAAGTCGTTGCGGTCAGGGGAGCAGCTGCGTTCATCGTTGTGTCCTCGAGTGAATCAGATTTTCAATTCGCGGCTCAATCGCCGCGCAATGCAGTAACGGGATCGACATGTGCCGCACGCCGCGCGGGCAAATACGCGGCAGCGAGCACGACCGAGATCAAAGCCAGCACGGCGGCTGCGGGCACGAACGGATCGGTCGGCGCGAGGCCGAAGAATAGCGCACGCCCGGCTACGCCGAGCAGCGAAGCTAAACCCACCCCGACGATGACGCCGACGGCGGCCATCCACGCAACCTGCTTGAGAACCATGCCGCGCACGTTTTTCGGCGCGGCGCCGAGCGCAATCCGCAGGCCGATCTCGCGGAGCCGCTGTACGACGCCGTACGAAAGCACGCCGTAGATGCCGATCGCCGCGAGCACCGTCGCCATGACGGCCAGCGCGACGGCCAGCGTGCTCATGAATCGGTCGAGAAACACGTTCTCGCGCGCCTGATCGTCAACCGTCCTGAAGTCCATCAGCGGCAGCGCCGGATCGAGACGCGCGACGACCTGCTCGACGGCCGTTCGGAGGCCGCCCGGCGCAAGCTCACTGCGCACGTAGAAGGTCATGGCGCCGAGGAACGGCGCCCGCTCGCGCTGCATGAACAGCTGCGGCGGAGGGTCTTTCTTCACTTCGCTGTACTTGGCGTCGCGCACCACGCCGACGATTTCCATGTCGAGCGGCCCGTCGCCGCTTCCCGTCTTCATTCGCTTGCCGACTGCGTCATCGCCGAGGTTGAACCTAGCCGCGAAGCGCTCGTTGACGATCGCGACCTGCGGGCGATCGGTGCCACCCGGGCGCTCGAACGCCGAACCTGCAACGAACGGCATCTGCAGCGTCCCGAAGAAGTCGGGGCTGACCCAGTTGGTCGAGACGTCGGTGTTCTCGCCGGGAGTCGCGTCGTAACCTTCGACGGTGACGTTGTTCCCCCAATTGTTGTTCGCGAGCAGCGTCACGGCGGCCATGCCGACCGAGGTGACGCCCGGGACCTGCGCGAGCTCTTCCTCGAGGCGCGTGAAGAGCGCGCTCGTGTTCTCCGGCGTATAGCCGTTGCGCTCCGGAGCGATCGAGAACACCGAGAGCAAATGGGTGTTGAATCCCACGTCCACACGCGAGACGTTGGCCAAGCTCTGCGCGAACCAACCCGCGAGCACGAGCAGCGCCATCGACAACCCGATTTGCGCCGTCGTGAGCGTCGCGCGAAACCGCGCTGCGCCCTTGCCGCCGGTCGACCGCACGCCTTGCGATTGCAGCGCGGGGCTCGACTCGATTCGAATCAGCTTCAGTGCGGGTATCAGACCGAACACCAGCGTCGACACGACGGCGAGCCCAACAGTCATCGCGACCACGTTCACGCTCAAGCCAAAGTCGAACGTCGCCGCCGCAAAGTTCGGCAGCAACGATGCGATGCCGCGCAATGCCACCAACGTCAGCGGCAGGCTCGCGAGCGCGGCGCCGGCCGCGAGCAGCAGCACCTCGGCCAGCAATAGGCCGAGCAGCCGGAACCGCGAGGCGCCGAGCGACGCGCGCGTCGCGATCTCGCCGATGCGCGTCGAACCGCGCGCGAGCAGCAGGTTCGCAACGTTCACGCAGGCGATCAACAGCACGAGCCCCGTCGAGACGAGCAAGATCGTGAGCGGCGCCCGCGCGTTGACTTCGACCTCGCTCTGGCCGTGCGCACCCGGCTCCAAAGACAGCGTCTTGGCGCGAAACTCCGCGAGCATCTGCTCGCTGAAGCCGCTCTGCAGCGGCGCGTCGACGTCGTTCGTGATCGTGCGGTACGGCTCGTTGATCGCGGCGGCCGCCTGCTCGAGCGACACCCCCGGCTTCAAGCGCGCGAACAGATAAGCCCAATAGCTCTTGCGATTCGCGTGCTGCGGGAATGCGTTCGGGCCGTCGCGCCACCGAAACGTGATAGGCAAGAAGACTTCCGGCTTCGCTCCGACAGTCGTGCTCGTAAAACCACGCGGAGCAACACCGACGATCGTCAGCGTCTTGCCGTTGACGACGAGCTCGCGGCCGACGATCGCGGGATTACCGCCGAAGCCGGATTGCCAATAGCCATAGCTCAATACGACCGCGCTCGCCTCACCGTCGACCCGATCGTCGTTCGTGTCGAGCAGCCGGCCGACGGCGGGCCTGAGGCCGAGCACCGAGAAATACTTGCCGGAGACGAGCAAGCCCGAGCCAGCGATGGTTTTGCCGTCGATCGAAAGGTTCGCCTCGACGTCACGATGGGCGGCAATGCCGACGAACGGCCCGTCGAACCGCTCGAGGTCGCGGAACATCGGGTAGCTGAAGATCTCGTCGCAGCTGCCGATGTTGCTGCACGAGTTGTTGCCCTGCTTGCGCCCCGGCGCGAGGAAGTTGACGAGGTCGCCCGGCGCCGGGACGCGCAGCTCCCGCAGCAGCACCTGGTCGTAGATCGAGAAGATGGCCGCGTTGATGCTGAGCCCGAGCGCGAGCGTCGCCACGACGACGAAGGCAAACATCGGCCGTCGCGCGAAGCCGCGCAGGCAGAACCGGATGTCGCTCAGCAGATTCGCCACCTTCCCCCCAATCCCTCTATAGATGCGCCATCCCGCCCGACGGTTACTCGGCCCTCAAGGGCGACCTTATATAGAGGGGGCGCCGCAGCGGGACGACGACGGCGAACTGCGGCAGGTTCCCGAGCATCGTCAGTTCAGCCGGATGCGATCCACGTCGTCCCACGCCGAAGTGTCGGAGAGGATGACCTCGTCGCCGGGCACCAGGCCCTCGCGGATCTCGACCTGATTGACCGACGTGACGCCGACCTGCACGGGCACGCGCACGGCGTACGCGCCTTCGTCGACGAGCTTGAAGAGGGTGATCGTCGAGTTCGGCTGTACGTAGGTCGGCCGGCCGGTGTAGATGACGTCGGGCAGCCGCTCGATCTCGATCGTGCCGTCGACGGACTGCTCGGGACGAGCGCCGGGAGGAAGCTTGCCCGTGAGCTCGACGTCGACTTGGACGGTGCCCTCGGAGGCAGCCGGATCGACGCGAATGACCTTGCCGGCCACGATGCCGTTGCGCGTATCGACGGCGACGAGCTGGCCGGGCATGACGTCTTTGGCTTGCGTCTCCGGCACTTTGAGCTCGGCCATCAGCTCCTCGGGCTTCGCCACGCGCGCGATGTTCTGGCCGGGCTGGACCTGCGCGCCTTCTTCGAACAACACCGTCTGCACGACACCGGCGAGACTCGCGCGCACGTGCAACGCTTCGACCTGCTCCTGCATGCGCTCATAGGCGTTTTGCTCTTGAGCGAGCTTCGCGCGCTGCGCGGAGATCTGGGCGTTTACCGTGGCACCGAGCTGACTCAGGCGCTCGACCTGGATGTCGTACGCCGTCTTCAGCGAGTCGGCGTTCAGCTCCGACCTGCGCACGTCGAGCTCGGGCACGGCGCCCGACGCGCGCTGGGCTTCGGCCTGCAGCCTCGCGCCTTCGTACGCCGCGTGCGCTTGTGCGACGGCCGCCTTTTGATCGAGCTCCTTGCTGCGGAGACCCAGCTCGAACTCCGCGAAGTTGGCTTTCGCGAACTCGAGCCCGTAACGCTTCTCCTCGGCCTGGCGCATCAGGTCGGGATTCGTCAGCTCCACGAGAATCGAGTCCGGCTCGACGATGGCGCCGGGACGCACGACCACGCGGTCGACTCGGCCCGCGGATTGCGCGGCGATCCAAAGTCTCGTGCGCGGCACGAGCGTGCCGGGGCCACGCGTTTGGCGCAGCATCTCGCCGCGCTCGACCTTGCCGGTGTACAGCGTATCGGCGTCGACCGACGGAGCGGCCGGCTCGAGTCGCGAGAGCGCGATCGTGACGACGGCGAGAACCACCGCGGTTCCGCTGCCGATGACGATCTGCCGGATTCGTTTGCGTCGTTTATTTTCTGGGCGTGGTATGTCCATTTGCTTGCCCTTGAGCAACGAACGTGCCACGCGAGTGTACGCCAATTAAATGCTTGGTTTTCAATCGGAAACGCATGATTCGGCGACGCCGGGAGATGGCCGGTTCGTCCCGCCCGCGGGGCCACCGTCCCGAAAGCGGGACGAGCTGCCGGAGCCGGCCGAGGCACCGTCGGATCGGGTAATCTTCGCGCCATGCACATTCTGGACGAGCTGGCCGCGCGCGGCCTCGTGGCCGACGTCACTGATCGTGATGGCCTGAAGAAACTGCTCGGCGACGAGCGCGTGACGCTCTACGCCGGGTACGACCCCACGTTCCCGAGCATGCATGTCGGCAACCTCGTGCCCATGATCATGCAGGCACGGCTGCAACGCGCGGGGCACAAGCCGATCGTCCTCATCGGCGGCGCCACGGGAATGGTCGGCGACCCCTCGGGCAAGAGCGCCGAGCGCAACTTGCTCGGCGACGACGAGCTCGCGGCGAACGTCGCCGGTATGCGCTCGCAGCTATCGCGGTTCCTCGATTTCGCGCCGGGTCCCACGGGCGCCGTGCTCGTCAACAATGCGGACTGGACGCGCGGCGTCGGTTATCTCGAGTTCCTGCGGGATATCGGGAAGTACCTCACGATCAACTACATGATGGCCAAGGACTCCGTGCGCGCGCGCCTCGAGGGCGAGGCCGGCATCAGCTACACCGAGTTCTCGTACATGCTGCTGCAAGCGTTCGATTTCGTGCACTTGGCGAAGGCGCACGGCTGCCGGTTGCAGGTCGGCGGCTCCGATCAATACGGCAACATCACGGCCGGCTGCGAGCTTTCACGGAAGATGGGGGGCGCGCAGCTGTTCGGGCTCACGGCGCCGCTGCTGCTCGATTCCTCGGGGCAGAAGATGGGTAAGACCTCGACCGGCGAGCGCGTCTGGCTCGACGCCGAGCGCACGCCGCCCTACTCCTTCTATCAATACTTCTTGAACGTGACCGACGAGGAAGCCTCGCGCCTGCTCAAGATCTTCTCGCTACGGAGCCTCGAAGAGATTGGCGAGATCGTCGGCTCGCACGACGCGGATCGAAGCCAGCGCGTCGCGCAGCGCGAGCTCGCGCGCGAGCTGACGACGTGGGTGCACGGGGCCGAGGAGACGGCGCGCGTCGAGGAAGCGAGCCGGATCATGTTCGGCGGCAGCCTCGAAGGGGTCCAGGAGCGCACGCTCGAGCTGTTGACGAAGGTCGTCCCCGTCGTCGAGATCGACAGAACCGAGCTCGAGAACGGCATTGCGCTAGTCGAGCTCTTGACGCGCACCGTGGCCGAATCGAAGAGCGCGGCACGGCGGCTCCTGCAACAAGGCGGGGCCTACATCAACAACGTCCGCGTCACGGATGGCGAGCGCAAGATCGGCCTCGCCGATCTCGTCACGCCGACGCTGCTCGTCGTGCGCGGCGGCCGAAAAGACTACCGGCTCGTCCGCGCGGCCGGCTCAGCGAAGTAGACGTAATGCACGTAACGGTTGTCGCGGCACCGCGCCGCGGCAGCGTTTGCGCGCGCTCTACCGTAAGACACGTCGCGGTTCGAGCGCGCGCCAGCAGACTCGCGCCGATGGCAGTCATACACCCCGATCGATCCATGCTCGCGGACCTGCTCGGCCCGCCCCCGGCCATGACCTTCGAGTCATTGCCGGCGCGCCTACGCGACGGCCCCCTGCGGACGATGCTGACGCTGCAGATCAAAGCCGGGACGTTGGTCGCAATCGCCGAAAACGACCGCCAGCGGCTCGAAAGGCTCGTCGAGCTCATGCAGCTCGCGCGCATGGCGGCAACGCAGTTCCAACACTTCACGATCGAGCTCCAGGGCCTGATCGACCGCCTGACGCCCGCGGACCGCAACGCTCAGTGACGGGCTAAGGCTTCGCCGCGGCCGCGAATCCGCGCTCGAGCTCGCCTGTGAGCACTGGCTCGACGCGCCAGCGGCGCAGCAATTCGGGTAACTTCGTTGCGATCGTCGGCTCGAGCTCGATGAGATGCTCCCGCGCACGCGCGGCAAGGTCCGCGCGCCCGCCCAGCGCGCCCGCGGCCGCCAGAATGATGTATCCCAGCGGCCAATCCGGGGAATCCATGCGCAACGCGAATGCGAGCGCGTCGTCGTACTTGCTCTCGCGCAGTGCCGCCAGCGCGCTCGACGCGTAGTAGCCGCTCGGCGCCTTCGGCGTCCACTTGATCGCGTTCGCGACGAGCGCGCGGCCGCGCTCCGTCTCGCCGGACAAGAGGAACATGGCTCCGAGCAAGGCTTCAGCCTCCGCGTTCTCGGGCCAAGCGGCGAGCACACGATCGGCCACCTCGTGGAAATCGGCGCCGCTGAAGTATTGCGCGTTCGCGAGCGCGAGATTCGCGTGCAGGTTTTCGCCGTCGATGTCCATCGCCTTACGCGCGGTCTCGCGCGCCCGCTCGAGCGCGGAGGCGCTGCCACCTGCGCCCGCGAATCCGTGCGCCCATGCGTCGGCGGTCAACAGGGACAAGCCGGCCCAGGCCTCGGCGACCTCAGGCTCGCGCGTCGTCGCGAGCTCGAAGCAGTCGAGCGCTTTGGCATGCTCGGCGGCACCGAGCACGCGGCGATATTCGTAGTATCTGAGCACGCACTCACGGGTGTCCGGCTCATGAGCGGTCAGCGCTCGCATGCGTTCGAGCTCCGTGTCGAAGACGGGCCCATAGGGCTCGGTGGCCAACGCGATCAGCCGCGCGATCCGGCGCTGGCCTGCCGCCGAGTGCAGCGCATCGACCGGCTCGTCGTAAGCCGCGCTCCAAACTTGCGTGCCAGTCTCCGCGAGCCCGATTCGCGCCGTGATCCTGACTGCGCCGTCCATCTCGCGCACGCTGCCGCTCAAGGCATAGCCTTGCGCTGCGGCAGTCACCTCGCCGCCTGCTTCGGCCGCCACGACGAGCCGCTCGGGGCCGTCGAGCACCAGAAAGACTTCCTCCGTCAGCGTGGCGGCAAGCGCGTCGATACCGTCGCCGCCGAGTGACTCGAATGGATGGACGACGATCGGCGACCTGCCGGCGAGACCGGGAGCCGCACCTGGAATGTCGTGCGGCGACGTCGCGATTTCGCCGCGCTGAAACAAGATCGCGGTGACGGCAGCCGCGATCACCGCGACGACGGCGGCGGCACGAAGCCTTCGCCAGCGGCGCCGGTTTCGCGCCGCGCCGTTCCCGGCGGTTGGCGTGGCCGGCATCGGGCCGAGCAACACCGCTGCGGACTCCGCCTCGGATTTGGGAACGTGATAGGTGCTGACGACGGAGTAGCTGCCGCGCGGCAGCTCCAGACGCACCGGATCGGCGCGTCCTTCGTCGGCGTAATACTCGATCAACCGGCGGCGCAGACGGCCGGCTTCGACGCGCACGAGAGGGTCCGTTTGAGCGTCGAAGTCGGGAGGTCGTTCGAATACCTCCACGGCGATCGTGTAGCCCTTGAGTCTGTCGCCTTGACCCGCGAGCGTTTGCTCTACGACGAAGCGCAAGAAGGCCGACGACCGCCCAGCCTGCTCGAAGCAACGGCTCGCGAGAACGCGCTCGAGCGCGGCACGCACTTCTGCGGGGCTGGGCTCCGTTGGCCCCGCCGACCCCTGCAATGCGCTGTCCTGGCGAATGGGACCCACCCGGGCTGGCGCCCCAAACAGAAATGTTCTCTAAAGTGACAGTGTAGGCTCCGCGGGGGCCGTTGCGAAGCGGCCCGCGGATGGCAGACAGCGCGGTCTGGCTAGGGGCCTTCGGGACGCTCGAGCAGCCGTAGGCGCGTGGCCCCTTCCTCGTCGGCGTACTCGCGGTTGTCCTCGCAGACGTACTCGATGATCTCGTAATCCGGCATGCGCCGGTACGCGAAAGTCACCGTCCAGGGCTTCTCGAGCATCTCCGGATCCTCGATCGTGATCTCGTCCCAGAGGATGTCCGGCCGCACGAGCCTGAAGCGCTCCGTGATGCGCATCTCGGGCGTGTGCGGCACGTCGCGGAACCGCACGTAGTCCTTGATGCCGATCGTATCGACGACGAGCGCGTCGCCGCGCCACGCGCCGACGGAGCGGCCGTAGAACCCGAGCTCGATATCGGCGAGCGTCAGCTGCGGCTTGCCCAAATAGATGCGGCGAACCTGGCTGTACGCCTCTTGCGCGATATTGACTTGCGAAGCGCTCTGCACGATCTCGAACGGGAACGGCCCGCTCATCATCGACGGCACGCCGTCGGGAATGCAGTGCGTGTAGTTCGTCGCGAGCGGCTCGCCGCGCGCGTCGGCCTCGCGCTCGGCCACGCGGCGCGCTTGCCATTCGGCGCGCAGCTTCGGCTTCAGCGGCGGCTGCGATTCGGGCGGCGGGTTCGTCGCGTCTCCGGCCGGTCCGCGATACCGTTCCCACGAGCCCGTGAGATCCGGCGGTGCCGCGCTCTGCGCCGCGGCCGCGCCGCCAACTGCGAATGTCGCGGCGGCCACGACCGCGAGTGCAACGCGACGATCGAGCGCCTGCATGCTCACTCCGTCCTCTTGAACGTGTTGATCGCCGGGACCGGCGGCACGAGCGTGCGGCCGTCGGCCATCTTGAGCTCGAGCAGCAAGCCGCCCTGCTGGCCGTTCATGAGCGGCGCGACGATGGCCGTGACCTCGTCTCCTACGTTGACGTCGCTCGACTTCCAACCCGCGCGGCGCAGCATGTTGATGCTCGTGAGCTCCAGGGTGTAACGGTCGATTCCGGGCGGTCCGTTGGCGACCTCGAGATCGATGTAGCCGTGCGGATTCGTCCACTGGAACGAACGCACGGTGCCCTTCAGCGTCAAGGTCTTCGAGTGCTCGAAGATCGCGAACGAATGGTGGGCCGCCGCCGGCACGCCGACTCCGAGAAGCAGCATCGCCGCCGCCACATTGATGATTCGCGCCATAACGTTCCTTCCCTCGAGCATACCGCGATCCGGATAGCCTAGGCTGGGTTCGCTCCGTACACTATGCGCGACTTGCTATGGATGTGATTCCCGGCGGGAATACAGTGGAAGTCGATCTAAGACAGCTGCGGGCTTTCGAGGTGCTGCTGCGCGAGCGCAATCTGACGCGCGCGGCGACCGTGCTCGGCGTCGCGCAGCCGGCGCTCAGTAAAACGCTGGCGAAGTTGCGCCGCTACTTCGCGGATCCGCTGTTCGTTCGCGCCGGTCACCGAATGGAGCCGACGGCCAAGGCGCTCGAGCTCGCGGGTGCGGTGCACGCGCTGCTCGACGACGCGACGATGCTGCGCGCGCGACACCGGCCGTTCGACCCCAAGACCTCGACGCGCATCTTCTCGTTCAGCGTCATCGACGCGGGGCTCGTGCACCTGTTGCCCCCGCTTCTGTCGCATCTCGAAGCGCATGCGCCGGGAGTGCGACTGCGCGTGACGCCGATGGAGTTCGAAGAGCTCGAAACCGCGCTCGAGGCGGGGCATCTCGACTTTGCAATGGGCTCGTTCCGCAGCCGCTCGAAGCGCATCCGACGGCAGACGCTATGGTCCGTCGGCTACGTGAGCGTCGCGCGCCGCGACCACCCGCGTCTTGACTCGAAGCCGTCGCTCGCCGCGTTCGGCGCCGAGCGGCACGTGCTCGTGTCGACGGCCGGCACGGGCCACGAGCACCAGCTCGTCGAGCGCGCGCTCGAGCGCGCGCTCCCCGAGGAGCATATCGTCTGCCGCGTACCGACGTTCATGGCTGCGGCGTACGCGGCGAGCCGCACGGATGTCATTGCGACGGTGCCGGCCGGCATTGCTACCGAGCTCGGCGAAGCGCTGCGGCTACGCGCTTTCGTGCCGCCGCTACGGCTGCCGCGAATCGACGTGGCGCAGCACTGGCACGAGCGGTTTCATCGCGAGCCCGGCAGCCGCTGGATCCGCGGCGTGTTCACCGATCTATTCTCGAATGCCGGCGACGAAGAGGTGCAGCAGCCTCCGGCCTGACGGATACTACGCGTCATGAAAATCATTTCGGCCTTGCTGACCCTCTTGCTGCTCGCCGGCGCCGCTTCCGCTCAACCGCCGCCGCGCGTGCGCGGCGTCATTCAAGCCCTCGAAGGCCAGACGCTCATCGTCACGACGCAAAACCAGGGTACGGTGCGGCTCACGTTGACCGACATGACCGGCATCAACGGCCTCGAGAAGCGCACGATGGCCGACATCAAGGACAACACGTTCGTCGGCGCGACAGCGGTCAAGGATCGCAAGGGGCGCTGGCAGGCGACGGAGATCCACATCTTCCCGGAGTCGATGCGCGGCGCCGGCGAAGGTCACTACGCGTGGGACTTGCCCGACAGCACGATGACGAACGGCGCGGCAACCGGCATCGTCGCGAAAGGCCGCGGCGGCACGCTGAACGTGCGTCACTCCGGCGGCAGCGTGGAGGTCGACGTCACGCGGCACACCGACATCGTCGCGCTGACGACGGGCAGCCGAGCGCTACTGGTGCCGGGCGCCACGATCATGGCGCTCGCGGCACCGCCGGCGGCCGGCGGCAACGCGACTGCCATCGCAATCATCGCGGAGACGAACGGCGTGAAGCCGCCGATGTAACGCGCTTCAGTCCGCGACCTTCACCTTCACCATCGTATCGCCCTGGCGAATCGCGTCGACGACGTCCAGGCCTTTCGTGACTTTGCCGAACACGGTGTGCTTGCCGTTCAGATGCGGTGTCGGCACGTGCGTGATGAAGAACTGGCTGCCGTTGGTGCCCGGCCCCGCGTTCGCCATCGAGATGACGCCGCGCTCGTGCTTCAGCGGATTGTTCTTGACCTCGTCGGCGAACGTGTAGCCCGGACCGCCGCGCCCCGTGGCCGTCGGATCGCCGGTCTGAATCATGAAGTCCGCGATGACCCGATGGAACTTCACGCCGTCGTAGTACCCCTGCTTCGCCAAGAAAACGAAGTTATTGACGGTCTGTGGTGCATGCTTCGGATACAGCGCGAGATCGATCGTGCCGCGATTGGTCTCGATCGAGACCGCGTAGTCCTTCGCGGCATCGATCGTCATTTTCGGCGGTGCCGGCCACTGTTGCTGCGCCATGTGAGTCTCCTTCGATTTGGCGGCCACGATACCGGACTTGTACCCGGCGAGCCAAGGCCGAGGCTCGTTGCTACTTGAGCTCGAGCGCTTTGCGAATTGCGGCGACCGAATCCTCGTCGAGCTTGCGCATCAGCTTGCCGATGAACAGGGTCTGGCGCCGCTTCGCCCCGAAGCTCGTGAGGCGCCGCGCCTCGGCGACGGCCTCTTCGAGTAGCTCCGGCAATGCGAGCGCGGCGAGTTGCTCGGAGCGAAGCGTGATCAGCCCCTCGCCGAGCTTCGTGAGCTCTTGGGTCGCCCGCTTGCGGGCGCTGCGGCCGCGTCCCTCCTGCTCCTCGATCTCGTCGGGCTCCGCCGCGTCGGTAGGTTCTTCGTAACGAGGTTTGCGTGTCATGGAGCGACGAGTTATCACGCGAGCGGCGCCGGCGCAACCAGAGCGCCGCACGCGTCGGCCCGCGCTTGCATCAACCGGCGCTCACGCTCGTTACGCGTCAGCGACGCCGCGCGCTCGAACTCGGCGCGCGCCTCGCTGACCCTGCCAACCTTGACGAGCAGGTCGCCGCGCACCGCAGAAAGCAGGTGATAGGACTCGAGCTCGCCGCTTGCAACGAGAGCGTCGACGATCGCGAGCGCCTCGCTCGGCCCGAAAGCCATCGACACTGCGACCGCGCGATTCAGCTGCACGACCGGCGACGGCATGAGCGCCGCGAGCGCATCGTAGAGCGCCACGATGCGCGGCCAGTCGGTGGCCCCGGCCGTCGCCGCGCGCGCGTGGCACGCCGCGATCGCCGCCTGCAGCGCGTATGGACCGAGCGCACCGCCCAACCTTTCTGCGCGCTCGAGCGCTTGAAGGCCGCGCCGGATCAGCAGCCGGTCCCAGCGGCTCCGGTCCTGCTCGAGCAGCAGCACGGGCTCGCCGTTCGGCCCGGTGCGTGCGGCGGCCCGCGACGCTTGGATCTCGAGCAGCGCGACGAGCCCGTGGACCTCGGGCTCCTCGGGCGCGAGCTCGGCGAGCATGCGCACGAGACGCAGCGCGTCGTCGCAGAGCGCGGGCCGCAGCCAGTCGTCGCCGGCCGTCGCAGAGTAGCCTTCGTTGAACACCAGGTAGACGACCTCGAGCACCGACGCGAGGCGCTCGGCGAGTGCCTCGCCGCGCGGCACCTCGAACGGCACGCGCGCCTCGGCCAGAGTGCGCTTCGCGCGCACGAGGCGCTGCGCGATCGTCGGCTCCGGCACGAGGAACGCGCGCGCGATCTCGGCCGTCGTGAGACCGCCGACCATGCGCAGCGTCAATGCCACGCGCGCGTCCGTGGCGAGCACGGGGTGACACGCGATGAACATCAGGCTCAGCATGTCGTCGCCGATTTGATCGTCGAGCGCCTCGTCGATGGCCTCGCGCTCGTCGCTGGCCTCGCCGCCCAGCGCCTCGAGCTCGCCGCCGAGCTCCTCGTGCTTGCGCCGCACGAGCTTCGCGCGACGGACCGCGTCGATCGCGCGATGCTTCGCCGTCGCCATGAGCCAGGCGCCGGGCTTGTCCGGAATGCCCTCGTCGGGCCACTGCTCGAGCGCGGCGACGAGCGCGTCGTGCGCGAGCTCCTCGGCGACGCCGACGTCGCGCACGACGCGAGTGAGCCCCGCGATGAGCTTCGGCCATTCGATGCGGAACACCGCCTCGATCGCGGCATGCGTCGCCGACTGCGCCATGCCGTCAAACCCGGAGCGGAATCAGCTCGCGCAGGCGCGCGCTGCGCAGATACAGACCGCCCCACACGAAGAGCCCGAGATAGACGCCGAACAGGATGTGCGTGAAAACCGGCGAGCCGACGCGAATGTGCGTCGCGATGCCGCCGCCGAAGAGCGCCGTCAGCAAGATCGCGCCGAGCACGGCCGTGCGCGGCACGGCGTACAGCACGAGGCAGACGAGCTCGACCACGCCGATCGTGAAGCCGAGATCCGCGGGATACCCGAGCGAGCTCAGCGTCTCGGCGACGACCGACATCCCCGCGAGCTTGATCGCAGTGTCGAACGCCAGGAACGCAATGGCGAGCGCGCTCAACGCGCGGCCGACGATGACGGCGCTCATGAGTTCTGCTCCTTGATCGCCTCGAAGCGCTTTAACTGCGGGTTCGGCGCGAAGTCCTCGAGCTCCAGCAACTGCCGCACCTCGACCTCGGCGTCGCCGTGGTCGATCGAGGGGTTCGGGTACCGCCGCGCCCACTCGAGCGCCTCCTCGCGCGTCTTCGTCTGGATCATCGTGTAGCCCGCGACGAGCTCCTTCGCTTCGGCGAAGGGGCCGTCGAGGATCGTGCGCTTGTCGCCCGAGTAGCGAATGCGCCAGCCCTTCGAGCTCGGGTGGAGCCCCGAGCCGTCGAGTAGGACACCCGCCTTGGCGAGCGCCTCGTGGTAGGCCGCCATCTCGGCGAACAGGCTTTCGGGGGGTTGCTTGCCGGCTTCGGAGTCGCGCGTGGCCTTAACCAAGATCATGAAACGCATCGTGTATCTCCTTGTATATAAAGGAGCCGGTTGGCCGATGTGGCCGTATCTCGTTCGGCTCTAACTAGACGTCGAACGAGCCAGCCCGAAATCGACACAGACCCCCGAAAACCTGCGCGCCGGAGTCTAGGCGTCGTCGAGCCAGGAGAGCGCCGCCGCGACGGCCGGGAAGCCGATCGTGCTCGTCAGCAGCAGGATGGCGTGGTTGATTTCGTCGGCCGTCGCGCCGGCCTTCCGCGCTCGGCGCGCGTGGCTGTGCACGGAGCCCTCCGAGTGAACGGCCGCTGCCGCGGCGAGCTGGATCAGCTCGGCGACTTTCGGCTCGAGCGGACCGGCTGCCTTGACGCTCTCGCCGAGCTGCTCGACGGCCTTGAGGTACTCGGGATAGCGCTTCGCGAGCTGGTTGAAGTGTTTCGGTTTAGCCATGGCACGCTCTCCTCTCGGCAATTGCTCCTGCATTGCTCTACCTCGGGCATCCCTGCCCTCGAATACTCAAGCGTAGAGGCCGCGCATCTCCGAAGCTTCCGTCACGCGGTGAATCGCGACCATGAATGCCGCGATGCGCATGGTGACGCGTCGGCGCTGCATCGTCTCGTACACCTCGTCGAACGCGGCTTCCATGATGCGCTGCAAATCATCGTTGACGCGGTGCTCCGGCCAGTAGTAGCCCATGCGGTTCTGAACCCACTCGAGATACGACACGGTGACGCCGCCGGCGTTGCAGAGGATGTCGGGAATGACGAACGTGCCTTTACGGGCGAGTATCTCGTCGGCCGCCGGCGTCGTCGGGCCATTCGCGCCTTCAGCGATGATCCGCGCACGCACGCGCGCCGCGTTCTGCGACGTGATCTGATTCTCGAGCGCCGCCGGCACTAGGATGTCGACCGGAAGCTCGAGCAGCTGCGAAGCGCGGCGCATCGGAGTCGCGCCCTTGAATCCCGCCAGCGTGCCGCGCCGCATGACGTGCGCGATCGCCGCGTCGACGTCGATGCCTGTCTGCTTGCGAAACGCGCCTTCTGCGTCGCTGATCGCGACGATCTTGATGCCGCTTTGCGTGAGGAACTTCGCCGCGTGAGTGCCGACGTTGCCGAAACCTTGGATCGCGGCCGTCGCCCCTTTGAGCTCGAGACCGAGCCGTCCAGCGGCTTTTTGCACGCACACGATGAGCCCGCGCGACGTCGCGCTCTGCCGTCCCGCGGAGCCGCCGAGATCCATCGGCTTGCCCGTGATGACACCGGGCAGGAAGTCGCGCTTGTGCATGACGTAGGTGTCGAGCATCCACGCCATGACTTGCGGGCCCGTATTGACGTCGGGCCCGGGCACGTCGCTGTCGGGCCCGAACAAGTCGATCATCTCCGCCATGTACCGCCGCGACAGCCGCTCGCGCTCCCCCGTCGACAGCGTGCGCGGATCGACGATGACGCCGCCTTTCGCGCCGCCCATCGGAATACCGACGACGGCGCACTTGTACGTCATCCAGAACGCGAGCGCCTTGACCTCGTCGACGGTGACGTCCTGATGAAAGCGAATGCCGCCCTTCGCCGGGCCACGCGCCATGTTGTGCTGGACCCGGAACGCGCGGAAGTTGCGGATCGTGCCGTCGTCCATGCGCACGGGCAGCAGCACCTCGGTCACGCGGCGCGGCAGCTTCGTCATCGCGATCTGATTCTCGGTGAGCTTCAGCCGTCGGGCCGCCGCGTCGAATTGCTCGAGCGCGTGCTCGAACGCCGACGCGTGCCACTCCTCGAGCGCGCCGGCGATCTGGCGCCGCCGCACGGCGGCCTTGCGCTCGATCTGTTTGCGCTGTGACTTCGCTAACTTTTCACGCGGCATTTGGCGGGCTTGCTGATTGGCATTGTTATCGTCCCGAGGTGCGCTCGATCGCGCGTTCAACGCGGCTGCGGCACGATTCTCAAATACGGCTTCGGCGCCTTCCAACCCTTCGGATAGATCTTCTTTGCCTCATCGTCGGTGACGGAGCCCGCGATGATGACGTCGTCGCCCTGCTTCCAGTTCGCCGGCGTCGCGACGCGATGCTTTGCCGTCAGCTGCATCGAATCGACGACTCGCAGCACTTCGTCGAAGTTGCGCCCCGTCGTCATCGGATACACGAGGATGAGCTTCACCTTCTTGTCCGGGCCGACGACGATCACGTTGCGCACCGTCTGGTTGTCGGCCGCGGTGCGGCCTTGCGAGCTGCTACCGGCCTCGGCCGGCAGCATGCTGTAGAGCTTCGACACCTTGAGCTCCGGATCGCCGATCAACGGGTAGTTCGGCGCGTAGCCTTGCGTCTCCTTGATGTCGTTCGCCCACTTCGAGTGACTGTCGACAGGATCGACGCTCAAACCGATGATCTTCACGTTGCGCTTGTCGAACTCGGGCTTCAACCTCGCCATCGTGCCGAGCTCCGTCGTGCACACAGGCGTGAAGTCTTTCGGATGCGAGAACAGCACCGCCCACGAGTTGCCGATCCAGTCGTGGAAGCGAATGCGGCCTTCCGTCGTGTCCGCCTCGAAATCAGGAGCCGTCTCGCCGATGCGCAGAGTCATGGTCGTTCTCCGTTTCGCGTGAGTTCAGGCAATGATTCTAGCCCTTCGCACGGTATAGTGAGCACCCCATGCTCGAGCTTCACAGGCACACAGACGCGCGCGCGTTCCTCACGCGCGCCGAACCTTGGCTCCTGACACGCGAAATCGAGCACGGCGTCGTCTTACAGAGCGCGCGCCAGGCGCGCGCCGACGATTCCCGCTACGAACGCCCGATCTATTGGGCGACGCTCGAGGACGACGGCCGGCTCGTCGGGTGCGCTTACCGCACGCCGCCCTTCAAGGTCGGTGTCACGGCGTTGCCCGACGCGGCGATCGCGCCGCTCGTCGCGGACCTCGCCGCGACCTATCCGGGCAATATCAGCGGCTTCAGCGGTCCGGACCCGACGGTCAGCATTCTCGCGAGCGCGTGGGTCGAGCAGCGTGGCGGCTCGTGGTCCGTCAACACGCGCGGGCGTCTGATGTCGTTCTCGGGCGGTGCAGCGGATGACGGTGCGACCAAGAAAGGCGTGCTGCGCCTCGCCGACGCGAACGATACCGCGCTAGCGCAGAGCTGGGGCGCGGCGGCGTCGATCGACAGCGGCATCGCGGCGCTCGACGGCAACTTGTGCGTACAGCTCATTCGCGCCAAGTTGCTCTACTTCTTCGCCGACGACCGGGCGCGCTGCATGCTCGGCCTCCTGCGCGAGACACGCGAGTCCGTGGCCGTCGGCATCGTCTACACGCCCGCGACGTTCCGCGGTCAAGGTTACGCAACGGCGGCGCTGCGAGCGCTCGACCGGCTGCTCGAGGAGCGCGGCGTCAAGAACCGCTACTTGTGGGTCGACCCGAGGAGCGACGGCGCGCAGGCGTTGGCCGCGAAGCTCGGCTGCCGTTTCGTCTTCGACTCGCTCGACGTCGACTGCGCTTGAGCAGTTGTTGGCTGCCGCGGATCAGGTCAACAACAACCCCGCAATCCAACCAACCGGCGTCAGCAGCAGGAGCACGACGGCGCCGAGCGACGCGTACGCCAATGCCCTCAGCGGCTCGACCTTCAACAAGCCGAGCCATTCGGCGGCGATCGAAGTCTCGCTCGCCTCGAGCCACTCGGACACGCGCGTCTCGATGCGCGCGCGGCGGCGCGATGTCGGCTCGAGCGCGGACCACAGGCTCATGATCTCCGTGTCGTTCATGCTGCCGCTCCGCGAGACTTCATGAGCGCTTCGATGCGCTCACCGAGGCTTGCCCGCGCGCGCTCGAGGATCTTGCGCACGTTCGCGGGCTCCATGCGGACCTGCGCCGCAATTTCAGTAGCGTTGAGATCGGAGCCGTACCGCAGGCTGACGATCTCGCGCTCGCGCGGCTCGAGCTCGGCCAGCGCTTGCAGCAATGCCGCTCGCCGACGAGCGAGATCGATGTCCTCCGCCGGATCGTCACTCGGATCCGCGATCTCCGGCAGCTCACCGGTGGCCGTCAGCTCCGGCCGACGACGGCGGAAGCGCCGTCGCGTCGTGTTGACCGCGATCGTCGTCAGCCATGCAACGAAGCGCGTGCCGGAACGTGGGCTATAGCGATCGAGCGACGTCAGCGCCGTCAGCATCGCGTCCTGCGTCACGTCCTCGGCCTCGGCGTCGGAGCGCAACATCCCCCGCACGGTGCGGAACACGCGCTGCACGTGCTGGCGATACAGACGCTGGCGCGCCGCGCGATCTCCGGCGCGCGCTCGCTCGACGAGCTCGAGCACGGCGTCTTCCGCTAGCGCCTCGCTGTCGGCGCCGAAGAGCACCGACAGCGCTTTGAAGAGCCACGAGAGATGCCGCGCCGAGGGCAGCGCGGCCATCGTTGCGGCCAAGATCATTGCTCCACCTGCGACAGATAGCCGATCGTCCAGACCGAGGACATCGTGACGCCGATGATGGCGAACAGGACGAAGACAAGCGGCGCCAGCGTCAGCACGCCGAGCCCGATGGCGCCTCCCACTCCCCACACGCCGGCGGAGGCGACGACGATCGCCACGATCGGCGCGATAACAATCAGACCGACAAGGCTGACGAACACGACACCGAGGAACCCCGCGACGAGCAGCTTGAGCCCGAGCTCGAGCCGGCCGTGCAGGAACAAGCGCGCCTTGCGCATAGCATCGAGCGCGTGACGGTTCTCGAGCACGGCGATCCGCTCCGCGAACGATTGCCACATGTACAGCGTCAAGAGCCACGGCACCCCGACGAGGAGCGCGACACCCGCGGCGAAGATCACTGCCGGCGAGCCGAACGCGATCCAGACGAGGTAGCAGCCGCCCGTGAGCACTGCGACGCTAGTCAAGCTCATGAGGAAGTACAGCAGCCCGACGCGAAACAGCACGCCCCAGTGCGCCCAGCCCTCGCGAAAGCCTTCGCCGACGGTCATCGAGCCATTGCTGCGCGCGCGCTTGACGCCCTCGATCAGCGCGCCGGTACTCAGGAATTTCAGGATGACGAACGCGACGATGACGGCGAGAGCGACGAGCCCGACCAGCACGAAGGTTCCGACATCGGGCGGCGTGGGCGTGGCGGGCGGGTTCGCCTGTTGCCCCCCGCCTCCGCCGTAGTTGAAACCGCCACCGATGCCGACCAAGAACCCGAACAGCCACAGCGACTTGTGCGTGCGGGCGATCCGCAGCGCTTCTTTGACGATCTCGAAAACACCCACGGCTTTGCTCCTGAGAATGGCGCGCCAACGCGGCCTTCAGAGCAACAAGCCGGTCAGGGGCACAAGTGTGACATTGCGCGCGGGGGCGAGAGCTCGCCGCCGCTCACCGGCTTCAATCGGCAGTCGGGTGCGTGTCGAGGTGCTTGCCCGACGCGAGCCAGCCCTTCTCCTGCCAGCGCGCGTACATCGCGTCGGAGTTGCAGATGCCGTCGTTGGGGCGCGTGAACGTGCCGTCTTGCTTGATGACGAAGCAGAGCGCGCCGGCGTTGCGGCCGTCGCGCAAGGGATGCATGACGACGCGAACCTTCTCGCCCTTCACGTAGCTCGTGCCATTCACACCTTGGCGCGCGGCGTGCACGATCGCGGCGCCTTCGAAGCTCCACGTCGTCATCTTGCCGTCGGGGCCGGGCGCTTCGACGATGAGCCAGCTATGCGGGTTGTTGTAGTTCCATTCCGTGACCGTGCCCTCGACGAGCTTGTGCTGCCCGGAGTCGAACATGGCGAACGAGTGATGCGCGAACGCGGCGCCGGACACCAACAGCGCCGCCGCGGCGGCAACGATCGTCTTGCTCATGTCATTGCTCTGCATCGAAGATGGGATTCAACGATTGCCCCGGGATGTCGGGGAAATCCGTGAAGCCGCGCGGGTCTTTGTACTGCGGATCGCCGGGCAGATAGAACTGCGTGTTGCCTTCGGCGTCCTTGTACGAATTGCTGCTCGACGTGCACTCCCACATGCGGATGCGCACGCCGGCTTCCTCGAGATCGGGCCGCGACTCGTGCACGTAGACGGCCGACTGCGGTTTCACGAGCCCGATCGGATCGTAGAACGTGACCTGCGTGACGAGCTCGCGCTTGTCGGCGTTATGCCTTTCCTGCCACGTCTCGACCATCTCGAACTGGTTGCTCGTCAGCGGCATGCCGCGCACGTAATCGGCGGGGTTTACCCACTTCGTCCAGATCACGAGCTTGTCGCCGTCCCAGAAGCCGATGCTGTCGCCGAGCGGCGAGTGCTTGGCCTCGATGTTGACGTGCTCTTTGCCGATATAGACGCGCCGCGTCTCGTTCATCATGTCGTTCATGAGCCACGACTGATTCGGCATGTTCACGAACTCTTTGATGTACGGCTCCCAGAGCCAGCGCGGCACGCCGGGATACTCGCAGTTCGTGAGCCGGTCGTAGCGCTGCTCGCCGTACTTGTCGATCTCGGCGCGGCGCTCGCGGAACGCTTGCTCGTACGGCGGCGTCAGCACGCCTTCCTTGACCTTCGTCGCGCCGGGCCGCCACGCGTTTGCGAGCGTGCCACCGTCGAGGAAGATCGACGGCATCGTGTTGTTGCCGCTGCCCCAGAGCCCGTCCCACTGCGGGATCGTCTGCATGGTGTGCTTGGTGCCGCCGTGCGCGCGCTCGAGCAAGAAGTTGTAGTGCTCCTCGGCCGTCTTGAAGGCGCGCGGCGGCGGCTCGACGGTTGGCACCGGCAGAGTGAATTGCTCCTCGACGGTGGCGCCGCTCTCGCGGTTCTGCGCGTGCAAGGTGGGATTGGCCGCCACTAACGCGGCTACGGCGGCCAATCCCGAGAACGCCTGCTCGAAGCGCATGCTACGACGGCCGCTTCGCGCGCAAGGCCGCGAGCGCCAACCGCTCTTCCTTGTTCGGGTCGTTGACGACGGCGACGCTCTCGCCAAAGACCATCGTCGGCAAATTGTTCGGCTCGAACGCGGGCCAATTCGGCATGTCGGCGTGATTGGGGTTGCCCGTACGTGCGAACGCGGCCCACGCGGCACTCATGACGTGGCCGAGCTCGTAACGCGACTGCCTCGAGCCCGTCATCGAGGCGCCGATATCCATGTTGTAGAAGACGAACGGGATATCGAGCGTGTGATACGAGCCCATGCGGTTGTTGTGCACCGGCGATTGCCAGTTGAAGAAGTAGAGATAGCTCGGCGCGGTGCCTTGCTCGTACTTCAAGCGACAGAGCAGCTGCGCGTTCCAGCGGCGCGTGTCGTCGGAATCGGCCATGAGCCAGAGCATGCGGTTGCGCGTCTCGGGATGCCGGCGCTTGTAGAGCGCGAGCAGCTTCTGCCCTTCCGCCGCGTCGTTGCTGGCGAGGCGCGTCGTGAAGAGCTGCAGCATCTCGTCGTCGGGAAGCTCGTACGGCGGCGGGCCTACCCAGCCGTCCTCGTTCTCGACGGAACCGGCCAGGAACGGCACGTTCGCGGAGTACGACGGTGCCGTCGGGTCCCACTGGTGGCGAGGAATGATCGTGCCGTCGATGACGGGGCCGTTGCCGAGCCGCGCGATGCGCGGCTCGCCGTAGTACGCGGCTTGAATCGCCTTCCAATCGAGCTGCTGGATCTTCTCGAGTTGGTTCTTCGCTAACCCAAGCTTCGCGATGAAACGCTCCGCCGCGTCCGTCGCGTCGTCGGCCGTTTGGCCGCGGATCGCCGAGCCGCTCTGCGCGATCGAGCGATGAAACAGACCCTTCGCGGACGGCATCGCCATGACCGTCGTCGTCTTACCGCCGCCGCCCGATTGACCGAAGATCGTGACGCGACCGGGATCGCCGCCGAAATTCGCAATGTTGTCCTTGACCCACTGCAACGAGGCGACGAGGTCTTGCACGCCGACGTTCGTCGCGCCGGCCCACTTCTCGCCGCCGAGGCCGGCAAGGTGCAGGTAGCCGAAGATATTGAGGCGGTGGTTCACGGAGACGACGACGACGTCTTCCTTCTTGGCGAGGTTCGTGCCGTCGTAAAGCAAGTAGTTGCCGGAGCCGGCCGAGAAGCCGCCGCCGTGCATCCAAACCATGACGGGCCGGGCCTTGTTGTCGAGCGACGGCGTGAACACATTGACCGTGAGGCAATCCTCGCTCTGCGGCGTCTTGCGGTTCAACGCCGTGACGACGGGCGACGGCTCTTCCCCGTTCGGATCCATCGGCGCGGCCCACGTGATCTCGAAGTGATCCTTGACGCCCGACCATGCGGCCGGCTTTTGCGGCGGCATGAAGCGGTTCGCGCCGCTCGTCGGCGCGCCGTACGGCACGCACCAGAACTGCTGCACGCCGTCCTTCAGCAAGCCGCGCACTTGGCCGTACTGCGTCTTCGCAGTGCCGCCTACGCTTGCGAGCCGGCGATCTTGCGCCGCGGCACGCAGCGTGAGCCCGCCGAACGCGAGGCTCGCGCCCGTTGCAACGCTCGCGCTCAAGAAGGTTCTGCGATCGAGCCCTGAGCCGTCCTTGCCAAGACGAGACGCCATCGAAAGTTCCCCCGAATTTCTGATTGAGCGGTTGGCTTGGCCGAACTATACGCCAAGCCTTGGGCGTAGCGCCCGACCGCCCGGTTCGGCTGAACAACTTTGCAGTGGCCGCGCCGCTACAGGCGCGCCATGTCAGCGGCCGCCCGCGGCGCGCGTGAACACCACGGGCAGCGGCGCGCCGCCCTCGTTCAGCGTGCCCGAGATCTGCGTTCCGTCGGCGCTCAACGAGCCCGTGAAGCTCGCCGGTGTCACCGGCGACGTCAGCGTCAGCGTCCGGCCTTCGCTCGCGATCGCGACGGGAATTAGAGGAGCGCCGCCCGCCGACCACGCGCCTGTCGCCGTGCGATCGGCGTGGTTCGTCAGCGTCAGATTCAGCGGCAACGATTGGCCGGCGACGTCGAGCGAGCCGCGCCACGCGCCCGCAAGTCTCGCGTCGATCGCGGCGCTCTTCGGCGCCGCCGCGATCTGCGCGTCGCCGTTCCGCTTCAGCGTGAACGGCACGGAGTACACGCTGATCAAGAACTGGCCGGTGATCGTCTCGCGGTCCGCCGACAATCGACCGTCGAAGGTTCGTATACCGGGATCCGCCATCTTGAGCTCGATCTTCACGGCGTCACCGTCGACGCTCGCGCTCCAGAGTGGGAAGCCGTTGAGCCTTTGAGAGGGACTACTGAAGGTGCCGCCCAACTTGCCGCCTTCGCCGGCAGCGAGATCGACGGTCACGGCCATTTCCTCGAGTGGTGTGTGAATCGCACCTTCCCAATGGCCCGCGAGCGGCGCGGCCGCGTCAGCTCCGGCGAACGCCGCCGGCAGCATTGCAGTGATAGCGAGAGCGCGACGCAAGACGAGCATGGGAATCTCCTTCGTTGTTGTAGTGATCAAAAATCTCGCCGCGCGACGTTCGCGGCAGCGGCATAGACGAGCGCTGCGGCGGCTGCGGCGCTGAACAGCAATTCAACCCACGGCAGCGCGCCGTCGAAGAAATACCGGTAACCGGCCATCGCCGCGTAGAGACCGCGGTTCTCCGGAAATAGCGCGCCGACGAATGCGATCGCGATGCCTGCCAAGCAAGTGATCAGCAACGGCCGCCAGACGTCGGTGAACACCGTCGAGAAGAACACCGCGAGACCGAAGTACAAGCTAGCCACGACGAACGCGCAGCCGCCGTAGACGAACGCGTCGACCAAAGCGAATTGCTGGCCGACGAGCGGCGCGACCGCCGAGACGGCAAAGCTCGAGGCGAGCGCGACCACGAGCAGCTCGGCCAAGCCCACGCCGGCGCGCGTACCGATCCACCGCGCGCGCGACACGGGCAACGCCAGCGAGAACAACGCGCCGCTGCCCGACTTCACGAGCGGGCTGCCGCTGCCGAGCAGCGCCGCGACGAGAGTCAAAAGCATCGGAAGGTTGCCCGAGAACCACTGCGACCATGCATAGCCGGAGAACGTCCGCACCAGAGCCATCGACTCTTCGAGCTCCTGCCGAAGAGACTCGTCGGCGACGGCCGCCCCCGCGGGCAACGACGCGGCAAGCTCTTGCACGGTCGTAAAACCCATGACGATTCCGCAGGCGGATACGAGCAGTCCCACGAGCGTGAGCAGGAAGCGCCACCGAGTGTCGAGCCAAGCCTTGTACCAGGGCATGTCAGTTCTCCACGCCTACCGTTTCGAGAAAGATTTCCTTGAGCGTCACGGGCAGCACGTCGACGGCTTTCGGCTTCAGCGCGCGTGCTTCTGCGACGACGCCTTGCTCGCCGTCGCTGGCGAGCACCGACAGCACTCTCCCTTGCTTGCGCGTCGCGACGACGCCGCGCGTCTTGAACGCAGCGTCGGGCGCATCGCCGTCGAACACGAGCTGGATACGCTTGTAGCGAGCGCGCACCTCGTCGAGCGCGCCGTCGACGACTACGCGGCCGCGGTCGACGATCGCAATGCGATCCGCGATCTGCTCGACGTCGGCGAGCTGGTGCGACGAGAACAGCACCGTCGTTCCGTCGCGGCCCGCCTGCTTCACGAGGATCTTCAGCACTTGCTCGGTGGCGGCCGGATCGAGACCCGAGGTCGGCTCGTCGAGGATCAGGAGCTCGGCTCCCGTCGAGAGCGCGATCAGCAACGCGAGCTTCGTGCGCATGCCGCGCGAGAGCGCGGCGACGCGCGCACTGGCGCGCAACTC
>Ga0207675_100001361_pt1 | contig 24504 bp, 20 predicted proteins | sample KBSSwiS42_FD_184305 | JGI IMG/M metagenome (GOLD analysis project Ga0207675, IMG submission 184305) | Switchgrass rhizosphere microbial communities from Kellogg Biological Station, Michigan, USA - KBS Switchgrass S4-2 (SPAdes) (version 2) | ecosystem: Host-associated > Plants > Roots >...
TGGAATTAGCGAACGCCTTCGGCGTTAACAGCGACGTCTTACGCTATAATCCCGCTTCAACTTTCTTCCCCAAAAAGGAGATTCATCGTGCATCGTCCCAAACTCTTACTTTGTTCATTCGTCATTGTCCTTGGCTTTGCGTTCCAAACCTTTGCGCAAACGCTGCCACCCGACATCACCGAAAAGATCGACAAGCTCGCCGCCGACACGCTCGCCCGCACTGGTGTGCCCAGTGCGTCCGTCGCCGTCGTCAAAGACGGACGTATTGCTTACGTCAAAGCTTATGGCGACGCGAAGCTTGAGCCGAAGACGCCGGCGAAATCTGAGATGCGTTACAGCATCGGCTCGATTAGCAAGCAGTTCACCGCGGCGGCGGTTCTGATGCTGCAGGAGCAACGGAAGCTTTCGCTCGACGACAAGGTCGCGAAGTACTTTCCCGATCTGACGCGCGCGAACGAAGTCACGATTCGGCAACTGCTGTCGCACACGTCCGGCTATCAGGACTACTGGCCGCAGGATTACGTGATGAAGCCGATGCTCTCTCCCACGACCGCGCGGGCAATCATGGACACGTGGGCGAAGAAGCCGCTCGATTTCGAGCCGGGCACGAAGTGGCAATACAGCAACACGAACTTTGTGATCGCCGGCGCGATCGTCGAGAAGGTCGCTGGGCTCCCGTTCTTTCAGTTCCTGCAACAGAACATTTTCAAGCCGCTCAACATGACGAGCGTCATGGACATCGATCAGTCGCGACTGACTGAGAGCGACCCGACCGGGTACATGCGTTTCGCGCTCGCGCCCCTGCGCGTCGCGCCCAAAGAAGGAACCGGCTGGCTCTTTGCCGCTGGTGAGTTGGCGATGACCGCTGAGGACCTCGCGAAGTGGGACATCTCGATCATGGACCACAAGCTGATGAAGCCGGCGTCGTACCTCGAACTGGGAAGGGAAGTGTTGCTCAAAAATGGAGTCGGCACGAATTATGGTCTGGGCGTGACTGTGACGATGGCGCTCAACCGTCCCGCGCTGTCGCATGGTGGAGAAGTTTCAGGCTTCGTTGCGCAAAACCTCGTGTTTCCGGACGATCGCGCCGCAGTCGTCGTACTCACGAACCAGGACGCATCGGGCGCCGCCGGTCCCATCGCGTCAGGCGTGCCGCCACTGCTGTTCGCGACCAACGATCCGGCTACCCCTGCGAAGCTCGAGCAAGCAAAAAAGATTTTCGAAGGATTACAGCAGGGCAAGATTGATCGTTTGCTCTTTACCGACAATGCCAACGGTTACTTCGACGAACAGGCTTTGGAAGACTTCAAGAACAGCCTCGGGCCGCTTGGCAAGTGGGAATCATTCACACAGACGGGGCAGAACCTGCGCGGCGGCATGGTCTACCGGAACTACATCATTCGCTTCGCCAACAACAAAGCGGTGCGCGCCTGGACTTACGAGATGCCTGACGGAAAGCTCGAACAGTTTCAGGTAGCCGTGGCGAATTGAGGAGTACCTTGATGCCCAAATTAGAGAATTGGGATGAAGAGATCCGTTATCCGGGAAATGGCAAAGTTACGGGCGACAGTCCGATGAGCCTTCGTCCCGTCCGGACGAGATGCTTATAGCCGGTGACGGCCTTAAAAACTTTTCGCCTCTCGGAGGTGGCAACGCCACTTCCGAGAGGCGATGTTCTTTTAATAATTGCAGGAGCTATAAACATTCGCTCCTAACGGAGCGACGGGGCGGCCGTTACGGCTTAACGTCTGGGTTGATCTGAACGTCCTTTATCTCAGTCGAGAAGCGGACGTAATTACTAAAGGTTGAGATTGAGTCTGAGGTGATTCCGTCAAAGAGCTTTTGGTAATCGGCGCCGTTGATGCGTATCATCCGCGGCAACCAGATTCCCTGGGGTAAACGCATCATCTCCATGTAAACCGCCGGTGGGGTTTCGCCCGCTGTCGGGACAGCCGTCGGGCTCGGTTGGTCCGGGCGTGCATTGCTGGCAGTGAAAGTAGGACGTCCCACCAGCCGGGTAACGACACGATCCTGTGCATCGATCCAAATCTCACCTGCGAGCTTGGCAATGTATTTTTCGTTGTTGGCAAATTGCGCGCCGGGGCGTGGAGTAAAACTAAAGATCAGCGTCTCGCGTCCTTCATGCTGCTCGCGACGCACCAAAGTCAACTCACACGTATTGAGGAATGTATGAATCGCGAGAGCGGCGCTGCCCGATTTACCGTAACTTGAATGGTTGCTGGTGGTTTTAGTGTACATCCCCAGAGGCAACATTCCCTTTACATCGGGAGCTGTCTCGGGCGCCGATGACTTTTCGATCGCATTCCTTTCTTCGTCCTTCTCCAGCCGCTTGCCTGCCTCCTGCCGCGCTTTTTCCAGCTCCTCGGCCGGCACCGCCACACCGTTCCGACTTGTGATCACCAATATGCCCTTGCCACGGGTCCCATTCTTCAACATAGGAATGAAAACCTCGTAGGTCGTGGATTCTTCTTTCGTCTTTCCTTTCTTATCTATTGAACGTCCGGTTGAAGTCATCACATAGGTATACTCAGTCAGCATGTCGCCGGCGCCCTTGCAGTAGGCTTCTTTCACCAGGGCAGGGATATCGATTGGGTCTTCAATCGAGGCAGGAACCACCGCCTCGCAAGACTTGGGAATTAGACTGGCGCGCTTTGAGAGAGTAACGCTCGAGTTTTGCGCCGAGATGGGTGCGCAGCATAACAACGTCACCAGAATTAGAGTGTACAAACTGAACCGATTTGGTCGTATGGTCTTATCGGCGCACTTTGCCGGGGCGTAGCCGAAACTGTTTGTGAAAATTTTGCCGGCCGAAAGCTGCATGTCGTTTCTCGTCGCTGGCCGAAGGGTTAGCTCAAGTGAGCCGCATTATAGCAGCGCGGCTAGCTTACGGCGAGCAATCGATAGCTACCGCCAGCTTTGCGTTGACAATAAAAGACCGGCAATCTGTTCACCCTGATTCGGCTACGTTGGAGTCGCGGCGATAAAGCGACGAAAGTAAACCTTGTGGACGTCAACGCTTATCTCAAACGCATCAGCTATCAAGGCTCGAGATCTCCCACGGCTGAAACTCTGAGAGCGCTGCAGGTGGCCCACCTTCGCGCCGTACCTTTCGAGAATCTGAGCATTCACAACTCCGAGCCGATCGTCCTCAACGATGAGGCGCTCTTTACAAAAGTCGTCGAACGCCGTCGCGGTGGCTTCTGTTATGAATGCAACGGGCTGTTCGCGGCGCTGCTGCTCGCGCTCGGGTTTGACGTAACAATGCTTTCGGCGGAAGTTGCGAATCCCGCCGGCGGCTTCAGCGAGCCTTTCGATCACATGGCCCTAATGGTCAAGCTGGAGCAACGTTGGCTGGCCGACGTGGGTTTCGGCGATTCGTTTCTCGAGCCATTGTTGCTCGATGAAGAAACGGAACAAGTGCAGGGCCGTCACGCTTATCGCATCGTCGCGGACGGCGAGTATCGAGTGCTTAGCCGGCGCGAAACGGGCGAATGGATGCCGCAGTATCGATTCACTCTGCAACCGTACGGTTATGACGATTATGCCGAGATGTGCAGCTACCATCAGACCTCGCCGCAATCCCACTTTACGCAGAAACGCATCTGTTCACGCGCGACCGAAGCCGGCGGCCGAATCTCACTCAGCGATTTACGTCTCATCGAAACTTCCGAAGACGGCGAGCGCACTGAACGAACTCTGCGAGACCAAGATGAGTATGCCGCCGTGTTGCGCGAGGAATTTGGGATTAAGTTGGGGCGTTGAGTCCCGTTCGCGAAGCGAACGAATTTAATAGCCGGTGGCAACGCCACCGGAAAGGCGTGCCAGACGGAAAAATCGACCCTGAAAAGGGTCGGATTCAATTTCACGCCTTCAGTGTGAACGGAAATTGTGATGATCCGTGGGCGTTGCCCACGGCTATTGAATCTCACGCCTGCGGCGTGAAGAGGCGAACACCCGGTCGCTACCGCGTCATCCTCTGGCATTCGCATTTCAAACATTAGCTTGACGATACCTTTGCCGTGGTGTTAAGAGGTGCCGGGTTTCGCTCCTAACGGAGCGAGATCTTTGAGCGGGCGTCGGCAGCTATAAACATCTCGCTCCTCAGGAGCAAAAACGAATTTCACCTGTTCCACTTGTAAGTTGAATTCACCTTTTGAAATCGAATAACGCCTTGGGAGATTTGTTATGAAAAAGATCACTCCATTTATCTTATTGGCTGCCGCCTCGACGTTTTTGGCGGCATGCGCAGGTCCGGCCGCTAACACCGGAGCAAATAATGCAAACACAAATACGACCAAACCGGTCGCGGCCGCACCGACCGCCGACGCGTTGATGGCCCTCGACAGACAGGCCAATGAGGCTTATGTGAAGGGCAACTCAAAGTTTTTTGAGGAAAGGCTGAGCGACAAGTTCGTCATTCTCACCAACGACGGTCAGCGGATGGACAAGGCCGCAACCGTCAAGATGATCGCTGGCGTCAAGTGCGACATCAAGTCGATGGACCTGATTGAGCCCGCGATGTCGATGATCGACGCGGACACGTATGCCCTCAGCTACAAGGCCACCTGGGACGGCACGTGCAACGGCTCCGATGGCAAGCCGATGAAGGTGCCGAGCCCGATCCGTTCGGCCAGTATCTGGATCCGCAGCGGTGACAAATGGCAGGCGGTCTTCCACGGCGAGAATTTGATCATCGATCCGAAAGCCCCGCCACCGCCGTCTGCGGCGGCAGCCAAGAAGGAAGAGCCGAAGAAAGACGACAAGTCTTCGGCTAATTCAAATACGGCTGCTACCACCGCTGCTCCGGCCAAGGCCACGCCCGATGCCAACACCGACGCTCTCGTCAAAGTCGAACTGGCGTTATGGGAAGCATGGAAAGAACACGACGCCAACAAACTCGACCCGCTGATGGCAAAGGAAGTTTCCTTTGTAAATATATTCGGCACCGCCCTCGCAAACCGGGCTGATGCAATGAAGGACTGGACCGGGGCCGGCTGTCAGGTCAAGAGCGTCAGCGTCACCGATGGGTTTGCCGCGGCTCTTTCGCCGACCGTCGAGATGCTGACTCGCAAGGGCATGGCCGAGGGCACTTGCGGCGGTCAGAATATCGGAGGAACTGATATCTGGGGTGTGTCAATTTATGTTAAGGACGGCAATGCGTGGAAGTTCGCCTTTGGCATGAATTTGTCCGCTAACTAAACTTGATTGCTGGTGAACCGAGGAGGTGCCGACGCATCTCATGCGATGTCGCTCGCCAACATCAGAACTAATAGCTTTCAGCCGGACTGTCTGCTAATATTTCGACCCCCCTGTGATCTTCGGCAACACTAAATTGGGAGGACAAGCTCATGAAAAGAGCAGCAATTGCGCTCTGCCTGCTCGCATTTGCGACAGCATCAGTCGTCGCTCTGCCGCAGGGTTTCAAGCTCATCAAGGAGCTTCTGACGGGATACGAAGAAGTACCTTCCGTATCAACCACCGGTAACGGGCAGTTCAAAGCCAGAATCAGCAACGACGAGACGAACATTCAATGGGAACTGAGTTATTCGGATCTCGAAGGTGCGGTGCAGCAAGCCCACATCCATATTGGGAACGTGGGAGTCAATGGTGGTATCTCGGTCTTTCTGTGCACGAACCTTGGGAACGGCCCCGCCGGAACCCAGCCATGTCCCGCGCCGCCCGCTACGATCTCGGGAACAATCTTTGCCGCCGACGTGAGTCCGAACATCCCAGCCACGGTGGCTGCGAGAAACCAGGGGCTTAATACAGGTGAACTGGACGAGCTGATAAAAGCCATGCGCGCGGGCGCGACCTACGTGAACATCCACAGCACAACGTGGCCCGGTGGTGAGGTTCGCAGTCAGATCAATGGCAATAACAGCCACAACCACTGATTAGCGTCGGTAGGGTTTCGTCATTCCTTGTTTTGGCAAGCCGTGTGCGGCGGCAAGGTCAACTTTCGCCTTTCGGAACTGGCGACGCCACTTCCGAGAGGCGTTGTTCTTTCTAAAGAGAAAAACGCAACGAGAAACTATTTCGGCGGCGGCTTCAATTCCCACAACACGTTTACGATCACCCAACGTCCATTCCATTTTGCGAGCTGCAAATAATCGACCCATTCCGACGCAATAACCTTGGCGCTGGCGGCGTTGCCGAAGATATCGAGCACGGTGACGTCTTTCTGCTGCTTATCTTTTGGCGTGTTCTTGCCACCGCCTGCCCGCGTGTATTGCACGAGTGTCATCGCGCCCATCTGGCCGAGGTTGTATCTGCCGCGATCGTCGGTGCGCACGATGCGCTTGGCCAGTTCCGGATGCAGCGCGCGCTCCATGCGTTCGGCGTTTCCTTCATACCAGCCTTCGATGTAATCGAGTGCCGTCTGTTTTATTAGATCGGCATCCGACGGCGTCTGAGCATTCGCATGTGAAGCCGAGAACAGCACCGTTAACAGTATGAGCAGGCCAAGACTTGAAAGTTTCAGAATCAGTGGTCGCATGTCATTTTCCTTTCTCTCATCGCCGCGTTTTAGGTTGGGTTTGTGGAATCAGTCCGCGAATTTTCATGATAACCGGCATCATTGCCGGTGGGTCATAGTTCGTCAGAACGATAGCGGTGTAACCGAAGTTCCCGAAAAACGTGACAGTTCATGCTCAGACTGTCGCATAAACCCTGCTTCAGCAATATGAATGATACCGGAAGACTTGTGGAACCAGGATTCGGTTTGGATGACGTGGTGAGCCGAGCAGGACTCGAACCTGCGACCCACTGGTTAAAAGCCAGTTGCTCTACCAACTGAGCTATCGGCCCACGAATGAAAAGCAGTTTAAGGTTTCAAGTTTCGAGTTTCAAGTTAACAATCAGTACTTTGTACTTGGTGCTTTGTGCTTTGATGTCGGGACAACAAAGCTCGGCGGACGTGACTGGACGTTTGGCAAGAAACCAAAGCACAAAGACCAAAGCACAAAGTCCGCTTTTCTAGCGCAGCCACTCTGCCAACGCTGATTCGCGCACCACAATCGTCTGCGATCGTTCAGGACCGGTCGAGATCAATCCAATCTGCGCTCCAATCTGATTCGAAAGAAAGTTGACGTACTCACGCGCGGCGCGAGGCAGATCGCTCAAGTCCGTCATTCCAACCGTCGCGGTCTGCCAACCCGGCAGCGTCTCGTAGATGGGCTTCACGCGTCGCATTTCATGCGAGACGGAAGGAACGGATTCGCACTTCTTTCCATTCAGTTCGTAACCCACGCAGACTTTGATTTCTTCCAACGCATCAAGTACGTCGAGTTTCGTCAGCGCCACGGCGCTGAAGCCATTGATCTCTGCGGCGTAGCGCGTGGCGAACGCGTCGAACCAACCGCAACGACGCGGCCGTCCCGTCGAAGCGCCGTACTCCCGGCCGCGTTCACGAATCAGTTGGCCGAGTTCCGCTTCGCCCTCAAGCATCTCTGTCGGAAACGGACCTTCGCCGACGCGTGTCGTGTACGTGCGGACGATGCCAAGCACGCCTGTAATGTGCTTCGGAGCGAGACCGGTGCCGATGCACGCGCCGCCTACCGTCGTGCTCGAGGACGTAACAAACGGATAAGTGCCGTGATCGACATCAAGCAGCGTCGCCTGTGCGCCTTCCAGCAAAATCGTGCGCCGCGCAGCCGCCGCCTGATTCAGGAAGTGGCTTGTGTCAGCGACAAATGGGGCGAGACGTTCGACGAGGGAAGACGTCTCGACAATGATCTGGTCAGCATCCAGCGGCTCGCCACCGTACGCTTCAATTATGCGATTCGCATCTTCAAGATTCCGCTCAATGCGCGAACGTAGAACTTCCGGCACCAGCGCATCCGCAACGCGCAGGCCGCGTCGTCCGGCTTTGTCTTCATACGCCGGGCCGATACCGCGAAGAGTGGTGCCGACTCTCTCGTTCCCCAGCCGTTCCTCGCTCGTGTGATCGAGTGCACGATGGTAGGGAAGGATCAAGTGCGCGCGCGAACTGACTTTTACGCGTTCCGGAGTGACGTGAATACCCTGGGCTGAAAGTCGATCGGCTTCTTCAAAGAAGGCTTTCGGATCGATCACCATGCCGTTGCCCAGCACGCAGGTCTTGCCTTCGTGCACGATGCCTGACGGCAAAAGATGCAGTACGAAAGAGTCCTTGCCGACTTGCACCGAATGGCCGGCATTGTGTCCGCCCTGGTAGCGGACGACAATGTCGAACCGTTCGGCAAGGAGATCGACAATCTTCCCTTTGCCTTCATCACCCCACTGGGCGCCGATGACTGCGATAACCATTCGTTAGTCAAAAGGACTGAGTACTGAGGACTGAGAAAAACAGCCGTCAGATCTCAGACGTTCAAGAAGAGCCCATCTCAGTCCTCAGTCCTCATTACTCAGTCCTTTGTGATTCAGACACAAAACAGGCGCGGCTTGCTGCATCAACAAACTAAGCCGCGCCCGAAACCTTCTTAAAACTTACGCTGCGGTGGCGGTGCTGATGTGCTTGTCCAGCATGCGCGAAATTGCGCCTTCGGAAGTTGCTCCGACAACGCGCTCTTCTTCGCGACCGTTCTTAAACAGAATCAAGGTCGGAATGCCCTTGATGCCGTAGCGCTGCGAAACTGAGGGATTGTCATCCACGTTCAATTTCACGACGCTGGCTGTAGCGGCATATTTGTCCGCGACGGCTTCGACGGTTGGCGCGAGCATGCGGCACGGCGCGCACCACGCCGCCCAAAAATCGACCAGCACCGGCCGCTCACTGTTCAAAACATCATTCTCAAAACTGGCATCACTAACTTCTCTCACGTTCTCGCTCATTACTTAGGCTCCTTAAAAACTGTCTCTTTTTTTCGGAATCGACCGTCGCGTTGCCGCATCATTTGAGCATCGATTCGTAAAGCTGAATGTATTTCTTGGCTGCGGCGGACCAGGAATTGTCTGCGACCATTCCGTTACGCTGAATCTTCAACCACGCTTCCGGCTGATTATAAAAGTAAAGCCCTTCGCGGATTTTTTCAAGCATAGCCGCGGTTGCGTACGGGCCAAACTTGAAGCCGTTTCCGACGCCCGTGTTTTCGTCAAAATTCTGCACGGTATCATCCAGTCCGCCGGTCGCGCGCACAATCGGAACTGTCCCGTAACGCATGCTGTACATTTGATTTAAACCGCAAGGTTCGTACAGGGAAGGCATCAGAAACATGTCAGCGCCCGCTTCGATTTGGTGCGCGAGCGGCTCACCCGCATAACCTTTGTAAATCCCGACACGCTGCGGCGCCGCTTCGTGCCAGGTTTGCAGAAAATCTTCGTACTCACGCGCGCCCGCGCCAAGTGCGATAAAGAACGCGCCGGTATCGAGAATGCCTCCCGCGGCCTGGCGAATCAAATCATAGCCTTTCTGAGAAACCAGCCTCGAAATGATCGCAATGATCGGTCGATCAGGTTCTTCGGGAAGACCAAAGCGACTTAGCAGATCGATCTTGCATGCGCGTTTCCCGGAAATGTCTTCGGCGGAAAAGTGCTTCGCGATGTGCGGATCAATTTCCGGATTCCAGACGTCGTAATCGACGCCGTTGGTGATACCGGCAAGCCGATCGCTCCGCGCGCGCATCAGCCACTCGAGGCCATAGCCATGTTCCGAAGTCTGAATTTCCCGCGCGTAAGTCGGACTTACTGTTGAGAGCGCGTCAGCGGCAACGATACCGGCTTTCAGAGCCGAAGCCGCGCTGCCCAGCATGAAAGCGTCGCGATAGGCCGCGAAGTCCATCCACCAAAGATTCTCCGGATCGAATTGTCCCTGGTACGCAAGATTATGAATGGAAAAGAGAACGCGCGCATCTTTGAAAAATGGTTCATGCCGGCGGCGGGCGCGAAGTTCCACCGAAGCGAATCCGCACGGCCAATCGTTCAGGTGAACAATGTCAGGTTTGTCGCCGATTCGCTGAAGCAAAGCGATTGCGGCGCGACAAAAGAAGGCGAACCGTTCGAAGTCGCCTGAGTCGCCGTAGATGTTTTTGCGCGAAAAGTAATGCGGCGCCTCGATAAGGTAAGTCGGCGCGCCGAGCGCATCGCTGATTCGCACCGGCACTTGTGCCTTGCGGCCACGCCAATTTACTTCGAGATCTTCGACGTAGGTGCCGGTGAGCAGGTCTCGATCAACCTGATCGTAGAGCGGCATGATCAGCAGGGAATCGACTGATTCTTTGTGAAGGGCTTTGGTTAACGAGCCGGCAACATCAGCGAGGCCGCCCGTCTTGGCGAAGGGAAGCGCTTCCGATGAAAGGATGGCAACACGCATAAGACAGTGACAAGTGACAAGTGACGAGTGATCAAGATTGTTAACTCATCACCTGTCACCCATCACCGTCACTGCGCTTACTGCTGCATAGAGGCTAAGAACTCGGCGTTACTCTTCGTCTTCTCAAGTCGCTCGAGCACTACTTCCATCTGCTCGGTAGGCGACAGCGGATTCAGCACGCGGCGCATTACCCAGATGCGGCTGAGGTCGTCCTTCGGAATGAGCAACTCTTCCTTGCGGGTGCCGGAACGTTGCAGGTCGATGGCCGGGAACAGGCGCTTGTCGCTCAGGCGTCGATCCAGGTGGATTTCGCAATTGCCCGTGCCCTTGAACTCTTCGAAGATCACGTCATCCATGCGCGAACCAGTATCGATAAGCGCGGTAGCGATGATCGTCAGTGAGCCACCCTCTTCGATGTTGCGCGCGGCGCCGAAGAAACGCTTCGGACGCTGTAAGGCGTTCGAGTCGATACCGCCCGAGAGAATCTTGCCACTCGGCGGAACGACCGCGTTGTGGGCGCGCGCGAGTCGCGTGATCGAGTCGAGCAGAATCACCACGTCGCGTTTGTGCTCGACCAGGCGCTTGGCTTTTTCGATCACCATGTCCGCAACCTGCACGTGGCGCGTCGGCGGTTCATCGAACGTCGAGGAAATGACCTCGCCCTGAACCGAGCGCTGCATGTCGGTGACTTCTTCCGGACGTTCGTCAATCAGCAGAACGATCAAAGTCACTTCGGGATGATTTTGGGCAATCGAGTTGGCAATCGTCTGCAGCAACATGGTCTTGCCCGTGCGTGGAGGCGATACGACGAGCGCGCGCTGGCCCTTGCCAATCGGGGTAACCAGGTCGATTACGCGCGCCGACAAGTTGTCCGCGGCGACCTCCATCCGCAGCATCTCAGCCGGGTAGAGCGGCGTCAGGTTGTCAAAGAAAACTTTTTCGCGCGCCTGTTCGGGCGATTCGAAATTAATCGCCTCAACCTTGATTAGCGCGAAGTAGCGCTCGCCTTCTTTGGGCGGGCGAATCTGGCCGCTGATGGTGTCGCCGGTGCGCAGATCGAACTTGCGAATCTGTGACGGCGAAACATAGATATCGTCCGGCCCGGGCAAATAGTTGTATTCCGGCGCGCGGAGGAATCCGAATCCGTCCGGTAGTGTCTCAAGCACACCTTCCGAAAAGATCAGTCCGCTCTTTTCAGTCTGCGCCGCCAGGACTTTGAAGATCAGCTCCTGCTTGCGCATGCCCGTTGCACCGGGCACGTCCATCTTCTTGGCGATTCCAGTGAGCGCCGAGATGGACATCTCTTTCAGCTCAGACAGATTAAAAATCTCTTCTTTGCCGTCTTTGCTGGGAGTGTAATCGTCAGCAGCTTCGACAGTCGCAACGCCGCCACCATTGTCGCCGTTGCCTGGGTTTGTTCTTCTTCTATTTGCCATATCAGTTCTTTCGTGGGCAGCCATGAGCCTGCCATGTGGATTGAAAATTCAGCATGCTGTCAATTGATTTGAGCGATGCCGGTCAAACGGGAAAGTCGGTCGGGGAAGCTCGTGTGGGGGCTTCCACCGTAAACGGTTTATGCCAACTGCTGCCTCGCGAATCCAGACTGTTTAGCTAATCGTGATTTTGATGCTGCTGGCAGGATACGCGTGGTCTCAGATCAGAACTCAGTCGGAAATTGCTCTCGGTTTTGGCTCTGATTTAGTTGGAAAGACTATTCTAAACAAAAGTGCAAAAAGTGCAAGTCCCAAGTGTTAACAAAACTGTGCCCGGCGTCCTTTTTGCGTTCAGCTTTTTATGGCGTCGCTGATCGCCCGCCAGACTTCGTTCGCGCCACGGCCGGTCACTGAAGAATATGCGATAAGACTTGACGTATTTAGAACTTTCTTCGCGCGCGCAATGTTCTTTGCCAACTCGTTATTGGAAAGCTTGTCTGCTTTCGTGGCGACGATGACATGAGCCCGGTCGTGATGTAGCAGCCACTCGTGCAGTTGCAGATCCTTCGTGGTTGGCTCGTGTCGAGAGTCGATCAGGTGAATCGACAAAGCTAACTGATCGCTCTTTTCGAGATATTCGCCGGCCGCATCGCTCCACTGCGCTTGGACATCTTTCGGTGCACGCGCGTAACCATAGCCCGGCAAATCGACAAACCAGCAAGCGTCGTTGATCAAAAAGAAATTCAGTGCCTGCGTGCGACCAGGCGTTGAAGAAGTCCGTGCCAGGCCTCGGACGCCGAGCAGGGAATTCAGAAAACTGGATTTCCCAACGTTCGAGCGTCCGAGGAAGGCAATTTCAGGTCGTTTATCGCGCGGCCAATCCGTTTCCTTGAATGCGCTCTTTACGAATTTCGCGCTGGTGATTCGCATTCAAGATTGCCGCCGATTTCGCGCTTCGGCTAGGCCTTTGCGCTGGCTGCCTGCTCCTGGCGCGCGGCTGCAAATCTGGCCATCCGCTCGCGCATTTGCGGCAGTTTGGTCTCGATGTCCGGAATCCGTTTGACAACCGTTTCCAGGTTTTTCAGGAACTCGGGATTGTCGAACATCTTACGCATCTCTTCGATCACCGGCTCCATCTTCATATAAACGAAAATGTGTTCGCCGTTCGTCTGATTGAACAGCTCTTCGTCGATCGCGCCATTGGTTACCAGCGCGCAAGCCATGTCCCAGTACGAGATGACCATGCGCAGGTGACCGCTGTGTTCGCTCACCATCGTTTCCATCACGTCCTGAAGGCTGGTGGGATTGAACGTAAACATCCAATTGCGCGCGTCGCGCATGACCGCCTCGCGGCGGAGGTCGTAAAGTTTCAGAATGAGATCCGCATCTTCATGTTTGCCCATCTTTTATGCTCCTTAGTTTAGAGATCAAGTCAGAACCGCTGGCTTCGGCAAGCGGTGATTGGTTGATGTTAAGTCAGAACCGCGAACGACAGTGAGCGAACAGCTTGCGCCGCAAGCTATCGTTCCCGGTTCTGACACCACCTGCGCGCGGCCGGTGGTTTGACAGAACTATTGTTCCGCAGGTGTTTGCAATCCCGGCGGTGGTTCGGTGGTCCAGATCGGCGGCGTCTTTGTTTCGTCCGCGATCTCAACAGCAGTTGGTTGCTCGACGAGCGCGAGTGCAACGACCTCGTCGATGGTCTCGACGAGATTGATAGTCATTGCGTTGCGAACTTCCTCGGGCACTTCCGGCAGATCCTTCTCGTTGTCCTTAGGGAGAATGATCGTGTCGATACCGAACCGGTGCGCGGCCAGAAGTTTCTCTTTGACGCCGCCGATCGGCAACACGCGACCGCGCAGAGTTATCTCGCCAGTCATCGCGACATTCTTGCTCACTGGTACGCGTGTGAGCGCTGACGCCATGGCGACAGCCATGGTGATGCCGGCCGACGGGCCGTCTTTCGGAATTGCGCCTTCCGGAATGTGAATGTGCAGATCTCGCTTGCGAACAAAATCGAGACTCATGCCGAGCCGTTCCGATCGTGACTTAATGCATGTCAACGCGGCCTGCGCCGATTCCTGCATGACGTCGCCGAGTTTGCCGGTAAGCGTCACCACACCGCGACCTTTCACCAGGGTGGCTTCAATTTGCAGCACTTCGCCGCCAACTTCCGTCCACGCCAGTCCGGTCGCCAGGCCAATTTCGCTTTCCGCGGCGACGCCTTGTTGCCGGAACTTGATGGGACCAAGCATCTGCTGGACGCGTTCGGCGCCCACTTCATCTTTAAATCCTTGCGGCACGGTTTCGCCGACGAACTTGCGCGCGATCTTGCGGCAGCACGACCCGATTTCGCGCTCGAGATTGCGGACGCCGGATTCGCGCGTATAGTGCCGAATAATTTCGAGAATGCCCTCATCGGTGAATTCAAACTGTTCGGCACGCAAGCCGTTCGATTCGGCCTGCTTCGGAATCAAGTGGCGCTTGGCGATCTCGAGTTTCTCGCGCTCGGTGTAGCCGGAAAGACGCAGCACTTCGAGCCGATCCTGCAACGCGGGCGGAATCGTATGCAGCACATTCGCGGTCGCGATGAAGAAGACTTTCGAGAGATCGTATTCCACATCAAGGTAGTGATCCTGGAACATGTGGTTCTGTTCCGGATCGAGAACTTCGAGTAGCGCGGCGCTCGGGTCGCCGCGAAAATCCGTGCCAAGCTTATCGACTTCGTCGAGCAAAAGAACCGGGTTGACTGTTCCCGCCTTCTTCATCATCTGAATGATTTGCCCGGGCAGCGCTCCGATGTAGGTGCGGCGATGGCCACGGATTTCGGCTTCATCGCGCACGCCACCGAGCGACAGCCGCACGAACTTGCGTCCCGTTGCCCGCGCGATCGATTTGCCCAGACTGGTTTTGCCGACGCCCGGCGGACCAACAAAGCAGAGAATCGATCCCTTTGGGTTTTTCACGAGCTGGCGCACGGCCAGATATTCGAGGATCCGGTCCTTGATCTTCTCCAGCCCGTAGTGATCGTCGTTGAGAACCTCTTCGGCCTTGCCGAGGTCTTTAATCTCTTTTGACTTCTGTTTCCACGGCACACTAAGGAGCCAGTCGATGTACGTGCGCGAGACGGTGCCTTCGGCCGACATGGGCGGCATTGCTTCCAGCCGGTGTAATTCCTGGAGCGCTTTCTCCTTCGCTTCTTCCGTCATCCCGGCTTCTTCGATCTTTTTCTTCAATTCATCGAGTTCCGCCCGCTCATCCTTGCGACCAAGCTCTTTGTGAATCGCCTTGATTTGCTCGTTCAGGTAGTACTCTTTCTGCGCCTTCTCCATCTGGCGCTTTACTCGCGTCTGAATCGTGCGATCGAGCTGCCGCTTCTCTAATTCGATTTCGAGGATTTCAATCAGCCGCGCCAGTCGTGCCTGGGTCGAGAAAAGTTCCAGCAGTCCCTGTTTGTCTTCAACTGAAATTCGCAGTTGCGACGCCAACGCGTCAGCCATGTGCGAAGCGTCGGCATTGCGCATCGCGGTTTGGAGCGCATCAGGCTGAATGTCGGGAGCGAGTCGCAAGTGTTGCTCGATTAACTGTGCCACCTTCTGGACCAGCGCATCAGTCCGAACGCCTTCTTCGCTCGCCACCGGTGCGCGACGCACGAGCGCAGTGAACGCACCATTATTGTTCTCAACGCGAATCGTTGTGGCCCGCTCGCGACCTTCGACGACAACTTTGATTTGACCGTTTTCCTGTCGCTGCGATTGCAGGATTCGGGCGATCGTCCCGACCCGATAGATTTGTTCCGGCGAGGGCTCATCGACCGTCGCATCGTGCTGCGTGGACAAGAAGATGGTGCGGTCCGACGCCAAAGCCATCTCCAACGCGCGAACGGAGCCGGGCCGGCCGATCTTGAATGCTACTTTGGTAAACGGAAAGATTACGACATCGCGAATCGGCACCATCGGATAACGGGCGATGTCAGCGGGGGTACGGTCTGAATATTCTTCCATGATTGCTTACTGCTGATTGAACGAAAAACTCTTGCGAGATTTGCACGGAACACAGAGATAAATGACGAATAGGCCTGCTATCTCAGCGGTTTCCGCTGCAAGAGTTGGAAAAGGGCGAGGGCACCTCGTCGTCTCGCCCTTTTCTAACCGTGGTGATTGTAAACTATTTTGCCGGGGGGCCGCCACTACTCTCAGATCGATGAGTTTTTGCGCCGTGGATTTATTTATTTCAATTCGTCTTTCAAATTGAGATTTCGTATTAATCGGTGCAAATAATTTGGATGCAGATTTAACAGGCGCGCCGCCGCGGTGTAGTTTCCGTTGGTTTGCTTAACAGCGTCAATAATCATCTTGCGTTTCATCTGCACGACCTGTTCATGATAGTTCGAGCCCGAGTCGCCTGCCGCGTGTGCCTGAAATTCGACCACGGCTTCCGGTAAGTCATCGGCCAAAATGTGGTCTGTGGTGCCCAGAACGATGGCACGCTCAATGGCATTTTCGAGTTCACGGACGTTACCGGGCCATTCGTAATTCATCAGCAGTCGTTTAGCCTCAGGCGAAATCCCAAAAACAACGCGATTACATCGGTCGCCATATTTGCGTGCGAAGTAATTGGCCAAGAGCGGAATGTCTTCACGACGTTCGCGCAATGGCGGCATTTTCAGGTTCACGACATTCAGTCGGAAATATAAATCGCGGCGAAAGCCTCCGCGGACCATCGCGTCTTCAAGGTCGCGATTCGTGGCGGCCAATAACCGCACATCGATCTTTATCGTACGATTGCTGCCAACGCGTTCGAACTCGCGTTCCTGCAACACGCGCAGCAGCTTTGTCTGCAGCGTCGGCGACAAATCTCCGATCTCGTCGAGAAAGATCGTGCCACCATCAGCCGACTCAAGCCTGCCCTTCTTTTGCACGAGCGCCCCGGTGAAGGCACCCTTTTCATGCCCGAACAGCTCACTCTCGAGAAGTGATTCTGCGAGCGCGGCGCAGTTTACGGCGATAAAGGCTTTGTCAGCTCGCCGGCTGTTGCGATGAATTGCGCGCGCGGCCAATTCTTTTCCCGTACCGCTCTCGCCTGAGATGAGCACTGTCGAGTCCGTCGGAGCGACTTTCGAAATCAACTGGTACACGCGCTGCAGGAGCGGACTTTCGCCGACCATGTTGTGTTCGATGTCCGCGTCGCTCAGTAACCGCGCGTTTTCGCTCTGCAATCGTTCGAAATTCCGCACGTTCTCGATGGCCACGGCAGAAATAGCGGCCACTGCCGTGAGCAGCTGCAAGTGGTTTTCATCGAACCTCGTCCCCGGGTCATCGGTATCGAGATAAATAACGCCCAGGACATGCTCAAGCACGATCAAAGGGACACAGAGAACCGATCGTGAGCTCGCTGCGATCAAGCTTACCGTCTTGAGGTCGTCGGTGTTATCGGGCTCGGTAAGCATAATCGCACACTTATCATTCAATACTCGCCGGACAATCGTGCGACTTATGTTAACGGTCTTCATTGGCCCTGAAGCGCGATCCAATCCAAACATTGACGAAAACTCATCCGCTGAATCGGCATAACTTGCCGTCAGAAGAATGGCACCACTTCGCGCCGGAACGACCTCAAACAACAATTCCAAAAGTGCCTTTTGCAATTTATCGAGGTTACGGATCGCATTGATCGTCGTGCTAATTTTCAGAAATGCACTGAGGTCGCGGGCCATCACGTACAACGCATCACTGTAAGTCATGCGCACGGCGGGCCCACCGAGTAACGGCACTTCCTCCAGACGAATTTCACTCGTTTGCGACGACTCTTCAGTGTCCTCAATCAGAAAGAAGAATTCTGACTCGCCAATCTGTACGCGATCTCCGTGGTGCAATTCACAACGCTTGACCGGTATGTTGTTAACGAAAGTTCCGTTACGGCTGTCGAGGTCGGCGATTACATAGCTGTCGCCTTCCTTCTCAATCATGGCGTGACGTCGCGAAACGGCAGCATTCCGGATGCGTAAATTGGCGCCGGTTTGGCGACCAATCAACACCGGCTCATTAGTCATGGGGATGACCGTGTCTTTCAACTTGCCGGTGATTGAGGCGAGTCTCGGTTTCATCAAAGCTATGACGATTCTGTCGTCGGGTGTGCGCCAAGTGTACGCATCTGGACGACATCAAGCAAGAGCATTTGCAACCCACGTTCGGCCTATCCAAACAGTTAGTTCAGCTATCTAATCGGATAGAAAAAGTCATTAGATAACACCTTCCGAGCAATAACTCGCGTCAGAGTTTGTTAGACGTTAGTTGTTGACGTTTCGACCTTTAACGTCGCCGAGTATTGCGAAGCAACGATCGCGCACTTAGTGGCACGGTACTAGCAATGTCCGATTACACCTCGTGTCAACCTCAAAGGCTAGAGGCGCTCCTCACGATGCTCTCTGACAACGAACGCCCCACGCAAGGGCGAGGTCAAATTTGTTCAGTCTCGCCGCAAGCAAAAACGGCAACCCTGCTGAACCCCAGGGTTGCCGTTTTATTTTGCTTCAATGTTTGTCTCCCGCCGCCACCTCGCTGCAGCTTAAGCCCTCCATGCCGAAAGCAGATTATTCGACTCGCCTCATCTTTTGTCTGAATCAAAATCCGCGGTTGCGAAGTTGGCGACCAGCTGCCCGAAGCTTTCCGTCTAATTCTCTATCCTTTTGTTTTCGTGTCTATCGGTTCAGTTAGACTTCTCCAGCTGCCGCTTTCAACAACAATGTCCACTCTAACGGCGCTCAATTAGCCTAGCCCTTGCCGACAAATATCTTATGACACATGCATCAATCCGCGCCGCAGGCCGATTGGTCATGGCACGCCGCTAGCTATCCTTGGAACCATGGCAGAAGGCAGTAGCACGAAAGTAGCCGGCGATCGTTCTAGTGAATTCTGAAGTGAATGGTATTGCGATCAGCAAGAGGAGGAAACTATGAAAAGACAAATCGCAAAAAGTGTGACGATGGCTTTGCTACTGACGCTGACGCTCGTGACTGCGGTTGCTACGGCGAATGGCCAATCGCGAGGAAATGTCAGGGCGCGCGTTCCCTTTGGATTTATCGTCGGCGAGAAGATGCTCGCGGCAGGCGCCTACGAAATTGTGCCGATTGGCGATGCCCTTTCGATTAAGAGGGTTGACTCAAAAGACGGCGCGATTCGTCTCGCGATGACCACATCGCCGAATGAGAAAGCGCCTGCCAGGCTCGTGTTTCATCGTTATGGCAACACGTATTTTCTTTCGGAGGTTTGGGAAGGTGGAGATCGTGTTGGTCGGCGGTTAAACGAGTCGCGTCAGGAACGCGCGATCAAGCGAGAGCAGTCGCGGATCGCTAGTAACGGCGCAAGCCATTACCAAGAAGTCGTGATCTTGGCGACCGATCGCTAACGTGCCCGGCAATAAGCTGCCAGCAATGGGGCTTATGAAACAAAACGGCAATGCCGATACGTCGGCATTGCCGTTTTTGTCGAGGATGGTGTTACCCGGCTACGCAGCCGCGTCGTCTACTCCTGCGAGTCCTTCGCCCGGCATTGCGCGATGTCGCTCGACCATTTCGCTCGTAATCACAAATTCTTTCACGCGTTTCTGCGACGGCAGCGTGTACATCGCATCGAGCAATAATTCTTCGAGGATCATCATTAAGCCGCGCGCGCCGACCTTGCGCTCCACGGCCTGCTGTGCGACGCGACGCAACGAGTCGTCTGTGAACCGCAACTTGACGCTGTCAAAGTCGAACTTCTTCTGATACTGCTTGACGAGCGCGTTCTTCGGTTCAGTCAGAATCTTGATCAACGCGGCCTCATCAAGCTCGTGCAGTACGCCGACCACTGGTAAGCGACCAACAAACTCCGGAATCAGTCCATACCTGATTAGGTCTTCTGGTTGGACGTGGCCGAGGGCATCGGCCTGTCGTTGCGAGCCACTCTTAACTTCAGCATGGAAGCCGAGTGACTTGTTGCGCATTCGCTTCTCGATAACCTTCTCCAGTCCGACGAATGCACCGCCGCAGACGAACAGAATGTTCGTCGTGTCGACGGGGAAAAACTCCTGGTGCGGATGTTTACGGCCACCTTGAGGCGGAACGTTGGCGATGGTTCCCTCCAGGATTTTCAGCAGCGCCTGCTGCACGCCTTCGCCTGACACATCGCGAGTAATTGAAGGGTTTTCGTCCTTGCGACAAATCTTGTCGATCTCATCGATGTAGATGATGCCTTGCTGGGCCCGCTCTACATCGCCGTTTGCGGCCTGCAAAAGTTTGAGGATGATGTTCTCGACGTCTTCACCGACATAGCCCGCTTCGGTTAACGTCGTCGCGTCAACAATCGTGAACGGAACGCTCAACATTCGCGCAAGTGTTTGCGCGAGCAGCGTCTTCCCGGTGCCCGTCGGTCCAATCAGAATAATGTTCGACTTCTGGATTTCGACCTCTGACCGGCGTCGTGCTAATTCGATCCGCTTGTAGTGCTGATAAACCGCAACGGCCAGTCGCTTCTTGGTTTCGTCCTGACCGATGACGTATTCGTCGAGAAAGGCTTTGATCTCGCCCGGCTTTGGTAGCGGTGGTCGCGAAGCTACCGATTCTGCCTGTTGGTCATCACTGATGATCTCATTGCAGATGTCGATGCATTCGTTGCAGATGTAGACGGTGGGACCGGCAATGAGCTTCTTCACTTCGTTCTGCGACTTGCCACAGAACGAGCATCGGAGAGTGTCGTCACTTCTTCTTACCATAGTCCGGGGAACTCCATCCTGTTCAGATTGTCGGGCCTACTTCAGAGTCGGGGCCGAGACCAGCCGTCGCCTGTGCGTCGCGCGTCAGTGGCCGATGAAAACGACGAACACATTTGCTGAGAACCTGAGGGGGCATGATCGGCCCGCGTTACTCGCGGTGCGCGATCACCTCGTCTATTAAACCATATTCTTTGGCCTGAACGGCTGACAAATATCGGTCACGTTCGACGTCACGTTCAATGGTTTCCATGTCCTGCCCGGTGTGCTTGGCGAGAATTTGCGACGTCAGCTCGCGAATACGAATGAGTTCTTCGGCATGAATCCGAACATCGGTGGCCTGTCCCTGCATGCCGCCTGAGGGTTGATGAATGAGAATACGTGAATTGGGCAGCGCGAAGCGCTTTCCTTTGGCGCCGGCAGTCAGCAACAGCGCGCCCATCGATGCGCACATGCCGACGCAGATCGTCGTGACGTCCGGACGGATGAATTGCATCGTGTCGTAAATTGCCAGACCGGCGGTGACTGAACCGCCCGGGGAATTGATGTAAAGATTAATGTCTTTTTCGGGATCTTCCGCTTCCAGGAAGAGCAGTTGCGCCACGATCAAGTTCGCGATTTGATCATCGATCGGCGTTCCGAGAAATATGATGTTGTCTTTGAGCAGTCTCGAGTAAATATCAAACGCGCGCTCGCCGCGCGACGTTTGTTCGACCACCATCGGTATCAGCGCCATAATAAATCAGGAGGCAGTAAGCAGGAGGCAGTAAGCAGAATCAAACGTCACACAGTTTATTCTGACTTCTGGTTCCCGGCTTCTGACTCCTGTTTTTCTTCCTTCCACTCTTTGTCAGTTACGTTCGCATTCGCGACTAAAAAGTCGAGCGTCTTGCGATTGCGTAACCTGCCAGCGATGCTACGTTCGCCACCTTGCTTTGTCAAGATACCTCGCACTTGTTCTGCTGACTGTTTTGACGCTTCTGCGATCGCGTTGATTTCATCTTCGATTTCCTGATCACTAACGTCGATCTTTTCTTCATCAGCAATCTCTTCGAGCAAGAGTGATCCGCGCAAATCATACCCGGCCTGATCCTTCAAAGAGTCGCGTGCCTTCTCCCAATCGAGTTGCGGGTTGCGCGGATCGATCCCCTGACCGATCATGTCGCGCACGACTGATTCAAGACGATGTTCTGTCTGATGATCGACCAGTCGATCGGGAAGTTCGAACGCATGCGTGTCGACAAGTTGTCGCACAAGATCCGCGCGCAGCTTCCCTTCAGCTTCGTTCTTCGCCTGCATTTCGAGATCGGATCGTAATCGTTTCCGGAGGTCAGCGAGTGATTCAATTTCCTCGCCCAGGCTTTCGGCCCACTCATCGTCGACGTCAGGTAGTTCCTTTATGCGCACCGCCGAGACCTTCACTGTGTATTCGATTGTTTTCCCCGCCAGCCCTTTTGCGCTGAAATCGTCAGGATATTCGACGACGAACGTCTTTTCGTCGTCCGCGTGAGTGCCTGTAAGGTTATCCGTAATCGCCTGGACAACACCCTCGCCACCCAGCACTACATCGACATCTTCGACGTTAATAGGCTCGGCATCAGGTTCGTTAAGAAACACCCCGTGGAAATTAGCGGTGACCGTGTCGCCCACCTGCCCACCGCGATCTTCAACAGGCTGGAGCGACGCAGAGTTTTCGCGCAGTTGCGAAATCACCTGCTCGATGTCTTCCTCAGTTACCGGTCGGGTTCGGCGGACAACTTCAATCCCTTTGTACTTCCCGAGTTTAATCTCCGGAAGAACTTCAACATTTACATTGAATGAAATCGGCTTTTGTCCGAGTTCCTCGAGTCCCTCAGTGTTGTCGAGGTTCAGTTGCGGCTCACCGAGCGGTTCCAGGTTGTGTTCGCTAATCGCATGCTGTACCGCTTCAGGAATCATTTCCCGCAGGAGTTCCGTCCTAATCTGATCTTTGAATCGAGTGCGCACCACGGCGCGCGGCGCGTGACCAGGGCGGAAACCGGGAACCGTAGCGGCCTTCGCATATTGATCGCTAATGCGATCGTAAATCTTACGCACAGCATCGGCGTCAATTTCGATGTCGATCTGCTTTTGAGTTTGCGAAATTTCTTTGAGTTCAGTCTTCATAAGAAAAGTTAGCAGTGGGCCGTGAGCAGTGAGCACTTAATATTAATATGCCAAGCATTTCCGAAACAGCGTAAGCAAAATTCGCGTAACACTGCTCACTGCTCACTGCTCACTGCTCACTGCTCACTGCTCACTGCTCACTGCTCACTGCTCACTGACGATGGTGCGAAAGGGGGGACTCGAACCCCCACACCTTTCGGTACCAGATCCTAAGTCTGGCGCGTCTGCCAATTCCGCCACTTTCGCAAGCCGAAAGCGAGAATAGCACAGCAGATCATTCGTTACAGAACGGCGAGCGATGCTGACCACGTGCGTTACAGAACCGCGAGCGGTAGCGAGCGGATCAAGCACACTACTTAAAGAAGTAAGGCACTGATTCTATCAATGTCGCGTCTTTGATCCGCTCACTACCGTTCGCGGTTCTGTAACAGAGCAAACCGCTTCACGAGGAGGTATACCGGTGCGCTAATCGCAAGGAGCGCGAGCGCCCACAGGCTGTTCTTCGTGTCGCCCGCCACTGCTCCCGCAAGAAAGGCAATCGATCCAATCGTGACGATGATTGTCGTCCAGGGGTAACCCCAGACGCGATAGGGCCGCGGGAGATCGGGTTCGCGCTTTCGCAGCACAAAAACAGAAATGAAGGCCATCGTGTAGTACGACACAAAGAAGAAAGCGATGACCGCCAGCACCTGATTGAACGTTCCGCTGACGATGAATAGCACCGCCACGATCGTGCTGATGAACAACGTGATCGTCGGCGTTCCGCCTTTGTTAACAGTCGTCCCGTGATGCGTGAACAAGCCGTCGCAACTCATCGCGTACAGAGTTCGCGGTGCGCTCAGCGTGTAGGCGTTGATCGTGCTCAGCATTGAAACGATTGCGAGGGCGCGAATCGCGGTGTCGCCATAGCGACCAAAGATCAAACCGGCCGCTTTGCCCACGGCCAGTGGTTCGCCCGCGAATTCTGACAAAGGCATTACGTGAAGCAGCGCGAAGTTAACGAGGACGTAAATCGCGATGACGGACAGGACGCCGCCAAACATCGACCTCGTGACGTCGCGTTTGGGATCGCGAATCTCTCCGCCAAAATAACAGATGCCGTACCAGCCGTCGTAGGTATAGAGCACGCCTTGCAACGCGAGGATGATCGCCGCCAACAAAGCGAATCCGTGCTTCATCGACGGCGCGGCGTTGGTGCCACGTGTGGGTGCGTAAAGAAAAGCGAAGACGACGAACGCTACAAAGACGACGACCTTCAACAAGCTCGTGATGTTTTGCGTGAAGCTTCCCCAACGAATCCCGCGCCATTGCAGCAGCGCAAAGAAAAGCACCACAGTGAGTGCGACAGCTTTCTGTTTGCTCGCAACCGCGGGGACCAGCACACCCATGTATTCGCCTACGACCATCGAAATAACTGCGAGCGTGGCGCAGGTAGACATCCAGTCGCTCCAGCCGACGATGAAGCCTGCGTAATTTCCCAATGCGCGATGCGCGAACACATAGAAACCACCCGAACGCGGAATCGCCGCGCCCAGTTCCGCAATCGAAATTGCGCCGAGTAGCGCATACACTCCGCCGACGATCCAAACGCCGATAAAGAAAGTTGGCGTCGGAAGTTGTGTGGCGATGTCTCCCGGCGTGCGCAGAATGCCCATGCCGATCGTGCCGCCGATTGTGACCGCGAGGCCGAAACCTACGCCGAGTACGCGGAGAAGATGTCCGTGAGATCTTGAGTTGTGCATGCAGTCGGGAAACGGCGGGCTACTGCCCGAACTACAACGTGCGCGTAACTTTCGAAAGTGACCTTGGCTTGTCCGGATCCAGTCCCTTGGCTTCCGCCAGCAGCGCCGCGAACAGTTGGGCAGGAAT
>Ga0207675_100001362_pt1 | contig 24491 bp, 23 predicted proteins | sample KBSSwiS42_FD_184305 | JGI IMG/M metagenome (GOLD analysis project Ga0207675, IMG submission 184305) | Switchgrass rhizosphere microbial communities from Kellogg Biological Station, Michigan, USA - KBS Switchgrass S4-2 (SPAdes) (version 2) | ecosystem: Host-associated > Plants > Roots >...
CCGCTCACGCGCAGGCGAGGCTGCCGGCGCGGTACTCGGCCTCGGACCGGGGGGCGGCAACGTCGACAACAACACCGGGGAGATCAATGTCCCTGTCGGCACGGACGGGACGGCGATCCTGACGGAGGCCGTCCGGCGGCTCGACACGGAGGGCATCAAGCTCGCCGACGTCGGCCTTCGCCGGCCCACCCTCGACGACGTCTTCCTCGCCTTGACCGGGCACGCAGCCGAGGAGGCCGACGGGCAGCAGCCCTCCGAGGACGGCGGCAGGTCCAAGCGCCGCGATCGCAAGCGGGAGAAGGTATGAGCGCCATCACCGAGACGCTCCGCACGCCCGGCCGCCTCGCGAACACGGTCTCGGACTGGTGGGTCATCACCCGGCGGAACCTCATCACGTACGTGCGGAAGCCGGATCTGCTGGTGTTCTCGACGATCCAGCCGGTCATGTTCGTGCTGCTGTTCGTCTTCGTGTTCGGAGGCGCCTTCGAGATGATCCTCCCGCCCAACCTGTCGTACGTCGACTTCCTGATGGCGGGGATCTTCGTGCAGACGGGGATCTTCGCCGCGACGCAGACGGGCGTCGGACTCGCCGACGACCTTCAGAAGGGCATCATCGATCGGTTCCGGTCGCTGCCGATGGCTCGCTCGGCGGTCCTGGCCGGTCGCACCGCCGCCGACACCGTCTCGGTGGGTCTCCAGACGGTGCTGATGCTGATCGTCGCGTTCCTGGTCGGTTATCGCATCCACACGAGCGTGTGGGAGGCGCTGCTCGCGTTCGGCGTGATCGTCGGTGTGGGATACGTGTTCACCTGGGTGTCCGCCTATGCCGGGCTCACGCTGAAGACGATCGAGGCGGTCCAGGCGGCGCTCTTCACGATCGTGTTCCCGTTCGTCTTCGTGAGCTCCGCCTTCGTCCCTCCCGAGACCTTCCCCTCATGGCTACAACCGATCGCGCAGAACAATCCGGTGACGATCTGGGTGAACCTGGTCCGGGTGCTCACGCTTGGCGACCTGGTCACGGAAAGCACCAGCCGGCTGTTCTCGGACGTCCCGTCGCTGTGGACCCTGCTCTGGCAGTCGGCCGCCTGGATGGCGGCTTTCCTGGCCTTCTTCTACGGGATGGGGATCCGCGCCTACCGCCGTACCTAGCTGGCCACATTCCCAGCACCACGGGAACAATCAGGCGGCACCCTCAAGTTTTCCCTTGAGGCCGGTACAGTGACCTAGACGTCGTCGATCCCCGGAGGTTCGAGGGTATGTTCGGTTTCGAGGGCGAGAACGCTCGCGAGAAGGTCATCGTTCTGTTCACGATGTGTTTCGCGCTCGCGATGGCGATGCTCGACAACACGGTCGTCAACGTGGCGCTCCCCACGATCAGCCGTGAGCTGGGCGCCGGCGTCAGCGAGCTCCAGTGGATCGTCGATGGCTACGTCTTGGTGTTCGCCTCGCTGCTGCTGACGGGCGGGATCGCCGGCGATCGCTACGGGCGCAAGAAGATCTTCATCGCAGGCCTGGCGATCTTCACGCTCGCCTCGGCGCTGTGCGGCCTGTCCCAGAGCACGACGCAGCTGATCGCGGCGCGCGCGTTCCAGGGCGTCGGGGCGGCCCTGCTGATGCCGGGCACGCTGTCGATCATCACGGTCACCTTCCCGCCCCACGAGCGGGCCAAGGCGATCGGCCTGTGGGCCGGGGTGTCGGGCCTCGCCCTCGCATTGGGCCCCACGGTCGGCGGCCTGATGGTCGAGCACCTCGGCTGGGAGTCGGTCTTCTTCCTGAACGTGCCGATCGGGATCGTGGCGATGTTCGCGGCCTCGCGCAACGTCCGCGAATCCGTCTCCGAGGTCACGCGCGAGCTGGACATCCCCGGGCTGCTCCTCGGCTCGGGCGCCCTGTTCTGCGCGACCTACGCCCTGATCGAGGCCAACGAGAAGGGTTGGAGCGACCCGCTGATCGTGAGCACGCTTGTCGCCTCGGCGGTCCTCGCGGTCGCGTTCCTGCTGTTCGAGCGGCAGAGTCCCAAGGCCATGCTGCCGCTACGGTTCTTCCGCATCCCCGCGTTCTCCGCGGGCGCCACGGTCGCGTTCAGCGTCTCGTTCGGCATGTTCGCGACGTTCTTCTTCATGTCGCTGTACATGCAGCTGATCCGCGGGTACAGCGCGTTCGAGGCCGGCGTTCGGTTCCTGCCGATGACCGTCATGATCATCATCGTCGCGCCCAACGCCGGTCGCTACGCCTCCAAGCACGGCTCGAGGATCCCCATGACGTTCGGGTTGATCCTGGCGGGCACCGGCCTCCTGCTCCTGTCGCGCATCTCGATCGACACGCCGTACCTGCTGCTGGCGCCGGTCTTCGTGATGATGGGCATCGGGATCGGCGCCACGATGGCGCCGATGACCGCCGCGGTCATGAACGCGGTGGGCCCCGAACGGGCCGGCCTCGGCTCCGCCACGACGAACACCGCGAGGGAGGTCGGCGGCGTGTTCGGTATCGCACTGCTGGGCACGATCCTCACCACGAGACTCAACGCCGTGTTCGCGCCGGCACTGACCGGGCTCGGCCTCGCGCCGGCCACCCAGGCAACGATCGAGGCCACGGCGGGACACGGCACGCTGGATCCCTCGCAGCTGGCCGCGCTCCCACCCGAGCAGCAGGGCGCCGTGATCTCTGCCTTCCGCGACTCCTGGATGAGCGGGTTCCGCATCTCGCTCGTGGTCGCCGGCCTGGTGCTGCTGGTCGCGGCGGTGATCGCGAACCGGTTCATCCCCGGCCGTGCCCACGCGCGGGAGGTCACCGCGGCAGGGCGGGTGGACCAGTCGGCCCCGCTCGAACTGGCATAGGCTTCCCCTCGATGGAGGACGACAGGGACCTCATCGAGCACATCGAGCAGCTCGCGCACGAGGAGCACGAGCTGTTCGACAAGGAGTCGCGCGGCGAAGCCTCCAGCAAGGAGCGGACTCGCCTCAAGGAGATCGAGGGTGAGCTCGAGGCTTCCTACGACCTGCTCCGTGCTCGGCGGGCGCGTCGTTCGGCCGGCCTGGATCCCGACGTCGAACCCGTGATCGACGCGGGGGTCGTCGAAGAACCGACTCCCTAACGGTCCGGGACGAGCTCCCGAGGGCGGCGAGGCAGGCTCACTCCGGCACTGCGGGGTCGTCGAACCCGTACTGCTTGTGCGACCCGTCGCAGAAGGGCTTGTTCCGCGACTGCCCGCACCGGCACAGGGTCTGGCGGTTGCGGACCTCGTACGGCGTCTCGTCCTCCGAAACGACCGGGATCCCGCCGCGGATCCAGTAGGACGCGTCGGGTTCGACGCCGACCGACGGCTCGAACGTGGGCTCGACCGGCTCGGGGTCGGGCAGCACCGCGAAGGCGAGCCGGCCCGAGGGGCAGCGTTGGACCATCGCGCTGAACTCGGCCCGCACCTCCGGATCGTCCGCCTCCTCGACCATCTCCCACACGCCGGTCCGGACGTTTCGGCAGAACCCGGCATGGGTGCAGAGCGAAAGGTCGTCGTACAGGACGTGGTTCGCCTCGCCTTCCCAGGCCTCGCGGCGCTCGGCGATCGGGCCACGGTCCGCGGTCTCGGTGCCGTCGAATGGGATGCGTTCGTGCGTCTTGTCGCAGAACGGCTTGGTCGAGGACCGGCCGCAGCGGCAGAGCTCGTAGACCTCGCCCGGGGTCTCGAACTCGGGGCCCTCGTCCCACGCGATCGGCTCCCCGCGCTCGGTCTGCACGATCGCCGTGCGCAGCAGGGGGACCCCGCCCTCGACCCGGTAGGGGCCGTCCTTGGTGACGATGATCCTGCGCTCGTCCATCCGTGGAGTCTAAACGGCCCGTACGAGACCGCTCGCCTCGTGGGAGCCGACGGCTCAGGGGGGGAGGAAGGAGCGTGCGAACCGCAACGCCCTCCAGGGGCGGCGCCCCGTCGCGACGAACCTGCCCCTCGCGACCCCTCGCCATCGCGCGCTGCGCCCGTACAACAGAAGGACCAGCGACGTGGGCTCGGCGTGGATCGTGCAGTCCGCGTCGCCCTCGAGGGGTTCGATCGAGGCCCTGCCGTCGTCGACCCGAACCCGGAACGCCGGTCCCCCGCGGACCACGACCCGGTACGTCGTCCGGTCGCCGCGCGTCGCGTCGGGGTCGACGTACCAGGGCGCAAGCGTCGCGACGGCGCGGAGCACCGTTCGGGCGTCGTTGCCCCCGATCGGCCAGGGACGTCCGAGGGTCGCCGTCGCGTCGTAGCCGTGCACGATCAGCTCGCCGAGCAGGAGCCCGGAGACGGTCGCGACGTCCAGCGTGACCCCCGAGTACCAGGGCACGGGGTCCGCGCCGAGCTTGCCGTGGGTCGTGGCGACGAAGCTCGAGACGTTCGACCGCAGCTCCTCGGCCAGGTCGGCGAGCGGCCGATGGCGTCGTTCGCGGACATCCCGCCGGTTCTCCTCGGCGATCCCGGCGATCTCGCCCTCGGGGACGGCCGCTCCCGACAGGTACGTCGCGAACCGACCGGACCGAGTCGCGACGTGGCCGGCGAGCTCGCCGAGGGTCCACTCCAGGCCGCGAACGCGGCGATCGGGCTCGTCGACCACGGCGAGCAGGTCGGCGAGCCTGCGGCCCGTTCGCTGGATCGCCTCGGCGGCGGGCCCGAGCTCGATCCGAAGCTCCGGGATCGCCGTGACGCTCATGGGGTGACCCTCCTCTGGGCGGACTCCGGCCATGCCCCGATCCTCGCTCGTGGATGCCCCGATCGGCAACCCGGGTCGACCTGTTAGCGTGCTCGGGTGGCCGGGCTCGCACGTCCACGTCCGCGGTTCCGCGTGCTCGCGATCATGCTGCTGGTCGCGTGCGCGGCCTGCACCTCGACGCCGGCACCGAGGGCGGACCGACCGACCTCCGAACCCGCGACCGCGCCGTCGGGCCCCACCTCGTCCGCGACACCCACGTCGGAGGCGCCGACGTCCGCCGTCATGAGGTCGCGCGGCGGCTCGCTCCTGGTTCGCGGCGCCTACCCGCGCGTCGCATCTCGATGCGTTCGGTACCGACGGCCCCGGCTCCTGGCCCGCTACCCGGGGACACTCTCGGTCAAGCGTTCGGACGACGGCACGCTCGCGCTCACGGTGACGCTGCCGTTCGAGGACTACCTCAAGGGCATCGCCGAGGTCCCTCCGACGTGGCCGCCCGCGGCGCTCGAGGCGCAGGCTATAGCGGCCCGCAGCTACGCGCTCGCGACCACCGGGTGGGAGGGCGCCGAGGGCGAGCCGCTCAAGACGCCGATCTGCGCGACGACCTCGTGCCAGGTGTATCGAGGGATCCCGGTGCCCTTCGACCCGAGCGTCCGGCGCTGGTTCGCCGCCGTGCGGCGTACCTCGGGCGAGGTGCTCCTGTACGCGGACCGCCCCGCCGACACCGTCTACTTCTCCACCTCGAACGGCCAGACGTACGGGAACGACGAGGTGTTCGGCAGCGCGCCCCTGCCCTACCTGCGTCCCGTGGTCGAACGCGACGACGGCGCGTCGCCCGTGTCCCACTGGAACGTCCGAGTGCCGTTCGACGACCTGGCCTCCTTCCTGCACGAGGCCGGCGAGTGGCCGCCCAACCGAACGATCTCGAGCGTGGGCCTGGCGGGCTCGACCGTCACGGTTCAGGGCGAGAGCGGGTCGCGATCGATGGACCTGACCACGTTCCGAGACGCCGTCAACGTCTGGGGACCATGCCTGAAGCCCGGTCGCTACCCGCCGTCCCCGCTCCCGGTGACGCTCCCGTCGGGGTGGATGACGCTCTCCTCGAACGGGGGCGCCGCGGTCGCCGTCGGACGCGGCTGGGGGCACGGTGCCGGGATGGTGCAGTGGGGTGCGTACGGCAAGGCGCTCCGTGGGCTCTCGGCCTCGGACATCCTCGCGTACTACTACGGTGGGCTGCGGCCGCAGACGTATCCCGAACCCGGCCTGATCCACGTCCGGGTCGTCAGCGGTCTCACCTCGATCCGCGTCGTGCCGTCCCGACCCCGCGCCACACTGGACGGGGAGGCGCTCGGCTCCCATCGCGTGACGATCACCGGCGGCGACCAGCTCATCGTGACCACCCGGCCGTGACCCGGCGGGCGCTGCTCGTCGCCGCGGTCGCGGTGGCCGTCGCGGTCGCGTTCGCCGACTCGTCGATCGTCGTGCTCGCGCTGCCCGAGCTGTACGCACGGTTCGACACCACGATCGAGGGGGTGGCGTGGGTGATCACCTCCTACAACCTCGTGCTGGCGATCTGTGCGCTCGCGCTGGTCCTCGTCGTGCATCACGCACGGGCCAACCTGCTCCTCGCCACCGGCACCCTCCTGTTCCTCGCGGCGTCGATCGCCTGCGCCCTCGCGGACTCGATCGGGCTCCTGATCGCCGCGCGCTCGGTCCAGGGTCTCGGCGGGGCACTGCTGCTCGCGGGCTCCCTTCCGGTCCTAGGCGCGCTCGGCGGCTCGACCGCGCGCGGCATCGCGATATGGACGCTGGCGGGGACGTTCGGTGCCGCGGTGGGGCCGGCGCTGGGCGGCGTGCTCACCCAGCTGTTCGACTGGAGAGCGATCTTCGTCTTCCAGGCCCCCGTCGCCGGGGCGGCACTGCTCGCGACGTTCGGCGCGCACGTCGCCGCGATCCTGCGGGAGGGGTGGCGGCCGAGCCTGTGGCGAACCGTGCCGGGAAACGTCGCGCTGGCGCTGCTCTCCGGTGCCCTCGTGGGGACGCTGTTCCTCGGCGTCCTGCTGGTGATCGACGTGTTCGGCTTCACGCCGATCCAGGGCGCCGCGGTCGTGAGCGCGATCCCCGCCGCGACCCTGCTCGCGCGGCCCCTGGCTGCCGCGCTCCCGGCCGCGGTCTCGATCGCCTCGGGCGCCGTGTTGCTCGCCGCCGGGTTGGTCGGCCTCGCGTTCCTGCCGTCGAGCGATCTGGGATACACGCTCGCGTCGTTCGCGCTGTGCGGCTTGGGGCTCGGGCTGGCCGTGCCGGGTCTCACGCACACGGTGCTCGGCGGCGAGGGCGGGATCGCGCCGAAGGCGACGCTCACCGTCGGCATCCGGCATGTCGGGCTGGTGCTGGCGCTCGCGATCGGGGCCCCGTTGCTCGCCGGCGACCTCGTGGCGGGCGCCGACGTCGCGAAGCTGAACGCCACGGCCGTGATCATCGACGGCGAGATCCCTGCGACGACGAAGATCCCCCTGGCTCTCGACATCCGAGACGAGCTCGAGCGCGCGCCGAAGGGCGAGATCCCGGACTTCGCCGCCGCGTTCGAGGAGGCCGGTGCCGGAACCGACGATGCGGTGCAGCAGGTGCATGACGACTTGGTCGAGACGATCGAACGGGCGGTCACCAGGAGCTTTCGGCCGTCGTTCCTGTTCTGCGCGCTGCTCGCGGCGCTCGCCCTCGTGCCGATCCTCGTGTTCGGGAGGCGGTGGGTGGCATGAATCGCCGGATCGCGGTCGGGGTGCTGGTCGCGCTGTTCGTCGGGGCCGCGAGCCTGATCGCGCTCGAGTTCGCGAACGGCGCCGCGGACGCCGGGGCGCTCGCGATCCACGACCCGTGCGAGCCTCGCTCCGCGTTCCCCGGCGAGGGCATCGACGCGACGTTGCAGCGCATCGTGTCCGATGGGCTCGACGGGGCGGCCTGCGAGCTCGGCACCTCGCGAGAGGAGCTCGTGCTCTCCCTCGCGCCGGGCTCCGGCGTCGAGCCGATCCCGTGGGACGACGAGACGATCGAGCGCGCCGTCCGCGCCGGCCTCCTGGAGTCGATCGACGACGCCGAGCAGCGGGGGTCGCTCAACGGTCTGCTTGCCGTGGCGCTGCGTCAGGTCGTCGAGCACGCGCCGGTCCAGTGGCTGATCGACGGCGGCCAGGGGATCGCGGGGCTGTTCGACTAGGGTTGGCTCGCAAGGGGTATGCGACGAAGGAGCGAAGGGAGGAGCTCGTGTCGGTGGATCGATCGTACGTGGACGTGAACGCGGCGGCGCTCGATCGCCTACGAGCCTTCGTCGAGAAGGCGAGCGACGCCGATCTCGAGCATCCGATGAACGACGGTTGGACGGTCGCCACGGTCCTGGCCCATATCGCGTTCTGGGACCTGCGGGTCGTCACGTGCATCGAGGCCTGGAGGCCCGATGGAACCGGGCCCGCCCCCACGTATTACGACGACGCGGTGGACTGGATCAACGACTCCGTCAAGCCGCTGATCTCAGCGCTCGAGCCGCGGGTGGCCGCACGCGTGACGGTCGAGTCCGCAGAGGCGGCCGACCGGGCGGTGGCGGGGCTCTCGGACGAGCTCTACGCCAGGAACGAGACGCTCGGGTGGCTCGTCAACCCCGACCGCGCCGATCACCGGCTCGAACACCTGGACGAGATCGAGCAGGTCCTCTCCGGCGACTAGGGCCCGAGCCCCGATTCGAGCATCACCCCACGAAGGTCTTCGCCTCCTCGACGAGCCCCTTCCAGCGACGGGACGCGCTGACCGGGACCGACGCCCACTCCTTCATCGGCCGCCCCTTCCCCGCATCGAAGCGCCGCGCCGCGCCCACGTCGACGAGCTCATCGATGCGATCCTTGGGGAGCTTCACGACGAGCTCGCCTCGGACGAGCATCGCGAAGATCTTCCCGGAGATCCGAAGCCCCTCGTTGGCACCGAAACCCGTGCCGCTGGTCACGCCGCGCTTCGCGAGTTGAGCCCTCGCGATCGGCTCCCACAGCTGCTCGGCGGTCCGACCCATCAACCGATCTCTCGACCGGGATCGTGCGCGAACGCGTCGCCCAGGAGCGAACGACTCATGACGACGAGCAGGATAGCCGCCCGCGGTCGCCCCTGGTCTTCGACTAGAACATCGGGTGCGGGTTCGCGCTCTCCTCGGGGAACGGCTGCAACACGTCCCAGTGCTCCACGACCTTGCCGTCCTGCAGACGGAAGAAGTCGGCGGCGACGGTGCCTCGATCCTCGGACGTGAACTTCAACAGGCTGTGCGTGACGACGATGTCGCCCTCGGCGAAGACCCGGCGGATGTCGACGCTCACCTCGGGGAACGCCTTTACGAACCCGATGAACGCCTCTGGGCCGTCGGGGGCCTGCGGGTTGTGCTGCAGGTACTGCGAACCCACGTACTTCTCGACCGCCTGTTCGGGCTGCTTGCCGTTGAACGCGAGCTCGTAGAACTCGACAACGGTTCGCTTGTTGTTCTCGAGGTCGGACATCTCCATCCCTCCTTGGACGGAAACCGATCGCCACCTTATCCGGCTTGCAACGACGGTTCGTCATCACCCATTCCCGGCACGAGCACATCGCGCCGAGAGAGCTTCCCCACGCTACGGCCGGACGCGGGTCCGCTGGTCGGGCCGGCGCTCCGGGTCCAGCACCCAGTGCTCGGACACACGAGCCCGATACAGGCGAAGCGGTGCCGGCTGCTGGACGTCCTCGAGGGTCCACGGCCTCGCGCCGTGTGAGGCCGAGACGTGGGAGAAGATCCCGATGCCATGCTCGAGGTCGGGGCCCGTCGGCAACTCGGCGACGGCCGACATGTACACGCCCTGCCCCTCGCCGACCGGTGCATGCGAGTCGAAGACCACGATGCTCACCTCCGGACGCCCGGCGAGGTTCCTGGAGTGCTGCGCGTGCGGAGAGGAGACCCAGTACAGCTCCGAATACTCGGATGGGGCGTAGTAGACCGGCGACACCCAGGGTCGTCCGCCCCCGTCGGCGGTTCCGAGCACCATGTACCGGTTGCCGTCGATGATGGCCCGCGCGACCTCGTCGAGATCTATAGGGCGTCCTCGGTGGCCGGCGGGATGTTCTGGTTGCGTCGGAACAGGTTCGTCGGGTCATAGCGCGCCTTGATCTTCCTGAGCCTGTCCCACGTCGGCCCGGGGTAGGCGTCGCGGATCCGCGCCTCGCCGTCGAAACCCAGGAAGTTGACGTACGCGCCGTCGTCCTCCTGCTTGAGGGCAGTAGCGAGGCTCTCGACCCACGGGCCGTGCGCCTCGACCTCCTCGGGGCGCTCGTAGACGGCGGCGCAGTTCACCATGATCCGGCTCCGGCGGTGCGCGAAGGCCGTCGCGTCGACCGGAACGCGCGCCATCGCACCGCCGAGGGTCCGCAGCTGCGCGACGCCCATCATCGCGGTCGAGGTCGCGACGTGCTCCAGGATCGTCTCCGCCTCGGGACGGCCGATCGTGTCGACGAACATCGTGTGCGCCGTGGCGACCGGGTGGTAGCCCTCTTCCTCCGGGGGGTAGACCTCGGGGTAGGGCATCGGCCGGAGCATGTCGGCGAGCGGCTCGGCGAGCGCTCGGAACGGTGCCAGGACTCGCTGACCCTCCTCGACGTCGCCGGTGTACGTCATGAGCGCCATGATCGAGAGCTTGCCGTGGGCCTCCTCGGGCAGGAAGGGCATCGGGGGCGCCCGCATCACGTTGGCGATCGACGAGAGCTCCTCGGGAGCGGCCTCGGCCTCGGCCATGAACGCGTCGATCGTGTCGACCGTCGCGGGGAGCAACAGCATCCCGCCGACGACCGTGTCGATCGGCTGGAGCTGGAACTTGAACCGGGCGGCGACCCCGTAGTTCCCGCCGCCCCCGCGGATCGCCCAGAACAGGTCGGGTTCGTTCTCGGCGTCGATGCGCCGGAGCTCGCCGTCCGCCGTCACGATCTCCGCGGCCAGCAGGCTGTCGATCGTGAGGCCGTGCTTGCGGACGAGGTAGCCCACGCCGCCTCCGAGCGTGATCCCCCCGATCCCCACCGAACCCGTGTCGCCGAACCCGACCCCCAGGCCGTGAGCGTGGGTCGCCGTGGTGAACTCGAGCGCGGTCAGGCCCGTCTGCGCCCACGCCGTGCGCTCCTCGGCGTCCACGTCGATCGCGCGCAGTCCGGCGAGGTCGATCACGATCCCGCCGTCGGACACGCCCTGTCCGATCACGCTGTGGCCGCCGCTCTTCACGGCGAGCTCGAGCCCGGTCTCGCGCGCGAGCGCGATCACGCGGGCGATGTCCACGTCGTCGGCGACCCGGACGATCACCGCGGGATACAGGTCGAACCCGCCGTAGAAGACGGCGCGGGCCCGGTCGTACTCGGCATCGTCGGGTCCGATCACCGGCCCCCTGACGTCGGCCCGGAGCTTGGGGATCGAGATACTCGTCGGAGTGCTCACGGTGTTCCTCCTCCCGGTTTGCTGCTGTCTCGACCGTGGATCGAGCACGAACTCATCGGTTCTGGCAGGCCAACCACCTGCTCACTGGCAACTCAGGTGAGGTTTCCCTTCTTCCCGACGGCGTATGCCCGCCCGGTGTGACATCGACTACGCGTCCGCGAAGTCCCAGATGCGCAGGTGACCGGGTTGGAGCCGAGCGATCACGGAGTCGTAGCCTGCGCCCTGCACGTACTCGGCGCCCTTCTCGGGGCCCACGTAGCGGGTCGCGATGCGGATCGCATCGGCGAGATCGTCAGCGGGCAGGAGCCGGGCCTCCGTGCGGAGCTCCACACCTCGCAGGGGATCGCCGGATTCGGCCACGACGATCGTGGCTCGAGGATCTCGCCGCAGGTGACGGCTCTTGACGTCGTCCGCCGAGAGCCACAGGTTGAACCCGCCGTCCCGCCATTCGTGCCAGACCGGCGAGAGCAGGACCGAACCGTCGGGACGGAGCGTCGCCAGGACTGCGACGAGCGGCTCGTCGAGCAGCCCGCCGATGTCGTCGAGGGTCAGGTTCGTGCGCACGGTTCACCATAACCGTCGAGCCGATCCGGCGCGGAGGACCTCGAGGAAAGCACCGCCGTTGGCGACAAGCACGAAAGCGCGCCGGTGCACGTACCTACGCTGCATGAGGGTTGCCCGCGCCGACAGGAGTCTGCTAGGAGTGGACCTATCCCCTACCCCCAAGGAGGAACCATGCGACGACGGATGGCGTTCGCTTGCGCCGTGCTCGCGATGGCGACGGCCATCTCGGGTACGACCGCGATGGCAGGCGGCAACGGTGGATTCAAGACCTCGAGGCCGTCGATGCTGACGGCCGTCAAGAAGGGTGTCAGCGTGACGCCGCTCCTGACCGTCGGCGACGAGCTGCCGAACGGCTTCCGCTTCGAGTCCATCCCGGACGGGATCTCGGTGCGACCGGTCGGCCGTGGACTGACGGATCTGTTCATCAACCACGAAACCAGCAAGGTCCCCTTCCCGTTCGCCTCGGCCACCCCGAGCGCGGCCGGCGGTCAGAGTGACTTCGACAATTCGCAGGTGAGCCAGCTCACCGTGAACGCGGCCGGGCGGGTGGTCGACGGCTCCTTCGCTATCGACAGCGGTGGTGGCTTCCAGCGCTTCTGCTCCAATTTCCTCGCCACGAGCAAGGAGGGATTCGACCAGGACGTCTTCTTCACGAACGAGGAGTCGCCCGACTACGCGATGAGGCAGGAGAACTCGTGGCCGCCGCCCCTCAGCAACGCGGGAGCGGAGGAGAACGGCGTCGTCGTCGCACTTGATCCGGACACCGGCGAGTACCAGACCATCTACGGGATGGGCCGTTTCAATCATGAGAACGACGTCGCGATCCCAGGGTACGACGACCTAGTCGTCCTCTCGGGTGACGACACGTTCACCAGCGGCACGCTGACGCTCCCGCCGGGCCCGAACCTCGCGACGTCCGCACCGGCCCAGTCGCAGCTGTACTCGTACATCGCGTCGGACACGGACGCGCTCCTGGGCGACGATGGCGACCTCTGGGCGTTCGTGTCGGACAACTCGAGCTTCACCGACTACTACGACTTCGTGCCGGGCTCTACCCAGTCGATCACCGGTCACTTCATCAAGGTGCCGAAGATCATCGCCACCGGGAAGGACACCGACGGCTCGGAGCTGACGTCATCGGATCTCGGGTACCCCGCCCCCGATGGGGGCTGGCAGACCGACCTCCGTACCAGCGGCCCAGCCGTCCCGATCGACGGTCCCCAGTGGGTGCTCGAGTATTGGAGCCACCTCAACCACGTCTTCCAGTTCGTTCGGGTGGAGGACCTCGCGTACGACAAGAGGCCGGGTATGGGCAACGTCGTCTACTTCGCCGACACGGGGAGGGCGACGTTGCCCGCACAGCCTCCACTTTCGGGGCCAGGGATCTCGACGAACGGCCGCATCTGGAAGATGGTCCTCGATCCCGACGATCCGACGCAGGTCGACTCGCTCTCTATCTTCCTCGACGGCGACGACAGCCCCGTCAAGACCCTTGGCGAGATCCATCAGCCTGACAACGTCGAGACCACTTCGAAGGGCCTTCTCGTGAGCGAGGATCCGGGTGGCAACAACCAGTTCCCCGCGAACTCTGCGGACCCGAATGCGACCACGGCACGCCTGTGGTACGTCCCGTTCGCATCGCCGAACGCAGCCCAGGTCGTCGCGAAGATCGACCAGTCGGCCGACCAGGGCGCCACGGATGTCGGCCCTTCTCCCACCCCCGAACTCCCCTTCGGCAACTGGGGCTCCTGGGAGACGACCGGCATCGTCGACGCGTCGGCGGCCTTCGGCACCGGTGCGTACCTGATCAACATCCAGGCCCACTCGCTCTGGATCGAGAAGGAGGCGGGTCCGGACACCTTCATCGGAACGGATGCGCAACCCAACGATCCGGACTTCACGTACAAGCGAGAAGGAGGGCAGTTGCTGCTGATCCGCATCCCCGGGATCTAGCCGCAGCGCAGGAACGCAGAGGGGGCGCCCTTCGGGGCGCCCCTTCGCTCATACTCTCGAGGTCGGCTCGGACGCCGCGCGCGGACGGTCGTAAGGCGTGGGCCCATCGGGCCTAGACTCCTTTCGTGGCGGCCTGTCCGAACTGCGGGTCGGAGAACGCCGAGGGGGCGAACTTCTGCTCGGTCTGCGGCGCCCGGCTCGGCGCGGCCGAAGCGCCCGAAGCTGCCGAGGTTCGCAAGACCGTCACGATCCTGTTCTGCGACGTGACCGGCTCGACGGAGCTCGGCGAGCGGCTCGACCCCGAGTCCATGCGCAAGGTCATGGGCCGATACTTCGACGCGATGCGCGTGGCGCTCGAGCGCCATGGCGGGTCCGTCGAGAAGTTCATCGGCGACGCCGTGATGGCCGTGTTCGGCATCCCACAGCTCCACGAGGACGACGCCCTTCGAGCGGTTCGGGCCGCCGCCGACATGCGCGCCGCGCTCGAGGACCTCAATCTCGAGCTCGATCGCGACCACGGCGTCCGACTTGCCTGCCGGATCGGCGTGAACACTGGGGAGGTGCTCGTCGGGGCGGATTCGACCGACTTCGGCCGAGTCACCGGCGACGCCGTGAACACGGCCGCCCGGTTCGAGGCCGCCGCAGATCCCGGCGAGATCCTGATCGGCGACGAGACTCTTCGCCTCGTGCGCGACGCGGTCGGAGCGGAACCGGTCGAGCCGCTCTCGCTCAAGGGGAAAGCCGAACCCGTCCCCGCCCACCGGCTGCTCGAGGTCGTCTCGGGGGTCGGACAGCCTCGGCGCGCCCTCCTTTCCCGGATGGTCGGCCGGGAGCGCGAGCTCGAGGACCTGATGCGCGCGTTCGCCCGAGCCGCCGAGGATCGGAGCTGTCTCCTGTTCACTGTGCTCGGCGCCGCGGGTGAGGGAAAGTCGCGCCTGGTCGAGGAGTTCCTCTCCACCGCGGGGGAGAGCGCGCAGGTCATGACCGGTCGATGCCTCCCGTACGGCGAGGGGATCACGTACTGGCCCGCGGCCGAGGCGATCCGTTCAGCACTCGGCGTGCAGGCGTTCGACGCTCCGGTCGAAGTCGCGGCCCGACTGGATCGCGTGGTCACCGGTGACGAGCATGCCGCGGCGATCGCCCATCGCCTCGGCGAGATCCTGGGCATCGGCGAGGGCATCGGCGGCGCGGAGGAAGCGCCGTGGGCGATCCGGCGGTTCCTCGAGATCCTCGCCGCCCAACGGCCACTGATCGCGATCTGGGAGGACATCCACTGGGCCGAACCGGCGTTCCTCGACGTGGTGGATCACATCGTCGACTGGTCGCGGGACGCCCCGATCATGCTGGTGTGCACCGCTCGCCCGGAGTTCCTCGACGCGCGGTCGGGCTGGGGCGGCGGGAAGATGAACGCCACAACGCTGCTGCTCCAACCCCTCGACCTGAAGGCGTCGGCGGAGCTGATCGCGAACCTGCTCGGCGGCGTGGGTCTGCCGGCCGAGACGTCGGACCGGCTGACCGAGGCGGCCGGCGGCAACCCGCTCTTCGTCGAGCAAATGCTCTCGATGCTGATCGACGACGGGATGCTGGTTCGAAAGGACGGAGCCTGGCTCCCGACGAGCGATGTCGGCTCGGTCGCGGTCCCGCCCTCGGTGGCGGCACTGCTCGCCGCTCGTCTCGAACGCCTGACCGACGACGAGCGTCGCACGATCGAGTGCGCCGCCGTGATCGGCAAGGAGTTCTACGCCGGTGCGGTCCGGGAACTGCTCCCCGAGCACCTCCGCGACGACGCATCCGGCCTGATCCGTTCACTTATCCGCAAGGAGCTCGTCCGGACGGGTCGCTCGATGGTCCCCGGCGAGGAAGCGTTCCGCTTCCGCCATATCCTGATCCGCGACGCCGCGTACCAGGCGATCCCCAAGGAGCGACGCGCCGAGCTGCACGAGGCGTTCGCGGCATGGATCGGGCGAGTCGGCGGCGACCGCGCCGAGGAGCAAGACGAGATCGTCGGCTACCACCTGGAACGAGCCTACCGGTACCGGGAGGCGCTCGGTCCGCTCGATGACGATGCGAGGCGGCTGGCACGGCGAGCGTTCGAGCACCTCGCGGCGGCCGGCTCCCGGGCGCTCACCCGCCACGACATGCCCGCGGTCGCCAACCTGCTGGCGCGCGCGTCGGCGTTGCTCGAGCCGTCGGACCGGGCCAGGCTAGCGCTCCAGGCGGACCTGTCGTTCGCGATGTGGGAGGGGGGGCGCATCGAGGAAGCCCATGCGGTGACCTTCGAGTTCCTCGAGCTGGCGGAGGCACTGGGGGACCCCGAGGTCATCGCCGACGCGACGCTTGCCCGGTGGTCCCTGCTAGGCGAGCTGGAGCGACCGTTCGACCTGGCGAGGTCCGATGCCCACGACGCCATCCGGGTCTTCGAGGCGTCGGGGAACGAGCGCGGCCTGGCCCGGGCTTGGCATGTGATCGCGTCTGTCGAGTGGGACCTCGGGCAAGCGGGCAAGCAGCTCGATGCGCTCGAGCATGCCCTCGATCACGCGGAGCACGCCCGCGCCTCGTTCGAGACCGCGGAGGCGTTCCACAGCGTCACGGCGGCGATCGTCCGCGGTCCGATCCCAGTCCCCGACGGGATCGCACGGGCGGAGGCGATCCTGCGCGAGTTCCCGGACAACCGAGGGGCGGAGGCCTACATGAGCCACGCGCTCGCCCACCTGTGGGCGCGGCTCGGCGAGTTCGACGAAGCGCGCGTGGCGGTCGACCGCTACCGAGGGTTCATGCTCGACACCGGGCAGCTGATGGCCTACTGGCGCTCGGCCGAGCTGCAGTTCGACGTCGAGATGCTCGCTGGGGACGTCCAGGCCGCAGCAGACATCGCCGAGGAGGCCCACGCGAAGCTGAGCGAACGGGGCGATCGATGGCCATACCTGTGCGCGTTCCTCGCGCAAGCGAGGCTCGCACTCGGCAAGTACACGGAGGCCACCGAGGTCGCCGAGATCGCCGCGTCGAGCGCGAACTCCATCGAACGCGCACTGGGCCTGGGGGTGCTCGCGCGGATCCGGGCGCGTGAGGGCGACGCGGCCGCAGCGCAGGAGATGATCGAGGAGGCCATCGGAATCGTCGAGCGGACGGATTTCCTGTTCGACCACGGGACCGTCCAGCTCGACCACGCGGAGGTCATGCTGCTCCTGGGCCGTAACGAGCAAGCGCGTGCGGCCCGCGAGCGAGCGCTCGCGATCTTCGAGGAGAAAGGCGACCTCGTGTCGGCCTCTCGGACCCGCTTGTTGCTGCAGCCCGGGTGACGGGCGCGAGCTTAGTCCCCGTCGTGGCCGTTGGCTTCGCCGTACGGCGGCGACCCGTGCTTGTCCTCCTTGCCACCGCTCTCCTCCGTCGGACCGGTAGGCGCCCCAGTAGGTACGACTTCGCCGAGCGCGTCCTCGTTCTGCAGGGCGGCCGCCAGGTCGGCGATCGCCGCCTCGACCGCGTTGGCGGCCGCAGGTGAGATCTCCCCGTCTTCGACGGCCTTGGCCAGGTGCTCATCGAGGTGCTGGAGCGACTCCCCGACCTTTTCGGAGTCGCCCTCCCGATACGCGCCGAGCAGCTCGTCCGCGTCCTTGACGAGCTCTTCGGCGGCGTGATCGGAGATGTTCTCCTTCGCCTGGGCCGACCCGATCGCTGCGATGAGACCGGACCACGCGTTCGCGAACGTGGGCGGCGTCTCGGGGGGAAGCGCGTTCTGGGCGGCCTCGCGTGCCGACGCCCTCGTCGGCAACGTGTCGCCTGTGATGGCTACCAGAACCCCGGCGAGCGCGACGAGCAGCGCAACGACCAGCGCCGCGATCAGCCACGGGCGGCGCCCACGAGCCATCCGGCGGGGGGGAGCGTGTGAGCGCGCAGTCCGTCGCGAACCCAGCCCAGCGCCATCGGCGGCGGCCGTCGGAACCTGCTCGGTCTCAGCCTCGTCCGCGGCAACCGCGCCGGCAGCACCGGCCGCGATCGCACCGCCGGCGACCGCGTCCCCGGGGCCGACCGGTGGGGTCTCGGCGGCGTCCACGGGGCCGACCGGTTGGGTCTCGGCCGCGCCGACGTTCTCGAGTCGCATCGTGTCGCCCCCTCGCGCGAGCGGGACGGCGAGCAGGGCGGCCTCGAGCTCGGCGGCGGAAGCGAACCGGCGCTTCGGGTCCTTCTCGAGGCATCGCAGGACGACGTCTTCGATCTCGTGCTGGACGGGCGCGATCGTGGATGGCGGTGGGGCGTCCTCGTTGACGTGCCGGTACATCGTCGCGATCGGCGTGTCGGCGCGGAACGGGACGCGGCCGGTCAGCATCTCGTACAGCACGCACCCGAGCGAGTAGAGGTCGGCGCGCTCGTCGACGGGCTGGCCGCCCGCCTGCTCGGGCGAGAGGTACGCCGTGCTCCCGAGCACCACGCCGGTGTGCGTGAGCGTGTCCGAACCCGCCGCGCGCGCGATCCCGAAGTCCACGACCTTGACGCGGCCGTCCGGTAGCAGCATCACGTTCCCCGGCTTGATGTCGCGATGGATCAGACCGAGTGCATGCGCCCCGGCGAGCGCGCGTGCGATGTCGACGGCGACCGCCACGGCGTCGGCCGGCGGCATCGGGCCGTCGCGGAGCCGGTCGGCCAGCGTCTCGCCCTCGACGAGCTCGGTCACGATGAAGTGGGTACCGTCGTCCGACCCGCTGTCGAACACGGCGACGATGTTCGGGTGACTCAGACCTGCGGCGGCGCGCGCCTCGCGCCGGAACCGCTCGACGAACTCGTCGTCCCGGTCGAACGGTGGCGCCAGGACCTTGATCGCCACCCGGCGATCGAGCTGCCGATCGACCCCCCGGTGGACCCGTGCCATCCCGCCTTGGCCGAGCACCGGCCCGAGCTCGTATCGGTCGGCGAGGACGTTCGTCGTCCGGGCCTGTTGCATGGACCTGGGTTTACCCACGGAGCCCCGCCCGCACGCGTGACGTCTCGCCGGTCAACCGGCTCCCCCGCCCGTGTTCCCGCCTTCGCCGAACCCGAAGTTTCACGTCCTACCTATCGACATCCGCGGAGTCTACGTTCAGCGCGCGAGCGCAGCTCGCTCGGACAGGCGCCGGAGCGCGTCGAGCATCCTGTCGACGTCGGCCTCGCTCGACAGGTAGTTGACGATCCCCGCACGCAGATACGTGGCGCCACGGATCTTCGTCGTGGAGACCCACGCCTCGCCGCTCGCCTCGAGCGCGAGCTGCAGCCGGTCCTGGTAGGCGTCGAGCGCCTCGCCCTCGAGGCCCTCGGGCAGGTGACGGAAGCACACCACCGAGAGCTCGGGCTCCTCCGGGACGACCTCGAAGTCGGGCGCCTCCCGGCACCGCGCGACGAGGTACGCGGCGAGGTCGACGTTGTGCTCGATCAGCCGGGCGAACCCCGAGGTCCCCACGTGCTTCCACGAGAGCCAGAGCTTCAGCGCCCGGAACCGTCGCGTGCCCTCGATCGAGTACTCGAACCAGTTGAGCGGCGCATCCTCGGGGCTCGGGTGGCGGTAGTACTCGGGTGTCCGGTGGAACGTCTGCCGCAGGTCCTCTCGGCGCCTCACGACGAGCGCGCCGATGTCGTACGCCTGGAAGAACCACTTGTGCGGGTCGATCGTCACGCTGTCGGCGCGCTCGAGGTCGGGCACCCGCGGCGCCACCCGCGGCGAGAACGCGGCCCCGCCGCCGTACGCGGCGTCGACGTGGAGCCACAGGCGTTCGCGTTCCGCGAGGTCGGCGAGCTCCCCGGTGAGGTCCACGCTTCCGGTGTTCGTGGAGCCCGCCACCGCCGCGATCGCGAACGGCACGAGGCCGGCGGCGCGGTCCTGCGCCACGGCGTCGGCGACCGGTGCGGCGTGCAACCGGAACCGCTCATCCGAGGGCACGATGCGCAGCGTCTCCGGGGGGAACCCGAGCACGTCGAGCGCGCGGGCGATCGAGAAGTGCGCCTGGTCGCTCGCGTACACGCGCGCGCCCTCGAGCGCGCCCGCGCGCGGCGGGTCCTCCAGACCGAGCAGCCGGAAGAGGTGGATGTCCCTGGCGACGGTGAGCGCCATGATGTTCGCCATCACGCCGCCCGACGTGAGCACCGCCCACGAGCCCTCGCCGAACCCGATCAGCGCCCGAAGCCACGTCGTGACCTCCTCCTCGACCAAGGCGCCCACGGGACCGGCGACCCACACGTCGACGCCCTGGTTCACCCACTGGCTCAGGACTTCGCCCGCGATCGACATCGCGAGCGGCGGCGGCGTGAAGTAGCTGTAGGAGCCCGGGTGCTGGGTGTTGAACACGTACGGCGCGACGCGCTCGCGGAACTCCCCGAGCACCTCCTCGGCCTTCGCCGCCGCATCGGGCGCCGGAGCCGGCCCGCCCGAGGGGCCGTAAAAGGCGCGGCGCATCTCGAGATAGGGCATCGAGCGGAGCGGCCGCTCCATCGCGTCCTCGTAGAGGTATCGGAGGGCCTCGTCCCAGATCGCGGTTCCGAGGCGTTCGAGCGCGGGACGGGAGACCGTCTCGTCCCGGAGGTCGACGAGCTCGGGTTCGGGATGGTCGGCGAAGGGGTCCGGCACGGCGGCGAGGCTAGCACTCCCCGCGGCCGCGACACCTACGCCTGGAGGGCGGTCAGGACCGCGACCCCGACCGCGATCACCGCCACACCGGCAAGCTGAACGCGGGCCAGCCGCTCTCGGAACAGGAAGAACGCCGCCACGGTCGCGATCGCCGCGAACTGCGACCCGAGCACCGCGGCGACCGCGATCCCCTGCCGGGCGCCGATCGTGAAGGCGACCAGGCCGGCGACCTCCAGCACGCCCGAGGCAAGCACCAGCGGCGCGGCCTCGCGCGTCATGTGCAGGCGCCCGGTGAACGCGAGCGGGACCGTGACGAGGAGCACGGCGATGGTCCTCGACGGGAAGATGATCCATGCGATCGGGATGTCCTCGGACAGACGGCCCATCGCGAACAGACCCAATCCGAAGAACAGGGCGGCACCGATCGCCAGCGCCACCGCGAGACCCTCTCGACGATCGGATCCGACTTCGCTCGTTCGGGACATGCTCGACAGGACGACCCCCACGACGATCGCCCCGAGCGCGACGCCCGCGCCGGTCGCGATCTGCTCGCCCGCCGCCACCGCGATGATGGCGGCCGCGGCCCCCTGCGCCGACGTGATCGGCGCGACCACCCCCACCTTCCCGAACCGCAGCGAGCTGTAGACGAGCAGGAGCCCGGTCGTGTTGCCGATCGCCGTGACGACGATGAGCCCCACCTGCTCCCGCCCCAGGCCGTCGGGCACCCCCTGCGCCAGCGCGAACGGCGCCGATATCACCGACCCGATCACGAGCACCCAACCGAGCACCGCGACGGGAGGGATCATCCGCGTCGACCGGCTGATGCACAGCGCCGAGGCCGCCCACATCCCGGCCGCAACCAGGCCGCCGAGGATCGCGATCACGGCGAGAGGTTACGCGGGCACCCGTCGGCGGGCGTGGTGCCGTGCGACCCGTGTGCGATTCCCGCAGGCGTTCGAGCACCACACACGATCCGAACGCGTCGCCTCGAAGTAGCTCCCGCATGCGCCGCACCGCCGCGGGGACCGATCCGGGTCGCCCAGGAGCTCGATCGCCGACCATGCGATGCGGGCGAGGAGCAAGCGGGTCGGGCCGGCCGAGAGTGGAGAGTCGGTCGTTCCGTCCGGCGCCAGACGCAGGACGCGCGGCACCCGAGCGCTCGCCTCGTTGACGCGCTCGACGGCGGCGGCGGGGAAGGGACCGCCGCCGATCGAGGCGTCGAGGAGCTCGCGGATCGAGGCTCGCAGGGTCACGAACTCCGCCAGCCGAAGCGAGACCTCGTCGCGCTCCTCGGGTTCGAGCGTGCCATCCGCCTCGAGCCAGGCCCCGAGATCGCCGGGCGAGCCCAGCCGGGCGTTCGCGAGCGACAGAGCCCCGGCTGAGGTCATGGTTTGAGTTTGACTTCTCCATTAGCCAAGAGCAAGTTAATTAATGCCGTTTACATCAGGAACTCATTAGCGCGAAACGGACTTGGGAGTTGGGTGAGGTCGTTACCTGATCAGGCGCGAGAGACGCCGGTCGGCCAGGACCTTGCCGCCGGTCTGACACGTCGGGCAGTACGTGACCTCGTGCGACTCGTAGGAGACCCGTCGGAGGTCGTCCCCGCATACCGGACAGGGTTCGCCGTAGCGACCGTGGATCGTGAAGTGATCCCCGATCTTGGTCTGGAGGCCCCCTGTTCGGCGCCGCTCGGACGCGAGGGCATCGGCGAGCACGCTCGCGACGGCGGCGAGGAGCGCCTCCCGCTGCCCAGGCTCGAGAGACGCGAGGGACGCATACGGCGAGAGCTTCGCGCGGTGCAGGATGTCGTCCGAGTACCCGCGGCCGATCCCGGCCACGGTCCGCTGGTCGCGCAGGATCGTGTGTACGCGCCGGCCGTCCTCCCCTTCCAGGACCAGCCGCGCGAACTCGGGCGAATCGGGCTCGGGCCCGAGCCTGGCGAGCGGTCCCTCGTCGCCCTCGGCCAGCACCCACCAGCCGGCCTTGCGCTCACGCCCGAACTCCTTCACTAGCACCGACGGGCGACCCTCGAACCGGAACCGCACCACCGAGCCCCGCGGCTTCGTCGACTTCGGCGGATCCTCGACATCGACGCGTCCGCCCTGCGATAGGTGCACGAGGACGCGGGGCCCGCCGAGCTCCCAGACCAGGTACTTCCCGCGGCGACCCACCTGTTCGAGGGTCCGGCCTGCCAGCTCGGTCGCGCGAGGGGTCACGGTCTTGAGTGAGGAGAACTGCAGCAGGTCGGCCGCCGCGAAGACGGAGCCGCCGACCGCCTCGGTCAGTCGTTCGGCGAGCGCCTGCACCTCGGGGAGCTCGGGCATCGCTCAGACCTCGTGCGCCGGGGGGCGACGGACCGGGGTCATCGCCCGGTCACGTCGGCCGCGGCTCGGCGGACGATCTGCGCACACTCATCGATGCGGTCCCGGTGCGTCCGGTGCGACAGGATGCACGCCCGGATCGTGAACCGGTCCTCGACGACCGTGCTCGAGAGCACGACGCGCTTGGAGGCGTTGATCAGGTCGAGCAGGCGGCGGTCGGCCTCGTCCGAGCCGTCGCGGAGCCGGAAGGGGACGACGGTGAGCTCGGGCTCCCACGGCAGCTCGAGCTCGGGGATCGTCGAGAGCTCCTCGTACAGGTACCGGGCCAGGTCGAGCTTCTCGTCGAGCGCCTCACGGAACGCGTCCACGCCGTGCAGCACGAGGGGGAACCACACACGCAGGCCGCGGAAGTCGCGCGACAGCTCCGGCGAGTACTCGGTGAAGTTCGGCAGCTCGTCCTCGGGCGGGAAGTCCTGCAGGTAGGCGGCGCCGACGAAGTGCGCCTCGCGCAGGCGCGCGCCGTCACGCACCACCAGCGAGCCCGTCCCGTACGGCAGGAACATCCCCTTGTGCGGATCCAGCGTGATCGAGTCCGCGCGTTCGATCCCGGCGAAAGCCCCACTTCCCCGCTCGGTGAGCTGGAAGAAGCCGCCGTAGGCCGCGTCGACGTGGAGCCACAGATCCTGCTCGGCGGCCACGTCGGCGATCGCCGCGATCGGGTCGATCGCGCCGGTGTTCGTCGTCCCCGCCGACGCGACCACGAAGAACGGCGTGCGGCCGGCGGCGCGATCGGACTCGAGCCGCTCGCGGAGCGCATCGACGTCCATCCGGAGCTCGGGGGTGCACGGGACCGAGCGGACGTTCGCGCTCGGGAACCCGGCGATCGCGGCGGCCTTCGCGTTGGAGGCGTGGACCTGTTCGGAGACGTAGAGGGTGCCCGAGAGGAAGTCCTCGGGCAGCTTGGCCTTGCGCGCGGCGACCAACGCCGACAGGTTCGCCATCGAGCCGCCGGAGGTGAGGATGCCTCGGGCGTCGTCGCCGTACCCGAACAGCTCGCAGAGCCAGCGAACGACGTTCTGCTCGATCTGCGCCCCGACCGGCGCCTGCCCCCACATGTTCACGAACCGGTTGATCCCGGTCGCGAGCAAATCGCCGAGCGCCGAGGCGTACAGGCCGCCTCCCGGGATGAACGGGAGGAACCCCGGCCCGGTCGTGTTGTAGGAGTTGGCCGCGATCAGGTCCACGGTGTCCATGAGCTGGTCGAAGCTCCCCGGCCCGTCCGGCGGGGCGCCTCGCACCGAGCGGGCAGCCTCGATCGCGCCCTCGACGTCGGAGGCGGCGGCCTCGTCCTGGGACTGCACGAACTCGACCAGGTACCCGAGCGCGGCATCGCCCATCTCGCGCATCTGCTCCGGACCGGGTTCGAGGGGGTACGGCATCGCGCCCATGCTACGGAACGCGGACGCGGACAGCCGTTCTGCTACGCCGAGCGGGTGACGGACTCGAGCAGCCGCCGGGAGACCTCGGCCACCTCGTCGACGGCGCCGTTGAACGCCTCCTCGTTCCGCTTCGACGGAGCCCGGTAGCCGCTCACCTTGCGCACGTACTGGAGCGCCGCCTCCCGGATCTCGGTCTCGGTGGCCGGCACGTCACCCTCGCGGAGTCGTTTGATGCTTCTGCACATACCGCGATGGTACCGGCGATGGCGCGAACGACCCCGACGGCGTAGCCTTCGGCCCGGCATGAGCACGAGCCTCGAGTCGGGCGGGGTCGTCGGCGGCTACCGGATCGAATCGCTCATCGGGCGCGGCGGGATGGCAGCCGTCTACCTGGCCGAGGACGGCCGCCTCAAGCGCAAGGTGGCGCGCGTCCGCCGCGCGGGCCCGGCCGCTCGAGATCTCCGGGACCGT
>Ga0207675_100001366_pt1 | contig 24474 bp, 21 predicted proteins | sample KBSSwiS42_FD_184305 | JGI IMG/M metagenome (GOLD analysis project Ga0207675, IMG submission 184305) | Switchgrass rhizosphere microbial communities from Kellogg Biological Station, Michigan, USA - KBS Switchgrass S4-2 (SPAdes) (version 2) | ecosystem: Host-associated > Plants > Roots >...
TTCCTCGAGATGGCAACGCGGCCACAGACGATCGGCTACGCCCTGCTGGATTCACCCGTCGCGCTGGCGGCCTGGTTACTCGACCACGATACGGACAGCTACTACAAGATCTCTCGCGCGTTCGTCGACGGCGAGCCCGTGGGCAGTCTCAGCCCCGCCAGCATCGTCGACAACATCACGCTGTACTGGCTGACTGGCACCGCAGCGTCGGCGGCCAGGTCGTACTGGGAGGACGGACGAGCGCTGGCCGCAGCGCTTGCGAGCGGTCAGGCTCCTCCGGCGGTCTCGGTTCCCGTTGGCTTCACGACGTTCCCCGGCGAGATCTGGGCTGCCCCGCGCAGCTGGGTTGAGACGGTCTACCCCGGCCTCGCTTACTTCAACGAGGTCGACAGAGGCGGCCACTTCGCCGCGTGGGAGGAACCCAAGATCTTCACGGAAGAACTGCGCGCGGCATTCAGATCACTGCGCATGTAGTGGGAAGGCTCGAGGCTCCGAACGCGGGCGGAACAATCGCATCACGGCGTGTACCAGATTGGCGAACTCCAGGCGCGTTCCTGGATGGTTGTCGGCACCTTGGTCAGCGGCTGCATTTTCATCCTGACCGCGTCATAGGTGTTCCAGCGCGGTGTCGGTATCTCGAGAACGCGTGCGTAGTAGAAGGCACGTTGGTCCGCCTTGAACTCGGGATCGGTCCAGCCAATGGTCAGTTGCTGGGCGCCGATGTCATTCGTATACGTTGCGGTCTTCAGATCGACACTGTTGCCGACCGGAGGCAGCTTGCCATCAGCACCGATCTTGCGATCGCCCGACCAGACGACGTCAAAGATCTTCTCGTGTTGCTTGCCAGCCGCGTCCAGCCAACCCTTGACGATCTGGACACGGTCGAGGTTGCCGCTCTTGGGATCCTTCATGGCCATGACCAGGAACGTCGGCGCCTTGCCGGACCCAGGCGTCAGGTCTCCGCCCATAGGTACACCCTTCTCATAGGCGAGCTTCACGAAGTCGGGCTTGTCCACATCGTCGGTGCCATAGTCGAAGCTGCCGAAGAAACGCAGCTTGATCATCGTGCCCGAGGTGGCAAACGTCTCCTTGCGAAGCATCGCATCGTAGATTGCCTCGCGCGTGTTTTGCGGAGCCCAGACACCAGCCAGGCCAGCTGAACTGAATTCCTGGATCTGCTGAATCTGGCCAGCTGGCGAACCCGGAACACCAGTCAGGCGTTCCTTCGGATTGTTTTCAAAGGCGAACTTCCCCGTGAAGTTGTACTCCTCGTGGCTGGCCGCGGCATTGTGCGTGTCGGTATCACCAATGAATCCGTACTTGAACGGGTTGCCTGCACCCGCCGCCGCCTGGCTCAATCCCTCCAGCAGTGCCTGGCGGATGAAGCTGCCCTTGCGATGCGACGGCCGCTCGAAATCTGCCGACAGCGTGTAATCCCACTGTTCGAATCCGGCGAATTCGTCGGTCGGTGACAGGTCGGGATGGGTTTCCGAGGTGCCCTTGATCTGGGTGATTTCATAGAGCGGTTCGTTTTCGGCGCGGGTCTTGTTGTAGGCCGCATCGATCGGCTTGCCATCGAACTTCACCGTCTCGAACATGCGACCGTCGCTCGCATTGCCGTTGTGCGGGATTGCCAACAGAGTCGAACCCTCGGCGCGCTGTGCTTCCATCCACTTCCAGAGGTTCTCGGGATTGTCAGAATCAAGCGCTGAGAGCACCAGATCGGGCAGGTGCGCAGTGTCCCGGAAGACAACGACGCGATGCAGGTTGCGCTTCTGTGGATTTGACGTCCATTCAAAGCCCGCAAACGTCGTGAACTTACCGGGAATGTAATTGGCGTCAGCCGCTTTGACGATCTTGGTCCAGACGGTGCGGGCCAACGCCGGGTCGCTCAATTGCGGGTCGCGCTTTCCCTCACTCATATCGCGCAGGATGCGTGCAAAGGTCTGCAATCGAACGTTGGCGTCGGGTGAATTGACGCCCTTGGCAATCTCCGTCTTGCTGAGCGGGCTTTTCGGGTTCTGCATCTCGTTAAAGACGCCCATGTACTCTGCATGGTCGGACACCATGTAGAAATCCAGTGGAGTCTGGATCTGCATTTCCGGCCCGCCGCTGCCGGTGATCGGCCTGCCCTGCGCCCAGGCATAGGCATCCGTCGGCGTGGTCTTGGAGCCGTTGGTCAGCGCATCGAATGACCAGCCAGTGTGGACGTGGACATCACCAAAATAGGCGTTGTTTTCAGGATTCGGTGCCAGCAAGTCGGCCGGCGCAGTGGGGGCGGCCGAGGTGTCGGCCGGGGCGCCGGCAGGCGGTGGTTCGGACCGCGAACAAGCCGTCAAACCAAGTACAAAACCGAGAACGACGAGTACGTGGTTCGACTTCATTTTCATGAACCCTGATCCCTATGCATTGCGGCTCCCAGTCGTTCAGGCAACCTTCGCCTTGGCACGCTGCTCTTGCTGCTCGATCACCATCTGGTAGGCAAGGTAGTATTTGTAAATGTTAGAGACGTACTGAACGGTCTCGCGACCAATGCTTTCGGCCGCGACCACCTCGACGTTATTGAACCATTTGTTCGGATCGAGGCCGCGATCGGCCGCCTTCTTGCGAAGTTGCCGGATACGAGCAGGCCCGGCGTTGTAAGAAGCGAACGCGAACAGGCCCTTGTTCAGATCGTCCATCGGCTCGTTCGCGTAGTAGTGGTCAATCATGTACCGCATGTACTTGATGCCCGCGTGGATGTTGGGCTCGAGCTGCTTGATGTCGCCCACGTTCTGCTCCGCGCCCGTCTTTGGCATCACCTGCATTACGCCGACCGCGCCGACCGCGCTGCGGCGTTCATGGTCGAGGCCCGACTCCTGGTAACCCTGCGCCGCCATGAGCAGGTAATCCATGTCGTACTGCTCACCGTACTTGCGCATGAGATCGACGACCTGGCGGAATCGCGCAACGTCCTTCGCCGATGTCGCAGGGTTCGCGTACTTGAGGCTCTTCAGGTACTTCTGCAGCAGCACGTTTCTCTGCAGTGAGCCTTCCGGGTAACGAGCAAGAAACGCATTGAGCTCCGCCAGCAACTGCGGACTCCCCTTACGCACCATCATCGCGGTCTGCACGTCCGTGCGCACGGCGGCGCCCTTATTCAGCACGACGTTGGGGAACACCTGCTGCCAGAACTCGGCGATGTAGTCATCGACAAGCGTGATCGGCACGAGCCCGGCGCTGACCATCTCGATCAAGTCCTCGTCCGCCAGGACTTCGGGCGCAGGTCGTATCCGCACGGGGGCCTTGCCGGCCGCCTTCAGTTGCGCATTGAACCGCTCGATGGCGCCCTTCGAGACGTCCGATGATCGCAGGTACACCTCCTTCCCACCGAGATCCTCCACCGTGTTGACTGGCGGCACTCCGGGACCGGTCACAACGATCGTGGAGATACCGCTGCGCGTCGGATTCGTGAAATCTACCTGTTCCGCTCGCCAGGCTGTCATCACCTTGCCGGCCGAGATGATATCGCCGCGTCCTTCGAGGAGCGCCGGGATCAGATCGTCATGTGCCACCGGCACATATACGATCTGAACGCGCAGATGCTTGTTCTTGAGGCGCTTGTTGAGATCGTCCTCGAACATCTTGAAGCTGTCTGGGACGAGGCCGCGCGGTGTGCCCTGGTCGATGAAAAACGTCGTCTTCGAGTACGTCGTTAGCACGCGAATCACGCGTCGTTCGACCATGCCGTCGAGATCGCCTGTCCACTTCGCCAGCGTCGCGGCTGCGGCCTGCGTGTCCGGGATCTCTACGACCGGCGCCTCCGTCGGCGCGGACTCTGCGGACTGACTCGCCGGACTTCCGTTCGATGCATCCGCAGACGGCGGGGGCGAATCTTTGCTGCAGGCGGCCAACAGCAAAACGGCCAGCGCTATCAGCGACGATCGAGTCTTTGGCAGAGATTGTAGTGACATTACTCGACACCTTCCCTTCAGTCCCCCAGCGACGCAGAGCATACGCTGGGACCACAGCGCTTGGGCGGTGGTTTAAGGCTATGCCAGGTCCTGCAGGCTCGCGCAGGGGGAGTATGATCGCGCACAATGCCTCGGGCGGTGCGCAGCTACCTCTATCAGCGTCACGCGTTCTTCGTACGCGTCACGCATTGGATCAACGTCGTCGCGTTCACGCTGCTCCTGATGAGCGGGCTGCAGATCTTCAACGCGCATCCGCACCTGTACTGGGGCACGTCCTCATATGCAGGGGCTCCGCCACTGCTCTCGATCACGGCCAGGCCCGGGCCCGCCGGAGAGCCGGTCGGGGTGACAACGATACTCGGCCACGAGTTCACGACGACTGGAGTCTTGGGACTGTCCCGCGATCCGGACGGCAGACTTGCGCGACGCGGGTTCCCGTCGTGGATGACGGTGCCCGACACCCGGTGGCTCGCGATGGGGCGGCGCTGGCATTTCTTCTTTGCGTGGGTGTTCGTTCTGAACGGTCTCGCCTACGTCGCATGCTCGATCTGGAGCCGGCATCTGCGGCGCGACCTGCTGCCGGCGAAGGGCGAGTGGCGCACGGTGGGGAGATCGATCGTTGATCACCTGCTCCTGCGCCATCCCCAGGGCGAAGCTGCGAAGCGCTACAACGTGTTGCAGAAGCTCACGTACCTGATCGTGATCTTCGGCTTGCTGCCGCTTGTGATGCTGATGGGGTTCGCCATGTCGCCGTGGCTCGGGTCGCTGTGGCCGGGCTGGGTCGACCTGTTCGGCGGCCGGCAATCTGCGCGGACGTTGCATTTCGTCGCTGCGTGGTTGCTCGTCGCGTTCGTGCTGATACACGTGTTCGAAGTCGTCATCAGCGGAGTCTGGAACAACCTTCGGTCGATGATTACGGGCCGTTACCGGGTCCGCATCGAAGGATCAAGCGATGCGCATTGACCGTCGATTGCTGCTTACCCGGCGCCGCCTCGTGCAGTTGCTGACGGGCGCCGGCACAGCGCTGGTGGCCGGCTGCGACGCGGCGAGCCGCACGGCGTGGTTTCCGAAGGTACTCGGTGTCGGCGAGCAGCTGACACGCGGCGCACAGCACCTGCTCACCTCGCGCCGCTCGATGGCGCAGGAATTCACCGAGGCCGATCTCTCGCCGCAGTTCCGCAGCAACGGCACATCGAACCCCGACAACCCTGTCTACCAGGCGCACGCCGCGACCGGGTTCGCGGAGTGGGCGCTCGAAGTTGACGGGCTCGTCGATTCGCCGGCGAAGTTCACGCTCACGGAGCTCCGCGCCCTGCCCGCTCGAACGCAGATCACGCGTCACGACTGCGTCGAAGGCTGGAGCGCGATCGGAAAATGGACGGGCGTGCCGTTTGAAGAAGTGCTGGTGCGCGTCCGTCCGTCGGCCGCTGCACGGTTTGTGGTCTTCCATTGCGCGGATCCTATGTCGAGCGGCGAGCGATACTACGAGAGCATCGACATGGAGGACGCGTACCATCCGCAAACCATCCTTGCGTACGCGCTGAACGATGCTGTGCTGCCGGTTGCGAACGGTGCACCGATCCGGCTGCGGGTCGAGCGGCAGCTCGGCTACAAGATGGCCAAGTACGTCATGCGCATAGAGCTCGTCGAGAGCTACGCGCACATCGGGCGCGGTAAGGGCGGTTATTGGGAGGACAGGGGCTACGAATGGTTCGCGGGGATATGACTGGCGCCGCTTGAGGCGGAAGGCAACTCGCGATCCGCAAGGCATAGACGATCGCCACGACAGCGGCGGCGAACCCGGCGCTCACGTTGACCTTGCGTCCCTCGAAGCAGATCAGACAGTTTAGCTGCCCCACGCGCGCTCCGCCGCGGTGACAGCACCGCCCACCTGAGTTGCGTCCGCGCACAAAATCGCCCCGTTCCGGTCGGCGTAATTGGCGTGTATTCACGCCCCTAGTGTTCATGTGCCAGTGATGCGCAGCTAAACGTCGCGTCGCAATGTGGAGACACATTTCAGACGACTACAAAGTCTGAACCGTGACTGCAGTCCCGACTCGATTGGAACACGTGACCTAACCTGCACTCACTAAGGCCGCAAAGCCGGCCAGGAACTCGAGACGATCGGTCCGCGCAGGTCCGTCGCCGGTTCCGCGAAAGAACAATCTCGTAGAGCTGAACTTTTTCGCAACGCGACCATTGGGTCGTCAGGGGTGCACGCATGCGCTTGATTAAGAGTCTTTTGGATCGCTCAACCCACTTTGCGCAGACAGCCAGCCGCATTCTCGCGGTCCTGTGCGGGTTTGCCGGCACGCTTGCAGTTGAAAGCTTGCACGCTGCTGATGCGGTGTACGACCGAACCCTTTTCGCGGACATCATCGATGGCGTCGATCGCAGTATCCTCGATGTAGGACCTGATACCGCCCGCATTGCGTTCACCTTGGAGGGCGAACACCTGGTATTCAAGCGGGATAGTCACCAGCACCTTGCCGACGGCGTGATCGTCTGGAGCGGCAAGAACGTACGGGAAAAAGATGCGACTTCCTTGTTCATCGCAAAAAATGGTGATGATTCCTCGATCAAGCTGGTGAAGGGAGATTTCGAATACGACATCACCAAAGACGGTCGTGGCGACCATGAGCTGCTCACCACGGATCTGAAAGACACGGTCGTGGACGAATGCCTGACGGACAGCGACCGCAACTTCGAGTCTACTGCGGGCCAGAATATCGGTACTGACTCCATCACCGCATCCGCAGCCACCACCACATTAGAAGCCGCCACCACAGGCGAAGTTGCCACCACATTTGCCGCCGCGCGGCCATTAGAGATAACCGTCAATCTGGCCTACACGAAGGCGGCGCTCGCGCAGTTTCCAAGGGCAACAGCACTAAAGAACGCTTTTGTCATCGGACTGGCTCGCGTGAATGACACACTCAAGAACAGCAACCTCAACGTACGGGTAACACTCGGCAAAATCGTGCTCCTCAACAGATACCGGGAGAACACGAGCTTGAGGTTAGTGAGACGAGATGTAGAACGTGGCCGTGTGCCGGGCCTGCCTGTTCCGACGGGCAAGAACAAGACGGTGCTCGTCGTGGACGTCTATGGCAAATGGACCGGTACCGCCATGCTCGGGGGACCGTACATCGTCATAAAGCACTATGCCATTTCGACCCTCACTTTCGCGCATGAAATGGGACATTCGTTTGGTGGCATCCACGAGAAGACATATCAGTTCAGAAATGGGCGCTACACGACAATGATTCAGAGTGGCAGGACTCTACGTGAACCAATCTACTCCAATCCAAAGATTCAATGGCTTGGCGAGCGGGCTGGAACCGCGAAGCTTTCCAATGCTCAACGGATGTGTAATGAGTTCTTCAAGCTTGGGCGCCGCTGTTGGATCACCCCGCAATGATGGACAAGCTGATCCGCGGCGTGCCTCGAAGCAAAAGCCCGGCGCGTGGCCGGGCTGTAATGCTGCACACTCAGTCCGCAAGCTGCGATGCCTGCGCACGAGTGCCGTGACCGTTAGTCGTGTATCGCCGGGAGCCTCAACAGGCTGGTCGTGCAGGTCTGACGTGCTGCAGGTCCGGGCCCGAAGCTGCCTTGGTCTGTGCCGCTGCCAATCGGGCAGCCTGTAACTCCTGCCGGACACAACCGGATGTGATCCGAGCCGAACCCGCCCGCGCCGAACCACGACGGGTTGGTGCTGAAAACGGAAAGCGTCAGCACTTTGCCATCGCTGGAAAGGCACCCGGCACCGGTCGAATTTACGATGACGCTGGAAGCGGTCTTCGCGAAGCCCGTCCACGGTCTGCAGAGGCCCGCCGCCGGCACCTCAAAGCCTTTCCCGATGAAGCTCGTGCCGCCATTGCCGAAGCCGCCGTTCACCCTGACGCAGAAGTTTGCGGCGGAGCTGCACATGGGGGCGACCAGGCCCAGCAGTAGGAACAGATGGGGTTTCTTGAAGCGAAGCATGAATTGGTTCTCCTTCGTTCGGTTAGGGACGCGCGTACGAGCCGGTCAGCCCTTGCCGATGGCCACGATGCACTTTGCGGTGGTATCGCCGCAGTGGTCCTCGGCGTCGGCCGCGATGACCATCGCCGTGGCACAGACTACCACCACGATAATCTGAAGCCAGACCGGCACACGTTGACCTGCCCGAGAACGCATCCTGCGACACTCATCCGATGATCCGGCTCAAGACCGGCTAAAACGTCCATCGACAAATACCGACGGAGATGTCAAAGGTTTGAGTCCTCTGCGCCTAAACGTCCAACCAGTGCGACGAGAAGAAGGAAGCGATCCTTCTCGTCACACCTCGCTGGTGTCCACCTCTTGTCTCGCGGGACCGCGCAGGAGTGATTCCCGCAAAACTCCCGCGTGACGTTACTAGGAAAAGCGCCGATGATGCAGGCACACCCAAACGCCGGGTGCGGCCTGCGCGGCGCCGCGCTCCAACCCTCGCCCACCCTCACGTCACGGTGACGTGGCGCAGATCCTGTGTTTGTGGCCAAGCGTGTGTTTCGTTGCGCGCCGTCTTGCACCACGCATAGAGCGCGTCATAGATCAGCATCGCCTGCTCCAGGAGAAGAATGTCGTCCGTCACAATGGCGGACAATCCGAGTGAGATCGCGAGCAGGCCGGGCGCTTCTCGGCATTGCGACAACTCGCCGGTATCCGCCGCTCGCACGATCTCCGCGAGCTGATCCAAAAACTGATCATGCAGATCGAATTCATCGAGGAAAGCGTCGAAGCTGCAGCGTGGGCCGCGATGAGAGAACGTGACGCCGGTAATGTCATAGGGCTCGGCGCGCAGGATTTCGGCTTCGGACCGGACGCGATGCGCCGGTGTGTAGAAAAACATCGCTTCCGGATCGATGAAGCGACGCACCAGCCAAGGACAAGCGAGCCGATCGATTTTCGGGCGCTCGCGGGTCACCCATCGCGATCCGCCAGGTGCATCGAGATCGTTTCGTGCTTTGACGGTCGCATGGCCGGCGCGCATCCATTCTTCGAAGCCACCTTCCAGAAACGAAGCGGGGTATCCCATCGCGCCCAATTCATCAGCGACGGAACGGCTCACTTCACCGCCAGGCCCGCAGTAGACCGCGAGCGGACGCGTTCGGGGCAGCGCTCGTGCCCACTGACCGACATGGTGAGGACTGCCGCGAAGCGCGCCCGGAATGAGACGCGGTTGTTGGAGATAGTCATCCTCGTGGCGCACGTCGACCATGACGGGTGAATGAGGCAGGCCGAGCTGCGCATATATCGAATTCGAGGATATGGCGGAGGACATGGTGACCTACCTCTCCGATGTTGATTGTGGTTCATACGCCCAGACGATTTCGGTGCGCAGTCCGGTTTCACGTGCATCGATCGATACCCACGGCGCGTCGATCGCCCGGTGCCCGCGGCGATCGAACCAATCGAACAACGCATCCAATGCCCCCGTCAGGTCCGAGGCGTGAGTATGGCGAGCGTCCACCGCTATCGCCGCGCATGGCGCGGCCGGAAGCTGCCGGATACATACGCCCGCGGGCAGTGTCGCGGGTGCTATCACCGGAATCATGACTTCGAGGCGGCCTTCCTCGTCGGAAAGCGGATCAACGAGACTGCAACACGGCTCGCCGTCGCATGACATTCCCGCGCGCCGCAAGATACCCTCGGTCACGCCCACTTCTGCGCGAAACCGCTCGACGAACTCACAACGATCGGCCATGAACGCTCGCACGGCCACTGAGGTGGCCGCTCGCGTTCGCTCAACGAGTGTCGGGGTATCCGCCTGTGTTGCGCGCCGTAACAGAACGAGCGCTTCGTGGAACGCGCGCTTCTGGTGCGCGTAGCGCCTATCGAGCTCTCTTGCGAGCTGACTGAGGAGCGCTTCCGCCTTTACGCCCTCCACTGCGACGATGTTCGCGACATCGGTGAGCGGCAATCCCATGTCCCGCAGCGTCCGGATCATTCGGCCGACGGAAACCTGATCGCGGCGGTAATAACGGTAGCCATTGGTCGCATCGATACTTGCGGGCGGCAACAGACGCTGCTCGTCATATATCCGGAGCGCCTTGGGTGAAAGCTGAGTCGCCGCAGCGAACTCACCGATGGACAACAGGCGAGAGGGAGGTCGCAGGTTCACGGCGGCACTCTACGACTTGCCCCAAGGGTAAGGTCAAGCATTGTCCTCTCCCTTGACCTTGCCCTTGGGGCAGGCCGCAGGTTTCCGGCAGCAACTGAGGCAATACAAATGACCCTCCCGCCTGACCCGCCGCCAAATCCGTCCAGACGGGACTTCGGCAAGACCATGCTCGGAGCACTTTCCGTGGGTGCTGCACGTGTAACGTTCGCAGCCAACACTCCAACGTCTCGCCCGCAAATCAAACAGTGGCGAGCAGCCTTTCCGGCGCTCGAAACCCGCATCCACGGCAGGCCGCTCGCGTACCTGGACAGCGCGGCTACGACGCAGCGTCCCGAGGCTGTATTGACCTGCCTCCTGGATTTCTATCGAACTGTGAATGCGAATCCGGGAAGCGCGCTGCATACGCTTGCCCGGCGCGCACAGGAGTTGTACCAGAATGCACGGACCACGCTCGCGCAGTTCGTCAATGCCATGAGCGCCGACGAGATCGTGTGGGTGCGCGGTACGACGGAAGCCATCAATCTCGTGGCGACCGCCTGGGCTCGCAAAGAATTGCGGGCGGGCGACGAGATCCTTCTGACGGTGGCGGAGCATGCGTCGAATCTCCTGCCGTGGCGCCTTGCCGCCCGCCACGCCGGCGCTACCGTTCGTTTCGTCGACGTCGATGACGAGGGACGCATTTCACTGGGGGATCTTGAATCCAAACTCACGAAGCGAACACGACTCTTCGCCTTCTCTCACGTGTCCAACGTCGCGGGCTTCATCAATCCTGCAGCCGAGCTATGCGCACGCGCTGGTGCCGCCGGCGCGCGCGTTTTTATTGATGCGGCGCAGTCCGCGCCACACATTCCGCTCGACGTGCAGACGCTCGGGTGCGACTTCCTCGCGTTCTCCGGCCACAAGATGCTCGGGCCGATGGGGGTGGGGGTGCTCTGGGCACACCGCGACGTCCTCGCCTCGATGCCGCCTTACCAGGCCGGTTCAAACATGGCCCATGAGATCGACCTGGAAACCGAAGAGATGGAAGACGCAGGGCGGAAGTTTTGCGCGGGAACGCCCAATGCATCCGGGGCTGTCGCGCTCGCGGCGGCCGTCACGTTTCTCGGATCAATCGGGCGCTCCGCCATCCAACGTCATGAGTCCGAGCTATCGGCGCACGGCCTCGAAGCGTTGCAGTCCGTACCGGGACTGAGAATTCTCGGGCCTCGCACGGCCAACGAGCGTGTGCCGGTCTTTTCGTTCGTGCTCGAAGGTCGAGCGCCGCAGGAAATCCTGCGCACGCTCGACGAAGAGGGGATCGCGATACGCGCCGGCGATCTCTCATCGCTGCCGCTCCTGAAGCGACTCGGAGTCACAGCCGCAGCACGCGCGTCGTGCTTTCTCTACACGCGACCAGAAGAGATCGACCGGATGGCGCGCGTCCTCCACAATCTTGCGATCCGGAAGTAAGGTGCTCCATGAGGTCCGGCAGCACACGCATGGTTTCGCTCGTCACACTGGTCGGTTGCGGCGCGCTCTTTGGGGCGACGGCATCTGAGGGCGATGCAGGCAACGCAACCGAGCTCGGGAAGCGCACATGGTCGCATGTACAAGTCCTCGCTGCGGATGACATGCAGGGGCGTCGAGCAGGCAGCGACGGCTATCAGCGAGCGGCCCTATACGTCACGGAGCAGTTTCGCCAGGCGGGGCTCGTACCCAGTGCAGCGAATGGCTTCCTCGATCGCGTTGACCTCATCGAACGACAGATCGACGAAACGCATTCCAGCCTCGCGCTCATCGAGCGGGGACAGGTGCTCCCGCTCAGGCTGGGCGAGGACGGCATATTCAACCTGCGCGGCAAGCCCGACCAGCACATCGAAGCACCTCTGGTGTTCGCGGGTTATGGGCTGCGAATCCCGGCCCTCGGCATCGACGACTTGAAGGGGCTCGACCTCAAAGGGAAAGTGGTGGTGGCATTTCTTGCCGCTCCCACCGATATCGCCGGTGCCATGCAGGCGCACTTTGGATCCCCGCCTGAGCGCTGGAAGGTCTACCGCGCAGCCGGGGCAGTCGGCGTCGCCTACATTCCCAATCCATTCAGCATGGACCTGCCGTGGGAACGCGTCGCCCGGGCGCGCCTCGAGCCGTTCATGGCGCTTGCCGATGCTTCATTCGATGAGTTTGCCGGCCAGAAGGTGTGGATTACCGTCAATCCGGCGCGTGCGGAGAAGTTCTTTGACGGCGCTCCGTCGGCCTATGCGGAGGTCCTGACGCTCCTGAAAGCCGGAAAGTCTTTGCCACACTTCGATTTGCCGCGAAGTCTTCGGGCCAAGGTGACCGCGAGAACCGAACACAAGAGAGCGGACAACGTCGTCGGACTTCTACGCGGGAGCGATGCGCGCCTGAGAAACGAGTGCGTCGTCGTTTCAGCCCACCTCGACCACCTCGGCATTGCCAGCACACCAGACGGGGATCGCATCTTCAACGGCGCGATGGACAATGCGGCAGGGGTCGCTGGGCTTATCGAAGTCGCGAGGCGTCTGAACACCGCACCTGAGCGGATGAAACGGTCCATCGTGTTCCTTGCGGCGACCGCAGAAGAGATGGGGCATCTGGGTTCTCGCGCTTACGCGAAGCGCGCGGTAACAGGGAAAATGCGAACCGTAGCGAACGTCAACTCCGACATGTTCTTGCCGCTCTTTCCTTTGAAGCAACTAATCGTATTCGGACTGGAGGAGTCGGATCTCGGTGCGGACGTCCGGGCGGTTGCGGCGGCACTCGGCATCGAAGTGCAGCCTGATCCGGAGCCGCTGCGAAATCGCTTCATCCGCAGCGATCAGTACAGCTTCGTTCGCCTGGGGATACCGGCAGTGGCGCTCAAGACCGGTTTCAGGCTCGGCAGCCCCGAGCAGGGTATCGAGCAACAATGGTTTGCCGAGCGGTACCATGCGCCTTCCGATGATCTCAACCAACCGGTGGACCTTACTGCGATGGGGCAGTACGTCGAGCTCATGTCGAATCTCCTGATTCGCGTCGCCAATCGCGAAGACCCGCCTGCCTGGGCTGCGAATAGCTTTTTCGCAACCCTCACTACCAGGAAGTCGCCGGCGAGTGACTGAATCATCGACGCGTCGTTGGCCCCGCCTGGCATTCCACCACCGGTTTTTCGATCGTTGGCGCGGCCATGCCTGACGCGGCGACACTGGCTCTGTTTCTCATAGCGACCCTGGCGTTGAACCTGAGCCCCGGGCCGGATGTGTTTTTCGTGCTCGCCAATAGCTTCGGGCACGGCCCGAAAGGCGGGCTTGTCGCAACGATTGGGGTGTCGGCCGGAATTGTCGTGCATACGCTGCTCGCGGCATTTGGCGTAGCGAGTCTGCTGGCCGCTTATCCCTGGACCTATGAAGCCGTACGTCTCGTCGGTGCGGCCTATCTCATCTGGCTTGGCGTATCGGCTCTGCGCGCGTCGGGCGAAGTATCAAAGCCGCCGGCCGTTCTTTCGACGCGGCAGATCTTGAGGCGCGGATTCCTGACGAACCTCCTCAATCCGAAGGTCGCGCTTTTTTTCGTGGCGTTCCTGCCGCAGTTCGTGGATCCGGCGCGAGGCGCCGTCGCGGCACAGATGATGGTACTTGGCGCGCTCTTCATCTGTTCCGGGACGCTAGTGAATACGGGCTACGCGCTACTCGGAGGATGGGTTCACGAGGGTTTCCGTCGCGACCCGCGGTGGTACCAGCGACTGCAGCTGGTTTCCGGCAGTATTCTCGTGGTCCTCGGCGCGCGGCTGCTTCTTCCAGTCTTCTCTGGCCGATCGAGCGGCTGACCACTCGAGGAGCGTTGTGATCCGTAGGGACCGGATCACAAGGTATCGGCGGGACGAAAGACCCAGACGGCGGCCCCCTCGCCTCCCGCGGCTCGTGCAGCGACGAACAGGCGGTCGAGTTCTGGTGAGAAGAACGCCGTACGCGCGCCCGGACTTGTCTCTATGCGAGCTACGCGAGTTGTCCGATCGCCACGACTCGACAGCACATCCATCACACCCTGACCACACGCGACGTATATGTAGCCACGGCGCGCGTCGACGAACACGTCGTCAGCATCACCGCAGATCTCGACTCGTTCCTGCACCGCCCCGCTGTCGGCATCGAATGAGACCAGGGTTGCGGGCTGCCGGAACGCGACGAGTACACGCTTGCGCGATGACTCAAGCGCCATCGGATAGTTGGACCTCAAGCCGGCCGTGGGCCAACTGGCGATCTGTTTGTTCGACTTTCGATCGAGGACGGCCACTTCGCGCGCGTCCGGGACATTGACGTAGATTCGCGATCCTTCGCTCTCCAGCTGAAAGCTCTCGGGATGGCCGTCCAGTCGAACCTCACCGACCTTCTTGAAGGCTGCAGCATCGATGATCGTCAGGTTGCCGCTCCCGGTGCCGACGTAGAGGCGTCCTTGATCGCGATCGATCCGAATGTTGTCGGCATCGTCTTCGAGAACGACCTTGCCGACAGGTTCAAGCTGCGCCCCGCGGAAAGCCAACAGTACGCCATCACCGCCATTCGCCACGTACAACGTCTCGGTTTCCGAGACGTATGCGACGCCCTGCGGCTCATCGAACCCCGCGAGCCTGCGGATGACCTTCCCCCCATCGATGTCGACGACACCGACGGTGTTGTTCCCCAACTCGGCGACGAACAGCCGCCGCCGTGTCACATCGATCGTCAAATGATCGATGCGACCTGTGATGTCGCCCAAGGGGATCTTGGTCTCCAGGACCAGTGGTCCACGCTCAGCGGTCGATGCGGCAGGTGGACCGGCCGACACCAATAATGCAATCGCAACCGCCGCTGAACGCATAGTGCGCAGTCTAGTTCAGGGCCCCAGGGGAGTTTCTAAAGGTTTACTACGGATTGCGGAAATGAACGGGCCCGACAGAGGGCTTGACTCTGCCCTTGGGACAACTCGCATACTCCGTTGGCGCCGCCGCGCACAGGAGCAAAGCATGACCGACGAGTTGAAGCGCGAAACGCTGGCACTCCTTGGCGCCGGAGCTGCGGGCGCGATGGTTTCAGGCATCGCGGGAGCACAGAACGTGACAACACCAACGAAGGAAGTACGCGGATCGATGCTCGGTGGACGGGAACCCAAGCCGCTGCCGTTCGATCCTGCAAAGCTCAATGGGCTCTCCGAAAAGCTGATTCGCTCCCATTGGGAGAACAACTACATCGGCTCCGTGAAGACGCTGAACATGATCTCGGAACGGCTCGCGAACGCGATGAATGATCCCGAGCTACCGCCGGTCGTGTACGGAGGCTTGAAGCGTGAAGAGCTGCATCGGGTCGGCTCGGTGATCCTGCACGAACAATACTTCGGCAACCTCGGCGGCGACGGCAAGGCTGCCGGCGATGTGCTCAATGCGATAAAGAAGGCGTACAGCAGCTACGAAGCGTGGGAAGCCGAGTTCAGGCGCACGGCCATGTCGCTCGCGGGCGGCTCCGGCTGGTGTGTGCTCACATACAACCTCCTGACGAACGAATTGCGCAACCAGTGGGCGTGGGATCACATGCACGGCGCGATCGGCGGCGTACCGCTGCTGGCCCTCGACATGTACGAGCATTCGTATCACATGGACTACGGAACGGCTGCTGCGAAATATGTCGACGCCTTCATGCGCAATGTGAACTGGCAGGAAGTCGATCGGAGATTCGAGGCGCGGCGTACCGCGGCGTGACGACAGTGACTCCAACCCTTTCCACGCATCGACGGGCTCTGCTGATCGCGATCACCCTCGGCGTGGCACTTAGCGCGTGCTCATCGCCGCTTCAGGCAGCATCACCGCCTCGTCAGGTGCTGTTCGTTTGTGAGCACGGCAACGTCAAGAGCTTGATGGCAGCGTCCTACTTCAATGAACTGGCGCAAGCGCGCGGGCTGCCGTTTCGAGCTGTCTCACGCGGCTTGGCACCGGACTCCGACACCGTGCCCGACTTCGTCAAGAAGCCACTTGCGGCAGAGGGATTCGATATCAGTGGGTTTCGGCCTCAACGCGTGACTGACAATGACATCGTTGCATCGGACCTCGTCATCGCCATCAGCACCACACTGCCAGGCGAGGCAGCTTCTGTGGCTGCGAAGATCGAACAATGGAACGACGTCCCAGCAGCGAGCACGGACTACGCACGATCGCGCGACTCGATCAAGGCGCATGTGGTGGAGCTGCTGGAACGGCTGGCGCATCCTTAACGCCGCCCGTCAGCCGGCGAACATGTCGTGGCCTGGCGCGTCGACCTGATATCCGGAAATCCGATGGTCGGCCGAAACGCTGGTAAGCTACCCCGCGGTAGCGAGTAGTCCCGTGGGTCCATGATCTGGCCTGACTGAGACCGATGACCCAATTGCTCGGCCGTCCGCTTGTCTCCATTGGTCACGTCGTCCTCAGAGTGAGCGACGTGACACGGGCAGCCGAGTTTTACAGCTTACTCGGGATGAGGGCAGTAGTTGAGCGGGGGCAGATTGCAATCCTCGAGCTACGTGGCGGAACGCACCTGCTTCTCTTCCAGGCGAAGAGCAAACCCAGACGTGGCGCAGTCCGCTCGTTCGACTTCATGGTGGATGATGCGGATGCGTTTCACGATGAGCTGCAAGCCCGAGGCGTGATCATCAGCCCTGTTCGGGACGATCGGCTATCGGGGCATCGCATGTTCGACCTCACCGATCCGGACGGACACGTGCTCAGGGTGCTCTCGGATCACACGGACGGGCGTCCTGTCTAGATGTGAACCGCGGCCACCATGGAGACTCCGCTGCTGTGGCACATTCCGCTCTCGCACTACAACGAAAAAGTGCGCTGGGCGCTCGACTACAAGGGCATCGCGCACCGCCGTGCAGTGCTCGGCCCTGACTACCTGATCCGCGCCTGGCGCGCGACGGGTCAGGGCAAGCTGCCCATCCTGTGGCTGGACGGCCGGGCCATCGCCGATTCCACGCGGATCATCGCCGCGCTCGAGGAACGCTTCCCCGAGCCGCCGCTGTATCCGCGTGACGCAGCCGCGCAGCAACGCGCGCTCGCGCTGGAGGATGATCTCGACGAGACGCTTGGCCCGGCGCTGCGCGCGGCCATCGTTACGCCGCTGTTCCGGAACGATCCGGACATCGCGCTGCGGGTCCTGATGACCGGCATGCCCGAGAAGGCCTACCGGACACTGCGGCCGCTGCTGCGGGCTTTCCCGGCTTACTACCGGCTCCGCCACAGGATCAGCGAAGCCAACCTGGAGAAGGACCGCGCCGTCGTCGCAGCCGCGCTTGACCGCATCGAGCATAAACGACAAGGCCGCGCGTATCTCATCGACGAGGCTTTCACGGTCGCCGACCTCTCGGCTGCCGCGCTGCTCGGGGCACTCCTCCAACCACCCGAGATCCAGTACCCGCTTCAGGTCGAGCTGCCGCTGTATCTTCAGGACTACCGGGCCACGCTGCTGCGGCATCCCGCCCTGCAGTGGGCGGCCGGCATTTACCGCGTGCATCGCGGACGCTCCGCGGAGGTTCACAAGGGGATGTAATCCAGACCCTGCCCAACTAGCGTTAGGTTCCGTTCTACTCACCCGCAAGCCACCATCGACCTCAGGCCGATTGACTGGCCGATGCCCACAGCGAGTTTCGATCGTGACTCGAGCGAGCGATGTGAATCGAGTGTCCCCGCTGGTCGTAGCCTGCGTGGCGGCGACGTGGGTCGTGTGGGGCTCGACGTACCTGGCGATCAAGTTCGCCCTGATCAGCTTTCCGCCATTCTTCCAGATGGGCACACGTTTCCTGGCGGCGGGCGGCATCCTGCTGCTGTGGACACGATTGCGGGACCACCTGCTGCCGACCAGAACGCAATGGCGCAACGCCTGCGTCGTCGGTGCACTGATGCTGGGCGGTATGGGCTGCGTCGCGTACTCCGAACAGACGGTGGCGTCGGGTCTTGTAGTGGCGTTTATTGCGGTGACGCCTGCAACGATCGCGTTGATGAATCTTTTTTTCGGAATCAGGCCCTCGAAACTTGAAGTCGCAGGAATGATCGTGGGGTTGGCCGGCGTGTTGTTCCTCGTTCGCGGCGCCGGTTTCTCTGCGTCACCGGCCGGCCTGGTGGCCGTGGCCGCTGGAAACGTGAGCTGGGCGCTCGGAAGCGTACTGAGCCAGCGGAAGTTCCTTCTTGCGGATGGGGCGGTCGGATTCGCGAGCGAGATGCTGTGTGGAGGTCTCTTTCTGATGCTGGTGTCGTCGCTCGCCGGCGAGCGTTTCCACTGGCCACCGCAGCCGCTGGCACTGTGGGCGTGGGTCTACCTGGTGTTCTTCGGATCGTTGATCGCTTTCAGCGCCTACATGGTGCTGCTGGCGCGCACGCGGCCGGCTCTTGCCGCCAGCTACAGCTTCGTAAATCCCATCATCGGGATGCTGCTCGGCGTGACGCTCGGGAGTGAAGTGGTCACGAGCCACGAGTGGTGGGCCGTGACTGTGATCGTCTGCGGCGTGATCCTGCTGATACTCGGCAAGCGGCAGTAGCGCGCGAGGATGGTTCTGCGATCTCCGATCGCTGTCGTTCGCTCGAGGGAGGGCTGGGGAAGTTAAAACGATTGTGCACGGTATGCGAGCGTGGGACGATTCCACGAACTCGAATACGAGAGTTGGGCGATGAATGGACGTGTGGCGCTGGTTACGGGCGGTGGCCGGGGGATAGGGCGCGAAGCAGCGCTGCTGCTGTCGGCAGCGGGCGCGCGCGTGATGGTGGTGTCGCGCAGCGAGACGGAACTGGCGGCCGTTGGCCTCGAATACGTGGTGGCCGACCTCGGCACCGCCGAGGGTTGCGCCCTGGCCGTTGCCGAGACCGAGGGACGACTGGGACCGATCGATGTGTTGGTCGTGAACCACGGCATCGGCTCAGCCCATGAGCGGCTGGTTTGGGAGCAGGATCCCGACGTCTGGCGCGAGACGATGCGCATCAACCTCGACGGTCCGTTCGAGCTCGCGCGGCTGACGGTAGGCGGCATGTGCAAGCGCGGCTTCGGACGGCTCGTATTCACCAGTTCGACCGCCGGCGAGAAAGCAGAACGGTCCGGCAGCGCGTATACCGCCTCCAAGCATGGAGTTATCGGGCTCGCACGTGCGGTCGCCCAGGACGCTGGGCCGTTCGGAGTCACATCAAACGCAGTGCTACCTGGCTGGGTGCGGACTGCAATGGCCGAGCGCTCGGCGAAGACGGAAGCCGAACGGCGCGGGATTAGCGTCCAGCAGGTGTGGCATGAACGCGCCGCCATCTATCCGCAGAACCGTGTTCTGGATCCGCGCGAGGTCGCGCACGTGATCGCGTTTCTGTGCAGCGACGCTGCCGGGGGTGTAAACGGCGAGGCGATCACCGTGGCTCTCGGCGGCATGTGGTAGGCGGTCGGAAGTCACGGACGCTTGACGACAAAAAATGCCCGCCATAGCCTCGGCACAGGCTGGTCCGCCAACGAACTGAGGTGTGGATATGCGGTCATGGGTTGCGAAGCTGAGCGGCCTCATCGGGCTGTGCCTCTCGGGCTGGACGACCACGGCTGTCGCCGCGCCCGGCTACCAGTACTTCGTTGTTGGCAACTCAGCCGACGTCGTGACGTCCACCAGCGGGCTGCTCGTGCTTCAGGGCGGCGGTACCGACGTTGACGAGAACTTCGTACGGATGGGCGCCCGCGCCGGCGGCGGCGACTTCGTCGTTATCCGAGCCTCGGGCACCGACGCCTACAACCCCTACATCTACGAGCTGTGCTCGTGCGATTCGGTTGCCACCATCGTTTTCAAGAACAGGAACGCGGCGTTCAACGACTTCGTGATCGAGACCATTCGCAATGCGGAAGCGTTGTTCATCGCCGGAGGCGACCAGTCTGAGTTCGTGCAATTCTGGAAGAACACGCCGGTGGAGGACGCCATCAATCACGTGGCCGCCAAGCCGGCGCCCGTGGGCGGCACCAGCGCAGGCATGGCGATCATGAGCGAGTTCGTGTACTCGGCCATGAGCAACAGCAGCTTGACCTCCGAGGAAGGCCTGGCCAATCCGTTCCACCGCGACCTGACGCTCGACCGGGACTTCGTGGCGCTACCGAAGTTGCAGGGCCTGATCACTGATCAGCACCTGCAGGAGCGTGATCGCATGGGCCGCACAGTGGCCTTCCTGGCGCGGCTGGTCACGGACGGATGGGCCGCCGAAGGCCGGGCGATCGCCGCAGACCGCGAGACGGCGCTGCACGTCGACCCGACAGATGGCACGGCCGACGTGTTGAGCACCCCCAACCATCCGACGCCCTACGTTTACTTCCTCAGCACGCCCGGGCCTCCGGAAGTCTGCCAGCCCGGAACGCCGCTCACCTACCGCAACGTCAAGGTGTACCGGGTCGGTCCTGGCGATGGCTTCGACATCGACCGCTGGCGCGGAACGGGCGGCATCGGCTACACGCTCACGGTGGAGGCCGGCGTGCTGACATCCTCGCGCGGCGAGATCTACTGAGCATACATTTCGGCCCGCGAAGAGGGATCGCAGACTTTACGGACGCAGTGCGTCGGTCGATGTGCGATTATCACGCACCCTGATTTTCCAGGCCGGTATGGGCTCCTGTACGGCTGCCCGCGGCTCGGGGTTCGGTCGGGCACTCGCACATGAGCCAGCCACCTTCAGTTCCCGGCGCCACTTACGAGTTCGATGAATTCCGGTTTGAGCCTCGGGACGTGCGCCTGGTACGTCGTGGCGTCGTATTGCACGCAGAACCAAAAGCGATGAAGGTGCTCGAGGTGCTGCTGCAGAGCAGCGGCTCGCTGGTCGAGCGCGATACGCTGCTCGAGCAAGTCTGGGGTCGGGTCATCGTAACTCCCGGAAGCTTGACGCGGCTCATCGCGGAGTTGAGGCGACTGCTCGGCGACGATCCGCTGAAACCTCGCTTCATCGAAACCGTCCACACGAAGGGATACCGCTGGATAGCGCCGGTAGCGCAGGTGGGGGAACTCACGCTGCGCCGTTCCGCACCGCCCGAGCGAAGTATCGAGCTCATAGGCCGCGACGAAGATCTCACACAGCTCGAACTCATTGCCGCGACGTCGCGCCTGGTCACGCTCGCGGGCCCCGGAGGCACAGGAAAGACACAGTTGGCACTTGAGCTCGCCCGCCGTCGTGAAAGTCAACAGCCCAATTCAGTCTACTGGATCGATCTCACCGCGGCCGGTGATGAGCGCGCGTTGCCTGGATTGATCACCGCAGCGCTGGATCTGCAGCTGCCCGATAGCGCGGATCTTGCGGGCGGGCTCGCTCAGGCGCTTGGCAAGCGGCAATTATTGCTGCTGCTCGATAACTGCGAGCACCTGGCGGTCAGCCTTGCAGCCCTCGCATGCACCGTTCTGAAACGCTGCAGCAACGTATCTATCATCTGCACCAGTCAGGCGAGACTCGATGTTCCGGAAGAAACCGTATTCTGGGTGTCACCGCTAAGGCTGCCCGGATCTGGGTGGGAAACATCTGTAGATCCGTTAAGGACTCTGCTCGAATCACCCGCGATTCGCTTGTTGAGAGAGCGCGCTCACTCGATCACACCTTACTTCGAGTTGACGCGCGACAACGCATCATTCGTCGTCGAGATCTGCCGGCGCCTCGACGGGTTGCCGCTGGCACTCGAGTTGGCGGCTGCTCGGCTCGCTACACTCAGTCCGCAGCAACTTATCGGCGCACTTGGTGACCGCTTCGGCCTGCTGGCACGTCAGGCCGGGGCAACTCAGCGACATGGCTCGCTTCGGGAGGCCATCGAATGGAGCTATGAACTGCTCGAGCCGGCGGAGCGCGAACTACTCGACCACTTCGGCGTCTTCTTTGGCACCTGGTCATTGGACGCCGCCCTGGCCGTTGCTGGAGGTCAGGCCAAGGCAGGTGCGACCTTGAACGGGTTGCAGAGCCTGGTGCAGAAGTCGCTGGTCATCGTCGAGCGCGGACCGGGCGGACTTCGCTATCGATTGCTGGAAAGCGTGCGCGCCTTCGCCTGCGCACGACTCGAGGCGATGGATCGGACCGATCAGGCGCGGCTGCTTCATGCCAGATATTTCGGGCGGCTTGCCGCCACCGCCGGAGAGAAGCTGCTCGAAGACGATCAGGTAATCTGGATGGATCATCTCGATCTCGAGTGGCCGAACCTGCGGGCGGCGTGGGAGTGGCTGCTGACCAGACCCGTGCATTGCGCGCACGCGGTTGAGTTGCTGGTCGGCTTGCGGTGGCACTTCTGGATTCGCGGCAAGTACACCGAGGCGATGCAGTGGTATTGCGAAGCCGAAGAGCTGATCGAGGAATGCGGCGCTCCTGATCAGGCTCGACTGTTCAATGGCCATGCGATCGCCCTGCTGCACGCCCGGCGCCTTGAAGACGCCCTCCTCCAAGCTGGTCGTGCCGTCGCCTGCGCGGAATTGAGCGATCTCGCGTGGGAGCACGCTTACGCACTGGGCCTGCAAGCGTGGCTGGCCATTGCTTTGGGTCGGCCACAGGATGCGAAAACGAGCTCCGAAAAGGCCGCGGAACTCAGCCGACAGTTGCATCAACCCTGGATCGAAGGCTTCACGCGACTGGGGCTCGCTTTCAGTCCTGTCTATGCGCAGGACCATGCGCAGGCGGTCACCGCCATGCGCGAGGTCGCCTCAATCTTCGATCGCGCTCCCGACAGGCACATGCGAATGTTCGCCACCGTTCAACTCGCCTTGCAGCAATTTCTGACGGGCGATTCCATCGCCGCGCGCGGTAACACTCTCCGCGGATTGAGTTTCGCGCGACAGATTGCGAATCCGAGGGGACTCACGGGCATATGCGAAACCAGCGCATACATCGCTGCCCAGGAAGGTCATGCGCCGCTCGCGGCACGTCTGCTGGGCGCCGCGGAAGCGGGCCGTCAAATGAGCGGCGCACCTCAATTTCCGTACTGGATGAAGTTGCACGACACCGCTTGGGAAGAGATCTGCGCGCGAATCGGGGCGACGGCCGCTAAGGATGGCTTCGCGGCCGGCGAGCTGGCGGGACCGCGCGCCTGCGCCCCGCAGGCAGCGGCTTTTCTGCAGTCCGAGACTCGCAGCGGCTGATCTACCCGAACAGCGCCGCCGGATCGTACTCGCGTTTTACTCTTCGCAAATGCGCGAGCACGCGTTCGTCAAACGCAACATCGGCATCGGTGGAGTCTGCGCCAGAAAAATTGACATATGCGCGTCGCGGGTGTTGTCCTGCGAATCCGTCGCCACATCTGCGCACCCACTCGATCGCTGCCGCGTCGTCCTGCGGCGATGGCCACGTTGCGATCACATTTACAACATACGGATTTCGCCGCAATTCCCCAGCCGCGTCATCATCGGATCCGCGCGCCACCGCGCCGGCCAGATGGTGAACGTGAATCATGGACATCGGCGTTGGCAGTTTCACGCAGTGCTCTGCGATCCAGTCGATTGCCGCATCGTCGAGCCGCCGCAAACAGGTGCTGCGCCAGTAATTGCGCAGCCCGTGCGGCGCGGTCGGATCGTGACTCACCTGCCATGTCGTATAGGACTGCGGCGCGACCTGGTCCAATTCGGCTCGAAGTTCCGCGCGAAGTGGCGCGAGCGTGCGCTCGCCCGATTCGACGTCGCCACACCAGCAACACGCTATCACGACGACGGGTCTTCCGTAGAGCGAGGGCGGGACGAACGGCGCGGGTGGGGCGACGGTCGCGATGGCAACCATCGTAAGTTCATCGGGCGCGGTCTGCGAAAGAGCCCGGAATGCACGCAACACTTCGGCCGCGCGCTCGGCTTTGCACCACAATCCTCCAGCCAGGACGGTCGATACGGGATGCAACTTGAAATCGAACTGAGTAACGACTCCCAGCCTGAAGCCGCCCCCGCGCAACGCGCGAAACAGGTCTGTGTGCCTATCGTCACTCGCGCGCACTACTTCACTGCTGGCGAGCACGACTTCGGCGGCGAGCAGATTATCGCTGGCCAGTCCATATTTTCGTACCAGCCAGCCGATCCCGCCGCCCAGCGTAAGCCCGCCCACCCCGGTGCTCGATATCAGGCCACCTGTAGTGGCCAGTCCGAATGCGCCCGCGACCGCATCGAAGTCGCGCCACAATGCGCCGCCCGCCACGCTTGCCCGGGCGCGTCGAGCATCGATATCGACCGCACGCAGTCCTGCGAGGTCGATCAGCAAAGTAGTTTCCTGAATCGGCAAACCGCCGGCGCTGTGACCACCGCTGCGCACCGTGACGTTGAGCCCGGCTTCAGCCGCGAACCGCAGGGTTGCCGCAACATCCGCGGGATTCGCCCACACGGCAATCGCGGCGGGACGACGGTCGCATCCCGTTCCATACTCGACGAGACCTTTCGTAGTGAGGGGCGCCG
>Ga0207675_100001367_pt1 | contig 24451 bp, 23 predicted proteins | sample KBSSwiS42_FD_184305 | JGI IMG/M metagenome (GOLD analysis project Ga0207675, IMG submission 184305) | Switchgrass rhizosphere microbial communities from Kellogg Biological Station, Michigan, USA - KBS Switchgrass S4-2 (SPAdes) (version 2) | ecosystem: Host-associated > Plants > Roots >...
GCCGATTTTGACGTGTCGGTGGAGGAGCGACGCCGTGTGCTCACCTCGCTCCAGCGCCTGTTGGATCTGGATCCCGCGGCCTGCGACGAGCTGCTCCGCGTCGCGGAGCAAGAGATCGACCGTTCCCATGACCTCTACCAGTTCACCTCTGCAATCAACCGGTCCTATTCGCCCGAGGACAAGCAGCGCCTGCTCGAGGAGATGTGGCGGGTGGCGCACGCCGACGAGCGTCTGCACAAGTACGAGGAGCACCTGATCCGCAGGATCGCGGACCTGCTCCACGTGCGGCATTCGGAGTTCATCGCGACCAAACTGCGCAGTCGCGATCCGGGCTAGTCGTGCCGGGGGTTGGTGCGACTACCACCGAGATTACATAAGATCGAACTGTGCCGCAGGGGCGGCACTTTGCTCCGGCACCGCAGAGCAGCGAAACCGGTCTCAGAATGCCGGGTCCGCGCTTGCCGCCCAAGCCCGCGTCGGATAGGGTTTTTTCCGCAACATGGATACGGCCGCGCCGCTGCAGAAGATCGTGCTGCTGAACCCCAAGGGCGGTTCGGGCAAGTCGACCATCGCCACGAATCTGGCCGCTTTCTACGCCTGGAAGGGTCTCAATACCGCACTCATGGACACCGATCCGCAGGGGTCCGGGATGCGGTGGCTCAAGCTTCGCCCACGGGGTCTGCCGACGATCGCTGCGATCAATGGCTTTGAGCGACCGATGGGCGTGACGCGGTCCTTTGCCCTGCGTACGCCGCCGGGCACCGAGCGGCTGATTGTCGACACGCCAGCGGCACTCCCCGCGCAGCAAATGCTCGAGGTCATCCGGGACGCGAGTGCGATCGTGGTGCCGGTGCTTCCGTCCGACATCGACACGCATGCCGCCTCGCGCTGTATCGCGGACCTGCTCCTGGTGGCGAAGGTACATCGCTCGGAGCGGCGGCTGGTGATCGTGGCGAACCGCGCGCGGCGCTATACCAAGGCCTTCCAGGCGCTCATCCGGTTCCTGCAGAGCCTGCGGATTCCGGTCGCCGCGGTGCTACGCGATTCGCAGGCCTATGTCCGCTCGGCCGAGTCGGGTATCGGCATTCACGAGATGCGGGGCTCGCTCCTCAGGGACGACCTCGAGACCTGGAAGCCGCTGACCGACTGGCTCGAGCAGCGCAGCTTCTCGCTCGTTGCGACCGAGGAGCCAGAGGTGCAGATCACGCCGCAGGAGCCGGTGGCTGAAGCGATTCCGGTTCCAGCCTGATCACGGCACCGCTCGCGATTCCAGTCAGTGGTTCTGCGCCACCGGTCGATGCGAAACCGCATCGGCACCACCGGTGTGCAAAGCGGCGTCGTCCGCGACCGTAAAGGTCACTTCGTTCGGCCGCCCGTTGGCGTCGTTCGTACTGCCGACCTGCACGAGGTAGGGACGGTCCCGCGTCCACATCATGTACGTGTACCGAGATTGCACCGAGCCCTCGTCACGCTTGATGGAGTCGAAGTCGCCGAATATCGTTCGGCTGCGGTTTACGACAGCTAGCAGGGAGGGAAGCGTGGGCTCGAAGCGGGCCGTTGCGCTCGCGAGTGTGCCGTCGGCGCCCACGAGAAAGCAGAGCTCGCGGGTCTTGTACTGGGCAGCGAGCTTGAGCAGTGACTGCTGGGACTTTGCGCAGTAGCGCTGCCGACCCTGGTCGTCCTGGTCCCAGCGACCGCCCGCATACTTTGCCTCGATCGTTGAACGCCCCGCGTTCCAGGGGAGACCGAAGGCACCACCCTTGAACTGATCGACGACTGCACCCGCTGTTGCACTTTCGACCGCGAGCATCGCGAGCGCCGCGAGCGCCAGGCGGGTATCCAGCCAGCTCATGTATCTCTCCAGGATCCTGCGCCAGCCGGAAGTCTAAGCACGACCCCGGTACGTACGACGAAGGGCTGTCGGAAACACGACCCAGCTCTCATTCGTTCGGGCAAATCCGGATGAATACGTCAAGTCCATTCAGACGTCCGGTGGCGTCTGTCCCGCGTTCAGGGCGGCTTCCTCGATCGAAAGCAGATCCTCCGGTGTATCGAGATTGACGCTTGCATTCGCGAGCGGGATGCGCACCAGCTGGTCCACGTTGCGGCGGATGACTTGCCGCGCATCGCGGTCGCCACGCAGCTCCAGCAGACCCGGAAACGTCCAGGGTGGAAAAATCGCCGGCAATCCCGGCGCGCCGTCATACAGGGCTGCGGCGATCAGGATGGGATGCCGCTTCCAGGCGGCATAGAGACGCTTCAGGTCGTCGGCCGTTACCGCCACCTGATCCGCGAGCAGCAGGAGCAGCCCGTCGCAGCGCGGTGGCGCGCTTTCGACGGCGACGCGTATCGAGCTTGCCAGGCCTTCCTGCCAGTCCCGATTGACGACCACGGATGCCGCGGACTGCCGTAGCGCGGGAGCGATTTCACTCGCGTGAGCGCCGATCACCACCGTGATCGATCGTCCGGCCACGAAGGCGGCGTTCGAGATGAGCTGATGCAGCACCGGCGACCCGCCGATGCGGACGAGCTGCTTGGGACTGCCAAACCGAGTGGAGGCGCCTGCCGCCAGTATCGCTGCATGAAGCTCGGCACCGCCGGTCGTCTCCATGCGGATAGTTTGCCTGCTGCGCTGCAAGAAGCTAGAGTGATTTGCGCTGCTTTCGGCGTGTCCCCGTCAGTTCGCGGTCCGGTTCGTCACCCGACGAACGCCGTGCCTGCGTGCACGACCATTTAGAGGGTCAGGGGTTTGGAAGCCTGGAGAGTCCACAAGTTCGGCGGCTCGAGCGTCGCCGATGCCGTGTGCATGCGGCGCGTCGCCTCGATCATCGAGGAGGATACGGCGCGCCGCCAGGCCGTCGTGCTGTCCGCATGCCGCGGGGTCACCGACGCACTGCTCAATCTGGTCGGCATGGCGGAACGACAGGATCCTGCCCTCGACCAGCGTCTTGACGAGCTTCGCGCGCGCCATGTGCAGCTCGCGCGGGATTTGTTGCCGTCCGCTGCCTGCGGTGAATTCGTGACCGGTCTCGAGCAGGACTGCCACGACATCGCCGGCATCCTGCAGACCGTGCGTATGGTGCGCGCAGCGTCAACGACCATGCGCGACCTGGTCGCGGGATACGGCGAGCTCTGGTCGACGCAGGTCTTCACGCGGCTGTTGCACGCCCGTGGCCGCGTCCACGGCAGGACGCAGTGGCTCGACGCGCGACAGGTGCTGCTGGTGGAGTGGGGACCGCTCGGCCCCGGCGTCCGCTGGGAACGTTCGCGCGCCAACCTGCTCGCGGCGATCCCTCCGGAGTTCGAGGGCACGGTCGTCGTCACGGGTTTCATCGCGACCGACACGCAGGGTCTGCAGACCACACTCGGGCGCAATGGCAGCGACTTCTCCGCGTCGATCTTCGGCTCGCTCCTCGACGCGGCCGAGATCGTAATCTGGACAGACGTCGACGGCGTGCTGTCGGCCGATCCGCGGCTCGTGCCCGAAGCGACCGTGATCGCTGCCTTGTCGTACAACGAGGCCATGGAGCTCGCGTATTTCGGCGCCAAGGTCCTCCATCCGCAGACCATGGCGCCCGCGATCCGCAAGCGGATCCCGATCTGGATCCGCAACACCTTTGCTCCCGAGCGGGCGGGGACGGTGATTCGCGGTGAGGTCGCACCACACCCGCTCGTGAAGGGCATAACGACCATCGACGGGATCGCCCTCGCCAATCTCGAGGGCGCCGGGATGATCGGTGTCCCTGGCACGGCGCATCGGCTCTTCGGGGCGCTGCGCGAGGACGGCATCTCCGTGATCCTGATCTCCCAGGGCAGCTCGGAGCACTCGATCTGCTTCGCTGTGCCGGAGGCGGAGGCAGAGCGTGCCGAGCGGATCGTGCGTCGAGCGTTCGACGCGGAGCTGCGGGAGGGCCAGATCCAGAGCATCGAGATCGATCGCGGCTGCAGCATTCTCGCAGTGGTCGGTGACGCCATGGCGGGCGCACACGGTGTTGCCGCCCAGGTGTTCAAGGCCCTCGGCGCAGCGGCGGTGAACGTGCGCGCGATCGCCCAGGGTGCCTCGGAACGAAACATCTCGGTGGTCATCGACGGCCGCAGCAGCGCTCGTGCGCTGCGCGCCGTGCACGCTGGTTTCTATCTGTCGCCGCACACCGTTTCCATCGGCCTGGTGGGGCCCGGCCTGGTCGGCGCCGCGCTGCTCGATCAGATCGCGGGGCAGGCCGAGCGGCTGCGCCGCGATCTCAACCTCGACCTTCGCGTGCGGGGGATCGCCGGATCGAAGAGGATGTCGCTCGCCGCCGGCGCGATCGCGCTCCCCGCCTGGCGAGCGGAGTACCAGGGCGGCACGGAGGTCGTGGACCTGGCCCGCTTCGCGGAGCACGTGCATTCGTCACACGTGCCCCACGCGGTCATCATCGATTGCAGCGCCAGCGCCGAGGTCGCGAACCGATATGCCGACTGGCTGGCCGCCGGCATCCACGTGGTCACGCCGAACAAGAAGGCCAACAGTGCGCAGTACGGTTACTTCGAACGGCTGCGTGAAGCGCGGCAGAACGGCAGCGCGCACTACCTCTACGAGGCGACGGTAGGCGCCGGGTTGCCGATCATCCAGACGCTGCGCGATCTGCGCGACACGGGTGACGAGATCCACCGTATCGAGGGGATCTTTTCCGGGACGCTCGCCTACCTGTTTAACACCTGGGACGGCAGTCAGCCGTTCTCCACGGTGGTCCGTGCGGCCAAATCCATGGGGTACACCGAGCCCGATCCGCGTGATGACCTGTCCGGCATGGATGTTGCGCGCAAGCTGATCATTCTTGGCCGCGAGATGGGTCTCAAGCTCGAGCTCTCCGACGTCGAGGTCGAAAGCCTCGTTCCGCAGGCGCTTGCGGGATGCACGGTGGACGAGTTTCTCGAGCGTCTTGCGGAGTTCGACGGCCGTGTGCTGGACCGACTGACATCAGCACGCCGCCAGGGTCGCGTGTTGCGTTACGTCGGCTCGGTCGATGCCGCCGGGCGCGCACAAGTGGGTCTGACCGAGCTCCCGACCGCACATCCGTTCGCGAACATCGCGCTCACCGACAACATCGTGCGGTTCCAGACGGCGCGCTACGACCGCAATCCGCTGATCGTGCAGGGCCCGGGTGCCGGCCCGGCGGTCACTGCCGCGGGGGTGTTCGCCGACCTGCTCCGGATCTGCGCCTACCTCGGGGCGAAGCTGTGACCGTCAGCGGCGCCTCGGCGACTGCCTTTGCGCCGGCGAGCGTGGGGAACGTAGCCGTGGGGTTCGACGTTCTGGGTCTGAGCGTCACCGCGCTCGGTGATCGTGTGCGCGCGGTACGGCGTCCTGAGCCGGGCGTCGCGATCCGGTCGGTGGCTGGTGTCGTGCATGACCTGCCACTGGTTGCGGAGCGCAACACGGCGGGGATGGCGGTGCTGGCCATGCAGCGCTCGCTCGATTTGCCGTTCGGATTCGACCTTGACATCGAGAAGGGCATACCGCTCGGCTCCGGCCTGGGCGGTTCGGCAGCATCCGCCGTGGCGGGCGTCGTCGCGGCTGCCGCGCTGATCGATCGGGCCGTGCCCATGACCGAGCTTCTCAAGTTCGCGATGCAGGGGGAGGCGGTCGCGAGCGGCGCGGTGCACGTCGACAACATTGCGCCATCGCTGTACGGCGGCCTGGTGCTCACCGTCGGGATCGACAATCCGCACGTCAAGCAGATTCCGGTGCCTGAGGGGGTGCGTTGCGTCGTCGTGCATCCGCACATGATGCTCGCCACGCGGGAAGCACGCGCGATCCTCCGCAGCACGGTCGAGCTCTCGGACGTAATCTGGCAGCAGGCGAATCTGGCGGGCTTCCTGGCGGGGTGCTACACCTCCGACCTGGTCCTGATACGGGAGTCGCTGCTCGACGTCATCATCGAGCCGCAGCGCCAGGCGCTGATCCCGGGTTTCGCCGACGTCAAGTCGGCGGCGATGCAGGCGGGTGCGCTCGGCTGCTCGATCTCCGGCGCCGGTCCGAGCGTCTTCGCCTGGGCTCTCGAGCGCGAGGCACCGGCAGTGTGTGCGGGGATGGTGGCCGCATTCGCGCGCCATGGCCTCGCGACCGACAGCTGGCAATCCGTGATCGAACCAGCGGGCGCCCACGTGGTGTCGGAGTGATGCAGTTCGAGAGCATCCGGGACCCGTCGCATCGCGTGACGCTTTCAACCGCGCTCAGCCGTGGCCTCGCCCCGGATGGCGGGTTGTATGTCCCCGAGCGGCTGCCTGCGGCGGACATCGAGGCACTGCAGGATGCCGTGACCCTTCCCGAGCTTGCGCTGCGAATGCTGGCTCCGTTTGCAGCGGGCGATGTACTGGAAACCCTGCTGGGTCAGGCGGCATCCGACGCGTTCAGCTTTCCGGCTCCCCTGACCGAAGTCGAGAGCGAGAGTGGCCACCTTTCGGTACTTGAGCTCTTTCACGGGCCAACGGCCGCCTTCAAGGACTTCGGCGCGCGGTTTCTCGCCGCGGCGCTCGAGAGGTTGCCTCGGGATGCCAACCGACGCTTCACGGTGCTCGTGGCGACTTCCGGGGACACTGGTGGTGCAGTTGCAGCGGCCTTTTACGGTCGCCCCTGGGCCCAGGTGGTCGTTCTGTACCCGCGCGGTCTGGTGTCGGCGCGCCAGCAGCAGCAGCTCGCCTGCTGGGGCGGCAACGTGGAGACGCTTTCGGTGGCGGGCACGTTCGATGACTGCCAGGACCTGGTAAAGGGAGCGTTCGCGGACCCGGTGCTCACGGAGAGCCTCCGGTTGTCATCGGCGAACAGCATCAATGTGGGGCGGCTGCTGCCGCAGATGGTGTATTACGCGCAGGCGAGCCTCGTGCTCGCCGCCCGGGATGGCGCGCCGGCGAGCTTCATCATTCCGACCGGCAACCTGGGTAACGCGCTCGCCTGCATCTGGGCGAGGGAGATGGGACTGCCGGTTGGCGACATCATCCTGGCGACGAACGCAAATCGTACCGTCGTCGACTATCTCGCCGGCGGAGAATGGCAACCCAGGCCGGGCGTGGCTACGCTTGCGTCGGCGATGGATGTGGGCAATCCCAGCAACCTCGAGCGCCTGCGCTGGCTCGACCCCGACCGCGCGGCGCTCCGTGGCCGGCTCGATGCCTGGGCGGTCGGAGATGAGGAGATCCGCGACACAATCCGCCGCGACTGGCAGGAGCTCGGGCGCGCCTGGTGCCCGCATACCGCCACGGCCGCCTGCCTCTACAGGCGCTTACCGGCGTCCCGTCGCCATGGGCGCTGGGTGATCGTCGCGACCGCGCATCCGGCAAAGTTCGACGAGATCGTGGAGCCGTTGATCGGGGAAAGGGTGCCGATTCCCGAATCGCTTGCCGAAATCCTTGCGCGGCCGCGGATTGAGCGGCAGATTGCTGCACGTCCGGAAGAACTACACCAAGCACTGCTGGAGTATCGGTGAACACGTTTGCTGGCTTGCCCCTCTGGGTCTGGGTTCTCTTTGCCGTGGCCGCCATCGCCGCGCTGGCGTACGTCGCGGTCCGGCAACTTCGACTGCATCGCGCGAGGCGCGCGATCGACAACCTCATCGGGTCGGTGGCTTACGACGTCCTGAAGAACGTCCTTCTGCCCACGGGAACGGGCGAGCAGATCCACGTTAATTACCTGCTCCTCACCCAGCGTGGATTACTGGTCGTCGACCTGTTCGATGTGCCCGGGATGGTGTTTGCCGGCGAGAAGATGGAGCACTGGTCGGTGTTCGGGCCGGACCGGCATTTCACGCTGAGCAATCCGCTGCCGCTGCTGTACGATCGCGTCGCCGCAGTGCGAGCGGTTGCGGGCGATGTGGCCGTCGACGGGCGCATCGTGTTCTCGATGCGCGGCGAGTTTCCAAAGGGTCGTCCCGACTCGGTCCTGCGCCTCGACGCGTTGCAGGACGAGTTCCCGGTGGTCGACCGGGGCGGCGGTGCGACAGCGGCGGCGTTTGCGCCAGTGTGGGAGCGGATCAAGCAGACGGCGCAGCCGAACCCGCTCGCCGGCTGACGCGAGACTCGTCGCGCGCGGCGTGATCGGCGAGCACGCGCGAGACGCAGGCGGTCACACGCCGGGCGGTCGCAAGATGCAGGAACTCGTTTGGCCCGTGCGCGTTCGAGTGGGGGCCGAGCACGCCGGTCACCAGGAACTGGGTCGCCGGAAAGCGTTCGCCCAGCATGCCCATGAAGGGAATGCTTCCACCGGTCCCCATGTACATCGCGTCCTTGCCGAAGAAATCGCGCGATGCGCCATGCATCGACTGCTCGAGCCAGGGCGCCACGGGCGGCGCTTCCCAGCCGCCCATCGCTGATTCGACCTCGAGCGTGACGCGCGCGCCATGCGGCGGTTCGCGCAACAAGGCGTTCTTCAAAGCGTCGACGGCGACGGCGGGCGCGAGAGTGGGCGGCAGCCGCAACGACAGCCGCAATGCGGTGTACGGCCGCATCACGTTTCCCGCGTTGGCGAATGCAGGCATTCCTTCGGCTCCGGTGATCGATAGGGTCGGACGCCACGTGTTGTTGAGCAGCAGTTCGAACGGGTCGTTCGACACCGGGCGCAGTCCCGGCTGCAGTGGGAATTTTTCGTACACCGAGGCGCCGAGTACAGTCGCGGCGGCTTTGGCCTGTCGGCGTCGCTCGGCGGGAATCGGGGTGCTGAGCTCGTCGAGCAGGAGCGCGCCCGAGCCGGCGTCCTCGATGCGCGCCAGCAGCTCCCGCAGCACACGAAAGCTCGACGGCACGACGCCGCTTGCCGTGCCCGAGTGCACGCCCTCGGTCAGCACGTCGACGCGCAGCCCCGCCACCAGGTTGCCGCGCAGGGAGGTCGTGCACCACAGCTGGTCATAGTTGCCACATTCTGCGTCGAGACACACGACCAGGCTCGGGGAGCCCAGCCTGTCGCCCAGCGCCGCAATGTGGTGCTCGAGGTCGTAGCTGCCACTCTCTTCACACGCTTCGATCAGGATGACGCAGTGCGCATGGGGGATGCCCTGCTGCGCGAGCGCACCGATGGCGGCGAGCGAAGCGAAGAGGGCATAGCCGTCGTCCGCTCCGCCTCGACCGTACAGTCGCCCGTCGCGCAGCACGGGGGTCCAGGGTGCAAGGCCTTCGGACCATCCAGTGAACTCTGGTTGCTTATCGAGGTGTCCGTAGAGCAGCACGGAATCGTCGAGCTGTCCCGGCACGTCGATCAGCAGCACCGGTGTGCGACCCGGCAACCGGTGCACGTCGACGCGCATGCCTGGAAGCGAATGCGCCTCCGCCCAACGGCGCATGAGCTGCACGGCCTGCTCCATGTGTCCGTGGGCCTCCCAGGCGGGGTCGAACGCCGGGGACTTGTTCGGGATACGGATGTAGTCCATCAGTGGCGCCACGATGGATTCGTCCCAGCTGCGATCGACCAGAGCCGAGGTCTTTGATACGTTCATAGTGTTTTTAATAACAATAGGTTACGCGATAATACTAAGTAATTTCTGAGAACATGCCGTCGGCGGTAGTAGCGTACTGGAAACCAAAGAATTCGAGAGCATTACGCGTGCTGGCATTCGCAACCGCGGCCGGAGACTCGCCTCGCGAGGCGGCCACCGCGGCCAGTACATGCGGCAGAAAGCGGGGTTCGTTGCGCCGATTGCGTGGCTTCGGGTTCAAGTCGCGCGGCAACAAATACGGCGCATCGGATTCGAGCAGCAGGCGATCGGCAGGTATGCGCCGCACGAGGTCGCGCAAATGTAGTCCGCGGCGCTCGTCGCAGATCCAGCCGGTGATGCCGATGTAGAGCCCGAGCCCGAGGTAATCATCGAGCTCTGCTTCGTCGCCCGTGAAGCAATGCGCGACGCCGCCCGCGAGCTTCGGCCGGTACTCGCGCAGGACTCCCACGAACGCCGCGTGCGCGTCGCGCTGATGCAGGAAAACGGGCTTGCCGCTGCCGACCGCGAGCTCGAGCTGGCTGCGGAACACGCGCTCCTGGTCGGCATGCGGGGAGAAGTTGCGAAAATAGTCCAGGCCGCATTCGCCGACCGCGCCAACCTCCGGTAGTGCCACAAGTGCGGCGAGCGCGGGTACATCGGCATCGTGAAACTCGCGGGCATGGTGCGGATGCACGCCCGCGGTCGCACGCAGAAACTTTGGCCGCGCCCGCACCAGCTCGATCGCGGCGCGGGAGCTCGCGAGTGTGCTGCCGGTGATCACGGCGAATCGAACGCCGGTGTTCCACGCGTCCGCCATCACACGATCGCGATCGCGATCGAAGCTGTCGTGTGCGAGGTTGAGGCCGATATCGGCGAGCACGAGGTCCATGGCGCTCGATCAGGCAGCGCGCAAGGCCTCGGTCACCGGCAGTCTCGCCGCACGCAGCGCCGGGAACAGCCCGCCGACCAGGCCGATGCCGAGTGCCCACTTAAGTCCGTTCCAGAGCAGCTCGGGCGAGACCTTGAACTGGAACATCACCTGGCTGAAGTTCGAGCCGAGAGTGGCAGCGGTGTAGCCGTTGAAGACGATCCAGGCGATCGCGCCGCCGACCACGCCGCCGAGCAGGGCGAGCAGCATGGTCTCGAGTATTACGGCCACCACGACCGGCAGACCACGGAAGCCGATCGCACGCATCGTCGCGATCTCTCTCGCGCGGCCGGCTACGGCTGCGTACATCGTGTTGAGCGCGCCGAAGACCGCGCCGATGGCCATGATGGTACCGATCACGATGCCCAGTATCTTCAGGAACTGAGTGAGGTTCTCGGACTGCCTGGAGTAGTAGTGCTCAGTGGTGTCGACATCCAGCTTGAGACGGGGATCGGCCGCCATCGCGGCCTTGAGCTGCGCGAATCCGTCCTTGCCGGCGAGCTTTGCCGTCACGGACTGAAACGCGGTAAGACGGTAGGTGTTGGCAACGGTCTCGCTGTCCGCCCACAACTCCGAGTCGTGTGCGTCGCCGGACGCGAAAGTGCCGACCACCGTCCAGAGGTTGTTGGCGAGCTCGACCTGATTGCCGACCTCGAGACCTACGTACTGTTTCTTCGCACCCTGGCCGACCACCAGCTCGCGCATGCCGGGATTGAACTTGCGCCCGGCGATCACCCTGACCTGCGGGCGCAGCTCCCAGGCGTTCGGGCCGACACCGCGCAGCTGCGCGTTGGCATCCGTACCATCGGCCTTGGTCACCATGTTCACCACTTGCGACAGTTCCGGGGACACCAGTGGCCGGCCGTCCTTGCCGCGGGCGATGCCGGCGAGGTCCCCGATCAGCGGTATCTGGTCGCGGGTGATAATCGAGTTCGTCTCGGACTGCGATCCGCCACGCAGGACGATCGCACTGCCGTCGTTACCCGTGGTGCTGAGTGTCGCTTCGAACCCCTCTGCCATCGCGAGCAGCGCGACCAGAACGCCGACCACACCCGCTATCCCGACCACGATGACGGCGGAAGCGCCCCAGCGCTGCGGGAGGCTTGCAACTCCCATCTGCGACGCGGCAATTGCGAGCCGGCCCTGGTGTGTCAGTGCAAGCCACAGGGCCAGCCCGACCGCAATGGCGAGTATTGCGTACCAGGGCAGGACCGCCCAAGCCGCGAGTCCGGCTGCGAGCACGAGCACGACGCCGAGGTTGCCGAGGCCTTTCTTGATTCGTTCCATCGAAACAACCCTCAACGGCCGGCCAGTGCGTCGACGATATTGAGACGCATGGCGCGCAGGGCTGGCTGCGCGCCAACGACGATACCGAGGCCGACCATCAGGGCGAGGCCCAGCAGCCAGGTCGCGGGCGGGACCGTGCCGAGCTGAATCGCGCCGCCGCTCGCGGCACTTACCGCCGGCATCAGCAGCGTCGCAATTGCGAGGCCGATCGCACCGCCGATCACGATCAGAACGATCGACTCCATCAGCACCAGCCAGAGCACACTGCCGTTGCTGAAGCCAATGGTCTTCAGCACCGCGAGCTCCGGAATGCGCTCGCGCACGGCCTGCGCCATGGTGTTGCCGGCCAGCAGGAGCAGCGTGAAGAAGACCGCACTCATGACCGCGGTGACAATCAGGCCAATGTCGCCGATCTGCTTGAAGAACGCCTGGTTGAACGCCTGCTCAGTCTGAGTCTTGGTCTCGCGATCAGAATTCTCGGACATGGCATCGATCGCCTTGGCAACCTGCGTCGACTTGCTGGCGTCGTCCAGGTCGAGCACGTACCAGTGAACCTGACCCTTGATGAAGTCGTTTGCCTCGTCGAAGTACTTCCAGTGGAACATCATCTGCCGCTCTTCGCCCTCGCGCTTCTTGTCCGCAAGCTTGAAGATCCCCACGAGCTTGAAATGCCAGTCGTTGCTGCCTTTGGTTGGCCAGATAGTGGCCTGAAGCGGGATGTCGTCCCCGATCTTCCAGCCGAACTGCTTTGCAAGCGACTCGCCTACGACGGTACCGATGCGCTCAGAGTTGAAGGCCTGCAGCTGCTCGGCCGGGAGCACGTATTCGGGATACAGCTCCATGAAACCAGGCCCGACCGCGTAGTTGGCAAAGAAGTTCTTGGGATCCTTGTAGATGCCACCGAACCAGGTCGCGTAGGAAACATTGGCGACTCCGGGCGTCGACTCGATCTGTGTCAGCAGGCTGTACGGCAGCGCCTGCGTGATCGACAGCTTCGAGGTCGTGATGAGCCGGTCATAGCCTTCGACATTGGCGCTGGAGTTGAACGCTACGCGCACCGAGTCGAGCATGCCAAAGAGCAGGAAAGCCGCGACGACGGACAGGAGCGTCAGGAGTGTCCGCGTCTTGCTCCGGAACAACGCAGCCCAGATCAGGTGCAGGTACTTCATCGTCGATACCTCCGTGTCAGGCCGCGTTGCGCACCTGTTCGGCGAGCGTGCCCTTGTCGAGATGCAGCGTGTGCGTCGCGTATTCCGCGGCCTTCGGGTCGTGCGTGACCATCATGATGGTCTTGCCGTGCTCGCGGTTGAGCTGCTGCAGCAGAGTCAGGATCTCCTCCGCGGACTGCCGGTCGAGGTCGCCGGTCGGCTCGTCGCAGATGAGGAGCGTCGGGTCCGAAACGATCGCCCGCGCGATGGCGACTCGCTGCTGCTGACCGCCGGAGAGCTCGGACGGGCGGTGCCTGGCGCGGTCACCGAGACCGACCAGTTCGAGCGCGATCCCTGCGTTGCGCTTGCGCTGGGCGGCCGATAGCTTGGTGAGCAGCAACGGCAGCTCGACGTTCTTCTGCGCCGTCAGCGTCGGCATCAGGTTGTAGAACTGGAAGACGAAGCCGACGTTGTGGCTGCGCCACTGCGCGAGCTGCCCGCCGGTCATCCGGTCGATGCGCTGTCCCGCGACTTCGATTTCGCCCGCGGTCGGCGAATCGAGCCCACCGATCAGGTTGAGCAAGGTCGTCTTGCCCGAACCGGAAGGGCCCATCAACGCGACGAAATCGCCCTTGTCGATGTCGAGATCGATGCCGTGCAGCACATCGATCGTCTCCGGGCCGCGTTTGTAGGTCTTGTGAAGGTTACGGAGCGAAACCAGCGTAGCCATCGTCATACCTCGATTCATTGGCGGGTCGAGTCTGTCAGTCGCTTGCGGCGTCGTCGTCGGTCGCAGCGGCGATACGAACGCGCTCGCCGTCGGCCAGGTCCTTGGGCGGATCCAGCACCACGGTGTCTCCGCCGGCGAGGCCATCGAGCACCTCTCGGTCATCGCCCAGGCTTCGACCGAGCTTCAGCGCGCGTTGTGAGACTTTTTCGTCGGCGACGACGAAGGCGACATCCTTGCCATCGCGCGAGGCGATCGCCGCGGCGGGCGCGAGCACACCGGGCGCCTCGGCGACTGCCGGGGCAGGACGGGCGGGCTCGAGGAAACTCACCCGCACACCCATTTCCGGCACGATGCGCGGGTCCTTGACCTTGAGCGCGATCCGCACCTTGACGGTGGCCTTGCCGCGGTCGGCGGCGGGAATGATTGCGATCACCTCGGCCGGGATCTTCCAGTCCGGGTAGGCATTGAGCGTGGCCTCGACCGGCATCTTCGGCTGGACGCGACCGATGAACGCTTCTCCGACCTCGACTTCGATTTCCAGCGAGTCCATGTCGACGATCGTGCCGATGCCGGTACGCGTGAAGCCGCCGCCGGCGGAAAGCGGCGAGACGATCTCGCCCGGCTGTGCGGCCTTGGCGATCACCACGCCGGCGAAGGGTGCGCGCACCACTGTGTTGTCGACGTCCTGGTCCGCGATGCGCAGCTGGCTCTGCGCCACTTGTGCGTTCTGCTCCGCGGTAGCGAGTTGCGCGCGCAGAGCGTCGCGGTCCGCGATCGCCTGGTCGTGCTGCGAGGTCGACACGAGCTTTGCCTGTACCAGGCGATCCATGCGCACGGCATTTGCCTCGGCTTCGTTGAGCTGCGCCCGCACGCTGCCGATCTCGCTTCGGGCGGCTGCTACCTGCGAGGCGGCGAGGGCGCGTTGCGCATTGGCATCGACCGGATCGAGCCTGGCCATGATGTCGCCGGCCGCAACCTTCTGGCCTTCCTCGATCATCACCTCCAGTACCTTGCCGGTAACCTTCGAAGACACCGTAGCCATGCGCCGCGCCACGACATAACCGGTGGCGTCGAGCACGGAAGCGTTGCCGCCGCTGCCACCGATCGCGACGACCTGCGCCGTCTGCACTTTGACGGCATCGTCGCGGCCGAACAGGGCCCAGGCCGCGAGCGCGATCGGGATCGCGAGCACGGCCGCGCCGATGCCGAGCGTGAGCCAGAGGCCGCGTCGCGATGACGCCGGCGCCGGCGCGCCGCGATCGATACGCAGCTCATTCAGCAGGTCCGCAGCCTTGTTCATCCGGTCAGCGTGTTTTGTAAAGTCGACCAGTTTGCCCGCGGACGCGTCAATTCGCCACCTCGCTGGTGACGGGTTTGGCGCGTTCACGCATACTGATCTAGTCGAAGGTCGGCTGCCCGAATCGACAGGTGACGAGCCTGGCGGTTGGCGGCTACGAGGGAGCATAAGGGGATGGGACAACGCTGGGCCGGCGCCGCGGGCGCGCGAGCGGCGCCCTTACAGTTCTCGCTGCTGTCCGCACGCGACGCGCGGCCGGGCTGGGACGTCCGGATCAGTCGCCGGGCCCGACGGCTGTCGATGCGCATCTTTCCGGGCGGACGTGTCGAGGTCGTGGTCCCTCCCGGCGTCGGCGCACCGGCGATCGAGCGCTTTGTGGCGCGCCATCGCGACTGGGCGGAACGTCAGTCGCGGGAGTTTGGGCTGCCGGCGCCCGAAGATGCCGAGGTGCCGCCTACGCAGGTCGAGCTCGCGGCGCTGGGCCTAAGCTGGTACATCGGTTACGAACAGGGTCGTGGACGCCGCGTTTTCGAGTCCGCGCCGGGCGAGATCCGGGTTCGCGTGACCGATCCAGGTGACCGGCTGCAGGTAAGCGCCGCGATGCTCTCCTGGCTCAGTGAGCGCGCGTCGGAGCATCTGCCGCCGCTTCTTGCGACGCTTTCGTTCGAGACTGGCATCGATTACCGCCAGGTCCAGTTGCGCAGGCAGCGGACCCGTTGGGGCAGCTGCTCGACCAGCGGGGTAATCAGCCTGAACGTCTGCCTCATGTTTCAGCGCCCCGAAGTCGTGCGCTACCTGCTGATACATGAGCTGTGTCATCGCCGGCACATGAACCATTCGCCGCGCTTCTGGAGCCTCGTGGAAGCTTTCGAGCCGCGCTGCCGCACACTCGATGCCGAGTTGCTCGCCGGCTGGCGACGCGTACCTGCCTGGGTGTTCCCGTGACTCGGGACAAAGAGCCAGTAGCAGGGGCGCTCGAAGCGGAACGCGAGGGTGTTTACTGGGACCTGGGCGAGTCGATCAGCTACGGGGAGTACCTGCAGCTCGACCGCATACTGTCGGCCCAGCGTCCGCAATCGTTTCATCACGATGAGATGCTCTTCATCGTTATCCACCAGGCGTCCGAGCTGTGGATGAAGCTCTGCATACACGAGCTCACCGCCGCGATCGATCACGTGCGCCGCGACGTACTCGGGCCGGCCTTCAAGATGCTCGCGCGTGTGGCTCGCGTGCAGGCGCAACTGACGCAGTCCTGGGATGTCCTCGCGACGATGACACCGTCGGACTACTCCTCGTTCCGCAATCAGCTCGGCAAGTCCTCGGGCTTCCAGTCGTATCAGTACCGGATGCTGGAGTTCCTGGTCGGCAACAAGAACCCGGCAACCATCGAGGTCTATCGACGCACGCCCGAGGTGTACGAGCGGCTCGAAAAGGCCTTGCGGACAGCGAGTCTCTACGACGAGAGCCTCCGCCTGCTGAGTCGGCGCGGCTATGAGGTTCCGGCGGAATATCTGGACCGCGACTGGAGTGAGCCGTATGTCGCGAGCAAGGGCGTCGCGGCGGCGTGGCTCGCCGTGTACCACAACGCCGAGGAGCACTGGGACCTGTACGAGCTCGCCGAGAAGCTCGTCGACCTCGATCACCAGTTCCAGCTCTGGCGCTTCAGCCACATGAAGACTGTCGAGCGGATCATCGGTTACAAGCGTGGCACGGGCGGTACGAGCGGGGTGGCTTACCTATCCAAGCTGCTCGAGCTCAGGTTTTTCCCGGAGCTCTGGACCGTGCGCACGGCGATGTGAGACCGTGTCGGTCATGACCGAGCGCCTGCACAACGTCAACGTCCTGTCGAGCGAGCTCCTGCCGACGCCCGAGGCGGTCAAGCAGGCGCTGCCGCTGCCCACGGCCGTGGAAGAGTTCGTGTACCGCAGCCGCGGTACGCTGCGACGCATTCTCGATCGCGAGGACCCGCGGCTTTTCGTGGTAGTGGGTCCCTGCTCGATCCACGATCCCGCCGCCGCCCGCGAGTACGCGCTCAGACTGCGGACGCTTGCCGAGCGCGTGAGCCGCTCGCTGTTCGTGCTGATGCGCGTCTACTTCGAAAAGCCGCGCACGACCATTGGCTGGAAGGGTCTGATCAACGACCCGGACATGGACGATTCCTTCCACATCGAGCAGGGGATCCACATCGCGCGCGCATTGCTGCTCGACCTGGCGGCAACCGGTGTGCCGGCCGCGACCGAGGCGCTCGATCCGATAATGCCGCAGTACTTGTCGGAGCTCATCACCTGGACGGCGATCGGGGCACGGACCACGGAATCCCAGACCCATCGCGAGATGGCGAGCGGCCTGTCGACTCCGGTCGGGTTCAAGAACGGCACTGACGGCTCTCTGACCGTTGCAATCAACGCGCTGCAGTCAGCGCGCCATCCGCATCACTTCCTCGGCATCACGCAGCAAGGCAGCTCCGCGGTATTTCGCACGCGTGGCAACGAGTATGGCCACATCGTGCTGCGAGGTGGGGGCGGGCGGACGAACTACGATTCAGTCAGCATCGCGGTTTGCGAACGTGAGCTCGCTCAGGCGAAGCTCCCAGTCAACATTGTCGTCGATTGCAGCCACGGCAACTCGGCCAAGGATCCTGCGTTGCAGCCGCTGGTCGCGGAGAACGTCGGCAACCAGGTCCTCGAAGGCAATTGCTCGATCGTCGGGCTGATGCTCGAGAGCAACCTCAATTGGGGCACTCAGCCGATCCCCGCGGATCGCGGACGACTGAAGTACGGCGTGTCGGTCACGGACGCCTGTATCGACTGGGCGACGACCGAGAATCTGCTGGTCGCGCTCGACAGCCGGCTGCGCTCCGCACCGCGCTTTGCGCGGGGCACGGCGGCGGCCTGACACTCTTTATCCGGAGGGACGGAACCATGACGATCAAGGTAGGAGACAAGATGCCTGCGGGTGTGCTCGCGCATATGACCAAGGACGGGCCGCAGAAGATCAGCACCGAGCAGCTGTTTGGCGGCAAGAAAGTCGTGCTCTTTTCGGTTCCGGGTGCGTTCACACCGACCTGCGATGCGAAGCATCTGCCGGGGTATGTTCAACAGGCGGACGCGCTCAAGGCCAAGGGAATCGACACCATTGCCTGCATGGCGGTCAACGATGTCTTCGTGATGAACGCGTGGGGCAAGGCGTCGAATGTGGGCGAGAAGGTGTTGATGCTCGCCGACGGCAATGCGGAGTACTCCAAGGCGCTGGGTCTGGAGCTCAACGCGACCGGATTCGGTATGGGCATTCGGGGGCAGCGATTCGCGATCTACGCCGACAACGGCGTCGTGAAGGGCCTGCACATCGAGGGGCCGGGCGAGTTCAAGGTATCAAGCGCCGAGCACGTGCTCGGCACCCTCTGATCCCGTTAGCGGCGCAGACTCCAGCCAGAAGATTGCTCGGAGCCACATCGAAGAGTGGCTCCGAGTCAATTTCCGGTGCTCAACTGCCGAGCTGTTTCTCCAGCTCCGGGACGATCGAAAACAGGTCGCCGACCAGCCCGAAGTCGGCGATCTCGAAGATCGGCGCTTCCGAGTCCTTGTTGATCGCCACGATCGTGCGAGCGTCCTTGATGCCCGTCATGTGCTGGATCGCGCCCGAGATGCCGATCGCGACATAGAGCTCCGGTGCGATGATCTTGCCGGTCTGTCCCACCTGCATGTCGTTCGGGACATAGCCCGCGTCGACCGCTGCGCGTGATGCGCCGACCGCGGCACCCAGCCGATCGGCCAGGCTGTAGATGATCTTGAAGTTCTCGCTGCTGCCGAGCGCTCGCCCGCCGCTGACCACGCGGCGCGCGCTCTGCAGGTCGGGTCGCCCCGGCTTGGCGGCCGACCGATCGACAAAGCGCGTATGGGTGGGCAGGGGCACGTCGACAGCTACGGTCTCGACCGCGGCGTTGCCGCCCGTGGCCGCCGCCTCGAACGAGGCCACGCGCACCGTTGCGACGACTTTGGCGTCGGGTGGAACGTCGATCGTGAGGATCGCATTGCCAGCGTAGATCGGTCTCTTGAAGCGATGCGGACCTTCGACGGCCATCACGTCGCTCGCCTGGTTGACGCCGAGCAGACCAGCCACTCGCGGCATCAGGTCCTTGCCGAAGGTCGTCGACGGACCCAGGACGTGGGTGTAGTCCGCAGCAAGCTTGGCGATCTGCGGCGCCAGCACGGCAGCGACCGGCTCCGCATTTACCGGCTTGTCCACACGCAGCACGGCTCGCACGCCGCTCAGGCTGGCCGCTTCCTGGGCGACTGCCGCGCCGTCCGCGGCAAACACGACCACGTCGATCGCGGCACCGGAAATGGTTGCGGCGCACGTCACGCATTTGGCCGTGCTCGGATTCAGCTTCCCGCCCAAGTGCTCCGCAATGACCAGTACGGTGCTCATCAGACCAACCCCTTCTTCTTGAGCGCGGCGACCAGCTCGCTGACGTCCTTGACCACGATCCCTTTCTGCCGCTGAGGTGGCGGCTCGACGCGAACCGTCTTGAAGCCATTGGCGGCTTCGACGCCCAGATCGCCCAAGGTGACCGTATCCAGGGGTTTTTTCTTGGCTTTCATGATGTCCGGCAGTTTCACGTAGCGCGGCTCGTTCAACCGCAGGTCGACGCTGACCACCGCCGGCAGATCGATCTCGTTTGTTTCGAGACCCGCATCGACCTCGCGGGTCACGGTCGCCTTACCCTCAGCCAGCACGAGCTTTGAACACGCCACCGCCTGTGGCCGGTCCCACAACGCGGCCAGCATCTGCGGGGTCTGAGCGTTGTCGTCGTCGATCGCCTGCTTGCCAAGCATCACGAGGAAGGGCGATTCGCGCTCGATGAGCTTGCGGAATACCCGGGCCACCGTCAGTGGCGCCGCCGAACCGGCGTTCTGAACCAGGATTGCCCGATCAGCGCCCATGGCGAGTGCTGTGCGGAGCTGCTGCTGCGCCTCCGCCGGTCCAACGCTGACGACGAGAATCTCGTCGGCCAGACCCCGTTCCTTGATGCGCAGCGCTTCCTCCAGCGCGATCTCGTCGAAGGGGTTGATGCTCATCTTGACCCCGTCGGTGATTACCCCGGTGTTGTCGGGGCGCACCCTGACGCGGACGTTGAAATCGACCACGCGCTTGATGCCGACCATCACTCTGCGCACACGCTGACTCCTGTTGGATCGGATCGGGGCAGCGGGTGGACCAATCGGTGCGTCCTGCTGCAACGCAAGATCATACCTAAGCGCGCCAGCCCCGGCGACTTGTAAGCTGGCGCATCAAATTCAGCAGGCGCCGGTAGCTCTCGTAGCGGCGCTCGGCAACGCCGCCCGTGGCGACGGCGTCCCTCACCGCACAAGCGGGCTCGCGCTGGTGGAGGCAGTCCTGGAAACGGCAGGACCCGGCAAGGCGGGCGATCTCAGCGTAGCCGTCCTGCACCGTGCGTTGGGGCACCAGCGGTGGCGCGTAGTCGCGTACGCCCGGCGAATCGACGAGCTCGCCCCAGGATAGCGTCAAAATCGCCGAGGACACCGTCGTGTGCCGCCCCTCGCCGGAAGCACCGGACAAGGTGCGCGTCGCGCGTACGTCTGATCCGGACAGCGTGTTGAAGAGGGAGGACTTGCCGACACCGGACTGGCCGGCGAACAGCGTTCGTTGCCCTGCGAGCGCGGACCGGAGGTCAGCCAGACCCGCTCCGCTGCGCGCGGAAACCCGGTACACCCGCAGGCTCGCGCGCTCTAGGTCGGCCAGGAACTCGAGCTCGCGCTCCTCGGGGGGCAGGTCCTGCTTGTTGACGACGAGGAGGGCCGTAATGCCGGCATAGGCGGCGCCCGCCAGGTAACGATCGACGATGAACGGGTCGCTCGGTGGTCGCGGCGCCACGACGATTGCGAGCTGGTCAAGATTGGCAGCAATCGATTCGTCGAGCCCGCGGCTGTCGCTGCGACACAGGACGTTGCGACGGTCGAGGCGGTCGGTCACCGTCCAGTCGTCGTCGGTAGGATCGGGTTCGATGCGTACCAGATCGCCGGCCACCACCTCGAGCCGCCGACCGCGAACCTTGCACGTGACCCTTTCGCCTTCTGCCCGGGCGACGACAACGCGACGTCCATAGGACTCGACGACGACGCCGGATTCCGTTGCCGAGCTCACCGCGCCGAAACCGGAGCGCGATCGCCGTCGATGAACGTGGCTCGGAGCCGGGCGATGCGTTCGGCGGGGGGCGGATGTGAGTCGTGGAACGCCGAATAGATGGGATCCGGCGTTAGGGTGCTTGCGTTGTCGCGATACAGCCTGACCAGCGCGTCCGCAAGATCGCTGGCATTGCTGTGCTTCGCCGCGAACGCATCGGCCTCGAACTCGTGACGGCGGGACCAGCCTGCGACGATCGGAGCAGCAACCCAGGTAAAGACCGGCGAGACCAGCAGGAAAAGCAGTAGGAGCGTCGCATTGGAGGGCGAGGTGACACCGAGGGCCGCCTGGAACCAGGTCTGCCCGGCCAACCATCCCAGCAGCGCGAATCCGAGCAGGCTGACAAGGAGATTGGCGCACAGGCGCTGCGGAACGTGACGAAGCTTGAAGTGCGCAAGTTCGTGCGCCAGTACGGATTCGACCTGACCGGGAGACAGTGTGGAAAGCAATGTGTCGAAGAAGACAACGCGCTTTTGTCGCCCCAGCCCAGTGAAATAGGCGTTGCCATGGGATGAACGTCGTGATCCGTCTATCACAAAGACGCGCTCTGCCGAGAAGCCGCAACGTGCGAGGAGAGCCTCGATCCGGCCACGAAGCGACACGTCCTCGAGGGGTGAAAAGCGGTTGAAGAGAGGAGCGATGAACCTTGGCCACGCCAGCATGAGCAGCAGAGATACACCCGTCCATGCGGCCCACGCGACAAGCCACCAGCGACGGCCCGCGCTGTCCATGATCCAGAGAACCAGCGCAACGACAGGGCCGCCGAGGAGCGCCGCCAGGGTCCAGGCCTTCAGCATGTCCAGCACAAAGGTGCGCATGGCTGTGCGATTAAAGCCGAAACGCTGCTCCAGTCCGAAGGTTCGATACGCGGAGAGCGGCAAGCCCGCTGCGCCCAGCACGGCGACGACGCCCAGCACGTGCAGAGTTTCCTTGAGCCAGCCTGTCACTCCGCTGCGGGCCACCCACTGGCCGACTGCATCGATGCCTCCGCCGAGCGTGAGCCAGAGCAGAAGGGCAGCCCCCAGCACCGAATCGAACAGGGCCAGGCGTTGCTTCGCTGCGGTATAGCTGGCCGCGCGCGCGTGGTCTGCAAGCGGCACGACGCCGGCGAAGGCGGGCGGTACCTCGTCTCGATAGGCCGTGACGAAGGCGATCTGCCGACGCGAGAGCCAGAACCGCGCCGCGAGTTGCAGCGCCAGTGCGCAAAGGAAGCCGAACGTGAGCCAGTGCATCTCGATAGTCCAGTCGACCGCAAATTGGCGTTTGCTAGAATGACTCCAAATCTAGTACGGACGGCACGGAATCGCACCATCGATCATGGGGGCCAAGGCTGACAATCTGGTGTGGATCGATCTCGAGATGACCGGTCTCGATTCCCAGCGGGATCGGATCATCGAGATCGCGACTATTGTAACGGACACGTCGCTCGCGATCGTTGCCGAGGGACCGGTGTTGGCCATTCATCAGGAGGTCGCCGCGCTCGAGGCCATGGACGACTGGAACAAGACCACCCACTCGGGATCCGGCTTGCTCCAGCGGGTCCGCGCGAGCCAGCTCGATGCGGCCGAGGCTGAACGGCGCACGCTCGCCTTCCTTGAGCTGCACGCCGAACACGGCGCGTCACCGATGTGTGGCAACAGCATCTGTCAGGACAGACGGTTCCTCGCACGCGAGATGCCGGCGCTCGAGAAATTCTTCCACTACCGCAACCTGGACGTCAGCACACTGAAGGAGCTCGCAAGGCGCTGGGCTCCGGACGTGTTTGCGGGCGTAAAAAAGACGTCAGTACACCTTGCGCTGGAGGATATACGTGACTCGATCCGGGAGCTTGAGTACTACCGACGAATGTTGCTTCGAACTGAGAGGCTTACGTAACGAAACGGGGCGCGATCTCCAGCATGTCACACGTATGTAAAGCCCAAGCCCGGTGCAATGAATAACAGCGTACAAACCCGCGTTCTTCGAGCGGTCTATTCCACGCTCAGACCCATAACGCGCCTCTTGATTCGTTTTGGAATCACGTACAGCCAGTTCTCAGAAATATCGAAAATCGCGTTCGTTGTCGAAGCAAACCGTGAGAAGGACACCAATGGTCGACCTCTCAATGCCTCCCGAATTGCAGTCAAGACCGGCATTTCGCGGAAGGAAGTACGCCGAATTCGCGAGTTGAAGCTGAGTTCGGGCCGCTCATCGGTTTGGGTAGATGGATCCGCCGTGCCCGCTCAGCTGCTACATCTTTGGTATACGGACGCAAGGTACCTTGACTCTGCGGGCATGCCACTCCAATTGCAGATGATGGGTCCGTGCCCGCGCTTTGCGGACCTTGTGCGAAGAGTTTCAGGCGATGTGCCCCTTGGCGCGGTGCGAGCTGAACTCAAACAGGCCGGCGCGATCGAAGAGAAGAGTGACGGAACAGTGCAGGCCCTAAAGCAGTACTACGTACCTGGCAACTTCGACGAGAAGGCTCTAACTGCCATAGTCGGTAGCTTATTTACGCTAGCCGCGACGACGGAACACAATGCAGATCCCGTACGTACGGCGCCTGGGTACCTGCAACGCTTTGCGTATTCTCACTTGCTTCAAGGTGAAGCGGCTGACCAATTTCGTCGATGGTCACGCATCCAAGCGACAGACTTTATTGAGTCTATGGATCGCTGGCTGGGGGCCAATGAGCCCGCGGAATTGGTCAAGGCTGAACGGTCGTCCAACCAGATTGTGGGAGTGGGCGTGTATTTCTACCAAGGACCGTCGGCCGAGGCGCTGATCGCAGACGATCCCATCCCGTAACGGAACCTCTGAGTACGCCTGCGTCCTCCGTAGTTCAGAGGCACAGGCAGGGGCGCCGAAGCCAGTCCTTCAATCGGATTGCATTACTAGCTGGGCGGAAATCGTGCCCGTGAGTGAGGGCTGCGTGCCGACCACCACGATCACATCCCCGGCTTTGACGGATGGACCGCCGACAGCCGTCTGTGTAGTTGTCAGGTCTACGACTTGCCTTCCGATAACGACTTTGCCGACCGAAGAATCCGCCGACCGTACTCGTCCGGCGAGAATAACTTGGCTCGATCCAGCAACGTATTGTTCCTGGTCGATGCGGGCCTCCCGTAAGTGAAGTTTTCCAGCTCGTCCAAGTTCACCGGAGATCGTAAGTACGACCGATTGGCCTCCTGCCAATCCGTCATGAATTAGCCGAGTTCGGTCAGGCGCGAGTCGGAAATCACGGCCAAATATTGTCACGGAATTCGCGGATAGGTTCACTCTTTCGACTGGACCCCGCACCAGAACGCGTTCTTTATTTCCGGTACCACCAATGGCATAGACGCCCGTGCCACCGATTGCATCGAGGCCGGTGCCTCCGATCGCGTCGCCGGTGTAGCCCTTGACCTTGCGGCCCGTGCCACCGATTGCGTAGAC
>Ga0207675_100001369_pt1 | contig 24433 bp, 25 predicted proteins | sample KBSSwiS42_FD_184305 | JGI IMG/M metagenome (GOLD analysis project Ga0207675, IMG submission 184305) | Switchgrass rhizosphere microbial communities from Kellogg Biological Station, Michigan, USA - KBS Switchgrass S4-2 (SPAdes) (version 2) | ecosystem: Host-associated > Plants > Roots >...
TCGTGCCGCACCGGCGCTACTACGGCGAGGAGCCGGCCGAGATCGCGGACCAGGCGCAGCGAACCGGGGCGCCCGGCGCCACGCTTCGGCTCCCGTCCTGGGCGACGGAGGTGACGCTCGACCACATGCGCACGCTGGTGCGCGAGTGCCGCCGCCTGATGCCCGACGTGGGCATCCAGATCCCGCCGAACCTCTCGGACTGGTGGCTGCCGCTCGTGGACGAGGGCGCCACCGACCTCGGCGGGCTGTCGGCCAACGGCGACCACATCTCCCCCGAGCACCCGTTTCCCTCCGTGCACGAGATGCGCAAGCGGCTCGCGCCGCGCGGGCAGGCGCTCGCGGAGCGGCTGTGCGTGTACCCGCAGTACATGGGCGCCGACTGGCTGGAGCAGGGCGTGCTCGACGTCATCAAGCTGAAGTACTGGTCCTTCATCCCGCGGAGCGGCTCGGGCCGCCGCGAGGAGCGCGCCATCCGGACCGAGCTGGTGCCGGGGGCGATCGAGCGCGCCGCCGGCGGAGCCCAGCTCTCCGAGGACGAGCTGACCGCTCTGTTCGCGGAGACGCGGCCCGAGGCGATCGAGGACATGCGCCAGGCGGCCGACGCGCTGCGGGCGGAGCTCGCCGGCGACACCGTCACGTTCGTGGTCAACCGCAATATCAACGTTTCCAACGTCTGCAGCGTGGGCTGCGCCTTCTGCGGCTTCGGCCAGGGGCGGCGCTCACCGGACGCGTACGAGCACTCCGAGGAGGAGTTCCGCGGCCGCGTCCGCGAGGCCGTGGACTTCGGCGCCACCGAGATCTGCATGCAGTCCGGCATCCACCCGGACTGGGCGATCGAGGACTACGAGCGCTGGCTGCGGATCGCCAAGGAGGAGGCGCCTCAGGTCCACCTCCACGCCTACTCGCCCATGGAGGTCCACTTCATGGCCGCCGGCCTGCCGCTGGCCGAGGTGTTCGCCCGCCTGAAGGACGCCGGGCTCGGCTCCACCCCCGGCACGGCGGCCGAGGTCCTCCACGACGGCGTCCGCCAGCGCATCTCACCGAACAAGCTGCCGGTGGCGCGCTGGGTGGAGATCATCGAGGCGGCCCACGGCGCGGGAGTCCGAAGCACGGTCACCGTGATGTTCGGCCACATCGAGGAGCCCTGGGAGCTGGCCGAGCACATGCGCGTGGTGCGCGAGCTGCAGGAGCGGACGGGCGGCTTCACCGAGTTCGTGCCGCTGTCGTTCATCCCGTTCCACACGCTGCTGGGGCGCACGCACGGGATCGAGGAGATCTCGCGCGACGACAACCTCCGGCACACGGCCGCCTTCCGGCTGGCGCTCGGGAGGACGGTCCCGAGCCTCCAGGCGAGCTGGGTGAAGATGGGCCTCGACGCCGCCACCGAGGCGCTCGACTGGGGCGTGAACGACCTCGGCGGCACGCTGATGGAGGAGTCGATCAGCAGGCTCGCCGGCTCCTACCACGGAGTGAAGCTGGAGCCGGCCGACCTGATCGGGGCCGCTCACGCGGCCGGGCGGCCGGCCGCCGAGCGCGACACGCTGTACGGGATCCGCAAGCACTATCCGCTGGCGGCGGCGGCGTGAGGCCCCGGGCCGCGTGAAGCTCGGCTACAAGGCATCGGCCGAGCAGTTCGGCCCGGTCGAGCTGCTCGAGTTCTCACGGCACGCGGAGCGGATCGGCCTGGAGATCGTTGCGATCTCGGACCACTTCCAGCCCTGGCGCCATCACGGCGGGCACGGGCCCAATGCGATCGCCTGGCTGGGCGCTGCCGCGGTCGGAACCGAGCATGTCGCGCTCGGCACGAGCGTCCTCACCCCCACTCTGCGCTACCACCCGTCGATCGTGGCGCAGGCGTTCGCGACGCTGGGGCTGCTCGCGCCCGGCCGGGTGTTCCTCGGCGTGGGCACCGGCGAGGCGATGAACGAGACGCCCGCCACCGGGCAGGAGTTCCCGCCCCGCAAGGAGCGCCGGCGGCGGCTGGCGGAGGCGATCGAGCTGATCCGGCTGCTCTGGACCGAGGAGCGCGTGGACTTCGAGGGCGACTACTACCGGGCCTCGCGAGCCACGGTCTACGACAAGCCGGACGAGCCGGTGCCGATCTACGTGGCCGCGTCGGGGCCGCTCGCCGCGAAGCTGGCCGGGCGCAGCGGCGACGGCTTCATCTGCACGAGCGGAAAGGACCCGGCGCTGTACGACGAGCTGCTCGCCAAGGTCGTCGAGGGCGCCGAGGCAGCGGGACGCGACCCGGCGGGGATTCACCACATGATCGAGGTCAAGGTCTCGTACGACCGCGACCTCGAGTTCGCCCGCGAGGCGTGCGGGTGGTGGGCCGCGCTCGCGCTGACGCCCGAGGAGAAGGAGAGCATCGACGACCCGATCGAGATGGAGCGCGTCGCGGATGAGCATCTGGATCGCGCGCCGTCGCGCTTCATCGTCTCGAACGACCCGGAGGAGACGGCCGCGGCGATCCGGAGCTACGCGGAGCTCGGCTTCGACGAGCTCGTGCTCCACGCGCCGGGCGAGGACCAGGGCCGCTTCCTGGACCAGTTCGCCGAGGACGTCCTTCCGCTGCTCCGCTAACCCTCAACCACCCTCAAGGGGGTCTGACCCCTTAGGCTGCCGCGCCATGGCCGACTCGCTGAAGGACCGCGTCATGTTCATGTCTGGCGGCAGCCGGGGGATCGGGCTGTCGATCGCGACCCGCGCCGCGCGCGACGGCGTGAAGGTCGCGCTGATGGCAAAGACGGCCGAGCCGCACCCGAGGCTGCCCGGCACGATCTACACCGCCGCCGAGGAGATCGAGGCGGCGGGCGGCGAGGCGCTCCCGATCGTTGGCGACATCCGCGATGCCGAAGCCGTCGACGCGGCGGTCGGCCAGGCTGTGGAGCGCTTCGGCAGCATCGACCTCGTCGTGAACAACGCGAGCGCGATCAACCTCGCGCCCATGCGCGATCTCGAGGTGAAGCGCTTCGACCTCATGCAGCAGATCAACGCGCGCGGCACGTTCGTGGTCACTCGCGCGTGCCTGCCGCACCTTCGCGAATCGGACCACGCGCACGTGCTGACGCTGTCGCCGCCCCTGTCCGCGGACCCGCGCTGGCTCGCCGGCCACAGCGCGTACACGCTCTCCAAGATGGGCATGACGATGGTCACCCTCGGAGTGGCCGCCGACGAGGCCGAGGCCGGGATAGCCGCCAACTGCCTCTGGCCGCGGACGATCATCGCCACGGCGGCGGTCCAGAACCTGCTCGGCGGCGACGAGGCCATGGCGCGCGCGCGGATGCCCGAGATCGTCGCCGACGCCGCCTACGAGATCCTGAGCCGGGACCCGCGCGAGTGCACCGGCAACGTCTTCATCGACGACGAGGTGCTTGGCGAGGCGGGGATCACGGACCTCGACGCCTACGCGGGCAAGCCGGGCGCGAACCTCGCGCTCGACATCTTCGTGGACGGCTGGCCCGAGCCGGCGACGACCGCCTAGTCGGCAGCGACGCGGATCCCGAGCGCAACCAGCACGCCGCCCGTCACCGAATCCAGGACACGGCGGATCCTGCTGCCCCTGAAGGCCTCGACCGCGTGGTCGAGCAACCAGGCGTACGCGGACAGCCAGACGATGCCAAGGACGACGTGAACGGTGGCCATCGCTATCGAAAGAAGCAGCACCGGGTCGCCGGGCCGGATGAACTGCGGCAGGAAGGTCGTGTAGAAGAGCGCGATCTTCGGGTTGAAGAGGTTGGTCAGGAGCCCCTGCCGGAAGGGTGTGCGCAGCGAGCCACTCCGGCCGCTGGGCGTGTTCACCGCGTGGGCGAGCTCCGTGCCGCCGTAGCCGCGGGCCGCCGCCGACAGGCTCTGCGCACCCAGCCAGACGAGATAGGCGGCGCCGACGAGGCGCAGCGTGTCGTACGCGGTCTCGGAGGCGGCGAGCACCGCCGCGACTCCCGCGGCCGACGCAAGCGCCCAGATCAGGCAGCCCGCTCCGATGCCGAGCGTGGTGGCGAATGCGGCGCGCCGACCGCCCATGAAGACGCTGCGCGCGACCATCGCCATATCGGCCCCGGGCGTGATGGTGAGAAGCGCTATGACGCCCAGGAAGACGACCGGGTCACGCACGAGCTCAGCCTAACGTGTCGATTTCGGCCAACTCCGTTCGACGTCTTCGTGAAGTCCCCGAAACAAGGAGCAGCAGATGCGAGTCATGGTCATGGTCAAGGCAAACGAGGACAGCGAGGCCGGCGCGCTCCCGAGCACGGAGATGCTCACCGAGATGGGCAAGTACAACGAGGAGCTCGTGAAGGCGGGCATCATGCTCGACGGCGAGGGGCTCCACCCCAGCTCGAGGGGCGTTCGAATCCAGTTCTCGGGTGACCAGCGGGATGTCGTGGACGGCCCCTTCACGGAGACGAAGGAGCTCATCGCCGGTTACTGGGTGTGGCAGGTGCGGGACATGGACGAGGCCATCGAGTGGGCGAAGCGCTGCCCGAACCCCACGGGCGTGGAGAGCGCGCTGGAGCTGCGGCCGGTGTTCGAGCTCGATGACTTCGGCGACAACGTCACGCCGGAGGTCCGCGAGCGGGACGAGCGGCTCCGCAGCCAGCTCGAGGAGCAGTCGTAGCGGCTGAGCGCGACCCCCACCGCGCCGTCGAGGCGGTCTGGCGGATCGAGTCGGCGAAGCTGATCGCCGGCCTGACGCGGATCGTCCGCGACGTCGGCCTCGCCGAGGAGCTCGCGCAGGACGCGCTGGTGGCGGCGCTGGAGCAGTGGCCCGAGTCGGGCGTCCCGGACAACCCGGGCGCCTGGCTCATGGCCACCTCCAAGCACCGGGCGATCGACGTGCTGCGCCGCAGCAGCACTCTGGAGCGAAAGCAGGAGGAGCTGGCCCGCGAGCTCGAGCTGGCGCGCGACCGCGGCGGGCCGGACATCGACGCGGCGCTCGACGACTACGTCGGCGACGACCTGCTTCGCCTGATGTTCCTCACCTGCCACCCGGTGCTCTCGAAGGACGCGCGCACCGCTCTCACCCTGCGGCTGCTCGGCGGGCTCACCACTGACCAGATCGCACGGGCGTTCCTCGTGGCCGAGCCGACGGTCGCGCAGCGGATCGTCCGGGCGAAGCGCACGCTCGCGGCCGCGCAGGTGCCGTTCGAGCTGCCCCCGCGCGAGGAGTTGCGGGTGCGGCTCGCCTCGGTGCTCGAGGTGATCTACCTGATCTTCAACGAGGGCTACGCCGCCACCGCGGGCGACGACTGGATCCGGCCGGCGCTGATGGAGGAGGCGCTGCGGCTGGGCCGCATCCTGGCCGGCCTGGCGCCCGACGAGCCTGAGGTGCACGGACTGCTGTCGCTGATGGAGATCCAGGCATCACGCGCGCGGGCACGCCTCGGGCCGTCCGGAGAGGCGGTGCTGCTGCTCGACCAGGACCGTGCCCGCTGGGACCAGCTTTTGATCCGGCGCGGCCTCGCCGAGCTGGAGCGCGCCGAGGAGCTGAGCAGGGCACTCGGCCCCTACACCCTCCAGGCGGCCATCGCCGCATGCCACGCCCGCGCCCGCACGAACGAGGACACCGACTGGGACCGGATCGTGGCCCTCTACGACGCGCTCGCCGAGCTCACACGGTCGCCGGTCGTCGAGCTGAACCGCGCCGTGGCGATAGCGATGGCGTCCAGTCCCGAGGCGGGCCTGGAGCTCGTCGACGAGCTGGTCGCCTCCGGCGCGCTCGACGGCTACCACCTCCTCCCCGCCGTGCGCGGCGAGCTGCTCGAGAAGCTGGGCCGCTTCGCCGAGGCGAGGACCGAGTTCGAGCTGGCCGCCTCGCTCACGCGGAACACGCGCGAGCGCGACGTGCTGCTGAGCCGGGCCGGTGCTCTAGCTTCAGGGGAATGACTGATGTTCCCTCCATCCAGCTGAACGACGGCAACTCCATCCCCCAGCTCGGGTTCGGGGTCTTCCAGATTCCGCCCGAGGAGACGGCCGAGCCGACCAAGCTCGCGCTCGAGCTCGGATACCGCCACATCGACACGGCCGAGATGTACGGCAACGAGCGAGAGGTGGGCGAGGCGCTGCGGGCGTCGGGGCTCGATCGCGGCGAGGTGTTCGTCACCAGCAAGCTGAACAACGGTTACCACCGGCCGGACGATGCGCGCAGGGCGTTCGACCAGACGCTGTCAGAGCTCGGCTTCGATTACGTCGACCTGTTCCTGATCCACTGGCCCCTGCCGACGCTCTATGACGGCGACTACGTCTCGACCTGGAAGACGCTCGAGGAGTTCAAGGCCGACGGGCGCGCCCGCTCGATTGGCGTCTCCAACTTCGAGGTCGACCACCTGGAGCGGCTGGCCGCGGAGACCGACGTCGTTCCCGCCGTGAACCAGATCGAGCTCCATCCGTACCTGCTGAACGAGGAGGTCCGCTCCTACGGCGAGGAGCACGGGATCGCGACCGAGGCCTGGTCGCCGCTGAAGCAGGGCGAGGTGCTGCGCGACCCGGTGATCGTCGAGATCGCGGAGAGGGCCGCCCGCACCCCGGCGCAGGTCGTGCTGCGCTGGCATGTCCAGCGCGGGAACATCGTCTTCCCGAAGTCCACGACGCCGGAGCGCATCCGCGAGAACTTCGAGCTATTCGACTTCGAGCTCGAGCCCGGCGACATCGAGCGGATCAACGGACTCGACCGGGGCGAGGCCGGACGTAACGGCCCCCACCCCGATCGAATGGCCTACACCGGCTAGGCGGCGGCGCGCAGGTCGGCGACGAGATCCCGTCGCGTGTCCATGGTGGTGCGGGCGGCCTCAACCGCCTGACGCAGGTCGCCTCCGCGCGTGCTGCGCAGCGGCCCGTGGCGATCGCTGACGAGCCGGGCGGCCATGGCCGCGCCGCGGACGTCGACCGGCAGGTCGTCGCGAAGCCTCGCCGCGAGGCCGAGCAGCTCGTCGGCGCACGCGCGCACCTGTGCGCGGTGCGGCTTCGTCTTCACGGTGACGGGATCGCCCCGCCGCGACTCGCCGACCGCCTCTACGAGCGCGTTGGCGATTCGCTGGCGCTCGGCACGAGAGCGGAGCTGCGCCGCACGCAGGGTGAGCTTGGCCGTCGTGGTCGGGTCGGCACCGCCGGCAATCTGCTGGTCGAGCCGGTTGCGCTGCAGCCGGGTCCTCACCCGCCGGGGGCTTCCAGGCGCGGCCTGGCGTGGGGGGACGGTCTTGAATGCTGGGACTGGGAAGACTCCGTTGGGCATGTCGCCTCCTTGGATTGGTCTGCCACCAAGGGTCGTCCCAGCGCCGCCCAGCGACCATGGGGCAGAAGCCCCAACGACGGGGGGAGAATTGCCCATTCAGGGGGTTACGAGGCCGCGCCGGATCGCGTAGCGCGTCAGCTCCACGCGATTCCGCATCCCGAGCTTCTCCAGCACGTTCTCGCGGTGGCGGTCCACGGTCTTCTTGCTGATGAAGAGCTGCTCGCCGATCTCCTCGCTGGTGAAGCCCTCCGCGATCAGCTTGACCACCTCGAGCTCGCGCGGGCTGAGCGGATCCTCGGGGGTATCCTCGCCGCGGCTCGCCCGGTCCAGGTAGTCGCGCACCAGCGCCCTGACCGCCGCCGGGTAGAGGAACGGCTCGCCGCGCATGGTGGCCCGGCAGGCCTCGATCAGGTCGCGGTTCGCGGCGCTCTTCAGCACGTAGCCGGACGCGCCGGCCTTGAGCGCCTCGAAGAAGTACTGCTCGTTGTCGTGCATCGACAGGATCAGCACCTTGAGCTCCGGCTTGCGCTGCGCGAGCTCGCGCGCCGCCTGGAGCCCGGTCATCCGCGGCATCGTGATGTCGAGCACGGCGAGGTCAACCTCCTCGGCGAGCGCCCGCTCCACCGCCTCGGCCCCGTCGCCCGCCTGTGCCACGACCTCGAGGTCCGGCGCCGAGTCGAGCACGAGCCGCAGCCCTTCGCGCACCACCTCGTGGTCGTCGGCCAGCAGGATGCGCGTCTTCAGCGGGACGGTCATGCGCGCTCGCTCTCCAGCGGCACGATCAGCCGCACCTCGGTGCCGCGCGTGGGCACGGACTCGATGCTGAACCGACCCCCGACCAGCAGCGCGCGTTCGCGCATCCCGCTGATCCCCGACGTACCGCTCGGAAGCCGGCGTGGCATCCCGTCCCCATCGTCGCGGACGCGGAGCGAGACGACGTCCGAGTCCGCCTCGAGCCAGAGGCTGATCGTGTCGGCGTCGGCGTGTCGAATCGCGTTCGTGATGCTCTCCTGCGCGACCCGGTAGAGGACGAGCTCCACCTCCTCGGGCAGGGGCAGGTTCGCGTGCAGCTCCCGCTTGATGAGCGGCCCGTCCTCGCTCGACATGCGGTTGCAGAGCGCGATCAGGGCGTTCACGAGGCCGAGGTCGTCGAGCGCCTCGGGCCGCAGCTCGCGCGCGATGCGGCGCACCTCGTCGAGGCTCTCCCGAACCGCGTCGGCCACCTGCCGGAGCGCCTCGGCGGCGGCGCCGGCGTCTCCGTCCGCCGCGCGCTCGGCCTTGATGGTCACCGCCGTGAGCGTCTGCCCGATCTCGTCGTGAAGCTCCTGCGCGACGCGCAGCCGCTCGGCCTCCTGAGCATGCAGCGCGGTGCGAGCGGCCTCGTGGCGGGCGCTCTCCAGCCGGTCGAGCATTCCGTTGAAGGCGTGCACGAGGGCCTCGCCCTCGGCGCTCCGCGAGTCCACGGCAGAAAGGCGGAGTCCCGGCGTGTCCGGGTCCACCGAGCTCATCACGGCGGTGAGCGTGCTGAGCGGGGAGAGCACCCGCCGCAGCAGGTAGAGGTTCATCGCCGTCAGCACCACGAACCCCGCCAGGAGGAGGAGGAACTGACTGAACTTGATCGGGAAGCTCACCTCGATCGGGCTGAACGTGAGCAACAGCAGCGCGATCACGAACACCGCGACGTTGGCAATGAAAACCCTCCAGAGCAGGGGGATCGGCCGACTCTGCGTCGCTGGCGAGGTCATGGCGGTGCCCTGTCGAGCTTACGCCGAGGCGTGTGCGTCGCGGTATGGGGGTTTGGGCCCATGCCGCTGGTCGAGCGCCGTCCTGGCGATCCAGGCAGCCGCCGCAGCCAGGACAGCCGCTGGGACCGCGTCGAGCCCCTGCGACCCGACGAGCAGGGTCGCGAGCAGCATCGAGGAGAGGAGCAGGCGTGTCTGAGCCGCCGTGCCCGCCGCCGCGCCGACCGCGATGGCGAGTGTCGGCGACACGTCGAACCAAACCACGGGGAGCGTCGCCAGGCCGATCCCGAGGAAGATCGCCGGGAAGATCGGGCCGCCGCGGAAGCCGCAGGCAAGGCTGACGGCGTAGGCAAGCGCCTTGGCCACGATCAGCAGGAGCACCACACCCGTCGACGTCTCAGCGATGAGCGCGGGGATCGACGCCTGGCCCGAGAAGAGCACGTCCTGCGAGTCCGTCCCGAGGCCGTCCGCGACCAGGGCGATGAGCCCGACGGCAAAGCCGCCGGCGATGAGGAACGCGACCATGCCAAGGCGGCCGCCGCCCTCGCCCTCCAGCCGGGTTGCCGCCCGGTTGATGGCGACGACGACCACCGCCGTCGCCACTCCGACCGCGATCGCGACGAGCAGGTCGAGCAGATGGGTTCCCTCGTACAGCGGCAGGTCGGGGACGACGAGGCCCGGAGCGTTCAGGCCGCCCCAGTCGCCGAAGCCGACGAAGATCAGGTAGCCGACGGCCGCGGCGACGAAGCCTGGCAAGAGGGCGGGAAGCAGGGCCGCTCCGAGTCCCATCCCGCTCTCGACGAGCAGCACGCCGCCCACCAGGGGCCCGCCGAAGAGCGCGGAGATCGCCGAGAAGGAGCCGGCCGTCGCCAGCACCGTGGATTCCCTCTCACCGAGGCGGGCGAACCATGTGACCGCGATCGCCATCACCGCACCGAGCGCGACGACCGGTGCCTCGGGGCCGAGGACCGCGCCGAACGACAGCGTGCCGATCGCCGCGAGCGCGATGCCCGGGCCGTGCGAAACCGGCACGACTCCGGCATGAAGCCCCTCGAGCGGCGGGTGGCCGCCGTCCCCGGGCAGCAGCAACCGCGCCGCGGCGACGATTGCCGCGCCGACCACGGGAAGCCCGAGCACCAGGTACCACGGCGGCGACGATTCGCCGAGCGCGTCGGGCAGATCCGTCCAGAGCCAGTGCTCGAGGTCGTGCACGAAGCCGAGGAACAGCGCGGCGACGAGGCCTGCCGGGATGCCCACCAACGCGCCGAGGAGGACCAGCCGCAGGTAGGCGGAGCCCGCAAGCTCGGGCGGGTGCGCGGAGTCGCCGCCGGTCACTGGGCGGCGAGACTACCGCGGTCGCCGGAGGCTCAACCGGTATCGCAGCGCGGGCCGTGCTGGACGATCCGCTCGGGCGCAAAGCGGATGGAGACGCGCATGAACCCTGCGCGCTCAGCGGTCACCCGCGTCCAGTCCCCGGCTCGCTCCACACACCCGCCCTCCGCGAACCAGTAGGGCGTCCATCGCACGCGCACCAGTGCGCCTCCGGGTCGCTTCACGTCGAGTAGGAGCTCATCTGTGCCGAGCTGCTCGAGGACGATCCTCGCGTCCCCGGTCGGGATCACCATCGGGGCAGCGAGCAGAACCTCGTAGACGCGCCAGTGGTCCGAGCGCCAGCGGAGGCGCAGGTAGGGCAGGCCCCGCTCGATCAGCGCGCGCTCGGCGTACGAGCTCCTGTCCGGCTTCGCACTCGGAAGCGCCACGTAGCGCACCGCGTTGTCGACGAGCCAGCTGGCATAGGTGAGCCGGTTGAGATCGCCGCGGTAGAACACCGGGTTGTTGGCGGTGTCGAGCTGGCGCTCCCAGCCGCGTGCCAGCGGCACGAGCGGGGCGACCTCTGCGTTCTCCCAGCGGCTGCTCGTGAACGGGATCTCGATGCGGCGCTGATCGGGCAGGCCGGCGAGGAACTGCCGAAGCGGCTCGAAGTAGCTCGACTCGGCGGCGGGATCGCGCAGGGCCTTGTCGATGTCGCGGATCGCAGAGGTCCACTGCCAGTACGCGAGCAGCCCGAAGCCGGCCAGCGCGACCACGAGCAGCGGCGCCCTCGCGCGCCGGAGCCGGTCGTGCGCCACGCAGAGGAGCACCGGCCCGCCGAAGAGCATCCCCAGCCGCGGCGCCGTGCCGCCCACGGGCGTCTCGACCGCCACGGCGAGCGTCGCACCGAGCGCGTACAGCACCGCCGCCGCCCGCAGCACGCGCTCCTCGCCGGGGAGCATCACGAGGCAGGCCAAGCAGAAGATCGGTATCGACACGTACGCCGTGAACGGGAACGGCGCCCATCCGCCCTCCGGGAACGCCACGGAGAGGAGCACAGTCGGGAGGAGCCCCGCCATCGCGATCGACACCCCGGTCCGGGTGCCGCCTCGCGCTCCCCACGCGTAGGCCAGCCCGCCCATCGCGGTGAACAGCCCCGCCACAGGGCTGGCGACCGGGCTCAGGAACGCGAAGGCGATGGCGAGCCGTGGGCGTCGTCGCTGAAGCGCCAGCGCCGCCGCCAGCCCGAAGGCGGTGCCCAGGGCGAAGGGCAGCCGGCTCGTGGCGAGGAGCGTGACGGTGCCGAGCCCGAACCAGAGCGCACCGAGGCGGGCTCGCTCGGCGCCGAAATGGCCCCGCGCCAGCTGCTCGAACAGGGCGGCGCAGGCGACACACGAGCCAACGAGCAGCAGGCGCGCGCCGAAGAGCCACGCGAGCGGCGGTGAGAGCACGCTGTACGCAAGCGTGTGGTGGCCGCCGTACCACTGGCCGTTCCAGATGGTGAAGCCCTCATGCCCGAACAGCTCCGCGCGAAAGACGTGCACCGCCAGGTCGCCGGGCCGCGGCTCGAGCACCAGGTAGGCGATCCCGAACGCGAGCGCCACGGCAGTCGGCGCCACCGTCCACGGAGAGACGGCGGCGCGCCGGCGCGCCGGAAGGAGCGCGATCCCCACGCAGCCTCAGGGTACTGAGCCTAAGATCGTCGGCGTGCTGCTGGAATCGCTCTGAATGGCGCACGTCCTCTTCGTCTGTCTCCACAACGCGGGCCGCTCGCAGATGAGCGCCGCGCTGTTCGAGCGGGCAGCGGATGGGCGGCACGCGGCGAGCAGCGCCGGCACGACCCCCGCCGAGCGCGTGCACCCGGAGGTGGTCGAGGTGATGAGGGAGCTCGGCATCGACCTGGCCGACCGCGTGCCGCGCAGGCTCACGCGCGAGCTCGCCGAGCAGGCCGACGTGGTGGTGACGATGGGCTGCGGGGACAAGTGCCCCTACATCCCCGGCAAGCGCTACATCGACTGGGACCTGCCCGACCCGAAGGGCCGGCCGCTCGACGACGTGCGCGCCACGCGCGACGACATCGCGGGCAGGGTGGCGGGGCTCGTCGCCGAGCTGGACGACGACGCCCGGTAGCCACGGCTAGGGGGCCGGCGGGTAGCCGGATACCACCGCGTATCGAGCCATGTCCATCAGCCAGCGCGCCCGAACCGGGCGTCTCGGATTGGTGTGACCAGCCTCACAGAGCGAGCCGATGAATCCACCAAGGGTGGTCGGTCTCTGTAGGCATGAACGCCGACTCACATACCGACCGCTCGCGCTGGCTCGCCCTCTACGTCCTCTGCCTCGGAGTCCTGATGATCGTCCTCGACGCGACGATCGTGAACGTGGCCCTGCCCGACATCCAGGATGACCTCGGCTTCTCGCAGTCGAGCCTCGCCTGGGTCGTGAACGCGTATCTGATCGCCTTCGGCGGCCTGCTGCTGCTGGCCGGCCGTGTCGGCGACCTCACCTCCCGCCGCGGGATCTTCCTCGCCGGGCTTGCCGTCTTCACCGCCGCGTCGCTCGTCTGCGGGCTCGCGCCCAGCCAGGAGGTCCTGATCGGCGCGCGCTTCGTGCAGGGCGTGGGCGGCGCGATGACCTCGGCGGTCGTGCTCGGCATGATCGTGACGATGTTCCCCGAGCCGCGCGAGCAGGCGAAGGCGATCGGGATCTACGCGTTCGTCGCCTCGGCGGGCGGCTCGGTCGGCCTGATCGCCGGCGGCGTCCTCACCCAGGCGATCAACTGGCACTGGATCTTCTTCGTCAACGTCCCGATCGGGCTGGCCACGGCGGCGTTCGCGCTGCGGCTGCTCGCCGCCGAGCCGCGCGCCGAGGAGCGCAAGGGTGCCGACGTGCTCGGCGGTGCGCTCATCACGGCGGCGCTGATGCTCGGCGTCTACACGATCGTGAAGCCGGCGGCGGAGAGCGGCTGGGGCGCGCCCGACACGCTGATCCTCGGCGGCCTCGCGCTGCTGCTCGCGGCGGGCTTCGTCGCGCGGCAGGCGACGGCGTCGAACCCGCTCGTCCCGCTCCGGATCTTCCGCTCGCGCAGCGTGAGCGGCGCAAACCTGATCCAGGTGCTGAGCGTCGCCGGGATGTTCGGCATGTTCTTCCTCGGCTCGCTCTACATGGAGCGCGTGCTCGGCTACGACGCCCTCGAGCTCGGCCTCGCGGTGCTGCCCGTGACGCTCGTGATGGGCACGCTCTCGGTGCGCTTCTCAGAGCCGCTGATCACGCGCTTCGGCCCGCGGGCGATCGTGATCCCGGGCCTGGCGCTGATCGCAGCCGGCCTCGGCCTGTTCGCCCGCGTGCCGGTCGACGGCGTCTACCTCGCGGACGTCCTCCCCACCATGGTCCTGATCGGCGCCGGCGCCGGCCTCACCTTCCCCGCGCTGATGACGATCGCGATGTCCGGCGCCACGCCGAGCGACGCCGGCCTCGCCTCGGGGCTCGTGAACACGACGGTCCAGGTGGGCGGCGCGCTCGGCCTCGCGGTGCTGGCGACGCTGTCGGCCACGCGCACTGAGCACCTGGTGGCGGACGGCGCCTCCACGGCCTCCGCGCTCACCGACGGCTACCGCCTGGCCTTCGCGATCGCGGCGGTCCTGGTCGCAGCCGCCATAGTCGTGGCGCTGACCGTCCTCAAGCCCGACAGGCCCGCCCGCCAGGCGAGCGAGTCCTCGCAGCGCGCGCTCGAGCTCGCCGGCGTCGAGGCCTGAGCCAACGAACAGCCCCGCCCCGAGGCGTTCCGGGGCGGGGCTAGGATCGGCGGGTGTTCACGCCAGCCGAGCGAGAGGCACTCCGCGAGGCGCTCGTCGTGGCCGCGCGCGACGACCCTCGCATCATCGCCGCTGCGCTCACGGGCTCGGCGGCGCTCGACCGTGAGGACCGCTGGTCGGACATCGATCTCGCGCTCAGCGTCGGCGATCCCGGGGAAGTCGACGGCGTGGTCGAGGCCTGGAGCGCCCGGATGTACGGCGACCACGGCGCCGTCCATCACGTCGATGTATGGCTCGGCGCGACGCTGTTCCGCGTCTTCTTGCTCCCGAGCACGCTTCAGGTCGACATCGCCTTCTGGGCCGCGGCCGAGTTCGGGGCGATCGGCCCGAGCTTCCGGCTGCTCTTCGGAAGCGCCAACGAGCGGCCTCCCGGGCGGGCGCCCGACCCCGTGCACCTGATTGGAATGGGATGGCTCTATGCCCTGCACGCTCGCTCGAGCATCGCCCGCGGACGAACCTGGCAGGCCGAGCACATGATCAGCGCGGCGCGCGACCAGGTACTCGCCCTGGCCTGCGTGCGCCATGAGCTACCCGCCGCGTATGCCCGGGGCGCCCACGATCTGCCCGCCGAGGTCCTGGTACCGCTCGAGGCCGCCCTCGTCGGGGCGCTCGACACGGGCGAGCTCGAGCGCGCCTTCCACGCGGTCGTCGACGGGCTCCGCGACGAGACGCGGCACGTCGATGGCGACCTGGCCGACCGCCTCGCGGCGCCTCTCACCTCGATCAGAGACCTGCGCTGAGCCCGGGCTTATCGCGTGCTCAACAAGCGGCATGCCGGTTCTTGTCCTGGCGTGCGCCCACCGATGCCAACGGCCGCCGGGGTCGGGTAGGTTCAGCTGGCCATGACCGATGCACCGAGGCCGATCACGGGTCGCTGTCTCTGCGGCGCCGTGACGTACTCCGCCGACGCGGAGCCCGTGGCTCAGGCCGTGTGTCATTGCACGGACTGCCAGCGCCAGACGGGCAACCCGTTCTCGGTGATCGTTGGGGTCCCGCGCGCTGCGCTCGAGGTCGAAGGCGACACTCTCGCCTCGTTCACGACCACCGGCGAGGACCACGGGGGCGACACGGAGCGGCACTTCTGCTCCGCGTGCGGCTCGCCCGTCTTCAGCATCGCCGCGGTGGCTCCGCAGCTGGCGTTCATCAAGGCGGGCTCGCTGGACGACGCGTCCTGGCTCGAGCCCGCGATCGAGGTGTGGACGAGGTCGGCGCAGCCCTGGTCGCCCAGCTTCGAGCAGACGGCACGGCTCGAGCGCGGGCCTCAGTAATGCCGTGGATCCCTGAGCTGTTCTCGGCTCCGGCGTTGGAGCGACTACAGGCGAAGTGGGAGCAGGAGCGGCTCGAGGCCGTGCTCTATTACGACGGTCTGATGTCCGGCGAACACGAGGCTCTGATCAGGTCATTCGCGGGCGAGCCCGTGCTGCACGACCCCCTGCACGGAAGGATCAAGGGCGTGCGGGCGTTCGGGTGGTACGTCACCGCACTCCAAGCATTCCTCGCGCAGTACAACATGTCGTTCGACGCGGTCGAGGACGTGCTCACAGCGGACCGCTCTCTCGAGGAGGTGGTTCTCCACCTCGACGGCCAGGAGGGGCCTGTCGAGGTGCCGGTGGCGATCCTCGCCGACCGGACGCCCGACGGGCGACTCGCGGAGCTGCGCGTGTACCACAGCATGTGGCCCGTGTTGGGCCGCCACGTGCATCGCCCACCCATGCTCCAGCGCGATCCGGAGCTTGAGGCGTGGGACGTCGTCGGGGAGTACCAGCGCGCGCTTGCCGCCGGCGACGTCGACGGGATCGTGGCGACCTTCGAGCCGGATGCCTACGCCCGCGAGCCCTCCGGCGGCCAGTACGTCTACAGAGGACCTGACGGCCTGCGCGCCTTCTACGAGCACCTGTTCTCGAACGGCGGCGGCATACCGCTCGAGCACTGCGCGATAATCGACACGGGGCGCGAGTGCGCGATCGAGTACAACGTCGTCAGGTGGGGCAGGACGGAGCTTCCCCCCGAGGCGGGAGTTGCGGTCTACGTCCGGGGCGAGAGCGGCAAGCTCGCGGCCGCACGCATCTACGACGACGCGGACCCGCCGCTCGCCTGACTCTCACAGGAGCTGCTGGCCTCCGTCTATGTCGTAGGTCGCGCCGGTGAGCGCCGTGTTGGTCATGAGGTGGATGGCGAGTGCCGCCACGTCCTCCGGTCCGACGACGCGGCCGATCGGCAGCGTCTCGCGGAGCTCGGCGCGGCGCGCCTCCAGCCGATCGCCGAGGAGCGAAGCCGACAGCGGAGTGTCGACGAAGCCGGCCGCGATCAGGTTGACGCGGATCGGCGCGATCTCGAGCGCCAGGTTCGCTACCAGGGTGGGCGCCCCAGCGGTGAGTGTCCCGCCGACCGCGAGGCCGATGGCAGGGCGCCGCCCCCCGGTGCCGCTCATGAACAGCAACGAGCCGCCCGGTCGCACCTTCCCACCGGCTGCTATCCGCGCGAGCTCGATGGGCAGCCAGAGATGCTCCTCCGCCGTGCGCCGCGCATCCTCGAAGTCGATCTCGGCCAGCGGTTGATAGTGGGGACCGCCTGCTGTGACCAGCACATGGTCGACCGGCCCGGGCAGCTCCTCGAAGAAGCGCCCGAGCGCTGCGAAGTCGGTGGCGTCGAGAGCTCCGGTGCTCCGCGCATCGACCTCGCGTGCCGCGCGCTCCAGGCGCTCGGCGTTGCGACCCACGAGGACGACGTCCGCGCCCTCCGCGCGCGCAAGCCGGGCCGTTCCGAGGCCAATGCCCGCGCTCCCGCCGAGCAGGACGACGGTCTGCCCGGTCAGCGCAGGCTCATGTTGCGTGGGAGGCGTGCTCACTGCTGTGCTCATGGTTCCTTCCAATCTCGCCGCGCAGGTCCTTCAGTGCGGCGACGTAGATCTCCGAGAACGTCGGGAACGGCTGGATCGTGTCGCGGAGCAGGTCGAGCGGAATCGCGGCGCGGACCGCCAGCGTGGCCTGCTGCAGCCACTCACCGGCTTCCGGGCCGAGCGCGTAGGCGCCGGTCAGCCGCTCCCCGTCGCTCAGCAGCGTCAGGAAGCCGTTCGAGTCGGCGTAGGCGCGCGTGTAGGTCTCGGTCTTGGGCAACTCGGCGAGGGGCGCGGTTCCGCTGAACGGCGCATCTGCCGCGCCGACCGACGCGGCCTGCGGGTCGGTGTAGACGACGCGCGGGACGGCCTCGTAGTTGGCCTCCCGCGACTCGCCGAGGATGTTGGCCGCCACGACCTCGCCCTGGTACTTGCCGGTGTGGGTCAGCGGCCAGATGCCGGCGATGTCGCCGATCGCCCACAGCCGCTCGCCGGCGCGCAGCTGCGCGTCGACCGGGATGCCGTGCGGGTCGGGCTCGATGCCGACCGTCTCAAGGCCAAGCCCCTCGACGCGTGGGCGCCGGCCGGTGGCGACGAGCAGGCGGTCACCGCGCAGCTCGCGACCGTCGTCGAGCTCGAGGACGTAATCCTCTCCGTCGCGCCGGGCAGCGGTCGCCCGGGCGCTGGTGACGATCTCGATTCCGTCACGGCGCAGGGCCTCGCCGAGCGCCTCGCCGAGTGGCGCCGGCTCGCGCGGGAGCACGCGCTCGGCGCCCTCGAGCAGCACGGCCTCGCCGCCGAGCCGGTGCACCGCCTGTGCCATCTCGACCCCGACCGGCCCGCCGCCGATCACGAGCAGCCGGCGCGGGATCGCCGTCATGGCGGTCGCTTCGCGGTTGGTCCAGAAACCGTCGAGCTCGCTGAGGCCCGGGATCGGCGGGATGATCGGGTCGGCGCCCGCCGCGACGACGATGTGCTCGGCGGTGTGGCGCACGCCGTCGACCTCCACGGCGCCGGGTCCGGCGAGCCGGCCCGTGCCGCGCAGCAGATCGATGCCGTTGTCGTCGAGCCAGCGCACCGCGCTCGTGTCGGTGTGCTTCGACACCATGAACTCGCGCCAAGCGAGCGCCGCCTCCACGTCGACCTCCGCCGTGGCGGCCGCCTCGCGCGCTTCGTGCACCGCCTCACCGGGGCGCAGGAGCGTCTTCGACGGGATGCATGCCCAGTACGAGCACTCGCCCCCGACCAGCTCGCGCTCGACCATCGCGACGCGCAGCCCGCCCTCGATGAGCTCGCCGGCGCAGTGCTCGCCCGGGGAGCCGGCGCCGATGATGATCACGTCGTAGTCGGTGCTCATCTGGATCTCCATGGTTGGGGGGTCAAGCTTCTCTCATCCGTGGCGCGTGCGGAGGTGTCGATGAACTCCTCGCCGGCATCCTCGTTGCACTCGATGCTCGGGGGCTCCTCGCCCGGGAAGGCCAGGAAGTCGTACTGCGGGCGGCCGAACCCCCGCATGTCCATCGCGAGCGCCGGCCGCGGCGACTGCCCGAGGGGGCCGAAGCGGTAGCCGACGTCTCCGCCCCAGGTCCCGTGCTGGGTCACGCCGATCGTGAACGCGCACTGGTCGAAGAGGTCGAACTCCTCCACCGGTTCCTGCAGATCCTCGATGTCCTCCCTGAGTGACTCGACCTCCTGCTGGAGCTCTTCGATCCTGTCCTGCAGCGACGGCCGGTCCCGCTCGGCCAGCGCCGGATCGGGCGCCGCGAACGGCGCGGCGGCAGCGCACGCCGATATGAGAATCAGCACGCGCCGCATCTCAGTCGATCGCCTCCCCCGGTTCGTCCTGACAGGTGCGGCCAGGCCGGTCGCCGCCTACCAGTGCGAGGAACATGTAGTCCGGGTCGTCCCAGTCCGCGCGGTCCACGTGGAGGGCCGGGCGGTAGGCCCAGGGACCCGCCGTGGGCCCGTAGAGGTAGCCAAACCTCCCGTCGGGGTCGCCGAGCTCGGTGACAGGGACCCACGAGACGCACGACTCCCACTCGTCGAAACGCTCGGAGATGGTCTCCAGGCGCTGCGATCTGCGCTCGAGGCTCGCCGCCTTGCGCTCGAGCATCCTCAGCTGACGCCGCAGGCCCGGTCGTCGGTACGAGCGCGCAGCCGAAGCGGGCTCGGCGGTCCCGCCGGGGTGCGGGCTGTCGCTTCGGCAGCCGGCACCGCGGAAGTGAATGAAGAGGTAGTCCTCGCGCCCGGGGCGACGTCGCCGGTCGACGGCGAGCCCATCCATGTGTCCGACGCCGGTTCCGTCGCGGTCGTCGTACAGGTAGCCGAACTGGCGGTCGCGGTCGCCCTGCTCGTTGACCGGGACGTACTTGAGGCATGCCTGCCAGTCCTCGTAACCCTCGGCGGAGCGCTCCATCGTCTCGACCTGGTCGGCAAGGTCGGCGACCTCGCGCCGCAGCGCGCGCAGGTTGGGTCGCAGCGCCTTCGTGCGCGGCCACGGCGAGTCCTCGCCCGCCGCCCGAGCCTCCGTCTGGACGTCGGAGGCGGCCGACCCTCCCGCGCCGAGCACCACCGCTCCGCCACAGCCGCACACGACAACGGCGATCAGCAGCCGGCGCGACCTCGACCCGAGCGCAGACATCAGTTCGTCACCTCCACGGCGCCGATGTCGCAGGCCGGACCCTGAGGCCGCGACACGCCGCGCTGATCCATCGCGGCGAGAGCGAGCCGGTCCGCGATGAGGCCCTCGAGGTGCTGCTCACCCTCGAGCACGTCGCCGAACGGGGCGAAGTTGCAGTCGGCCGGCGGGATGCGATCGACCACGGGGCTGCCGGGCATCGGGTGGCGTGTCTCACCGAGTCCACCGTTCCGGCTCAGCGGGTCGAGCATCGGGCCGCCGCTGTCCAGCACGTCGGTGAGGGCGTTCAGGCCGCACGTCGTGTCGGTGACGAAGTTGAACCCGAAAGAGCGCGACTGCGGCACCTGGCAGCTGTCGGGGGTGGGCTGCGCCTGGCCTCCGATCACGTCGACCCGAGCCGGCCCGATGATGGAGCCGAAGGCATCCAGGCGCTCGCCGGCGCCGATGTTCGCGGCGACCGGCGCGATGTTGTCGATCACCGTCGACTTGACGAGGCCGACGGTCCCTGACGCAAGCACGCCCCCGCCCACGCCCTCGGCGTAGTTGTTGCTGATTGTGGAGTTGGCGATGAAAACGTCGCCGCGAGCCCAGATCCCCCCGCCGACGTGCGCGACTGCGGCGTTGCGGGCGATCGTTGAGTTGATGACTGTCACGGTGGCCTCGCCCGAGATCGCACCGCCGCGGTCGTCGGCGCGGTTCCCGTTGACGGTCGAGTTCACGATCGTGACGTCGCCGTCCAGCGTGAAGATCCCGCCCCCCGGACCGTCGGCGTCACTGCCGTCCACGGTCGAGTCGATCACTGTGACGTCGCCGTCCTCGTCGGCGTAGAGCGCCCCGCCGTCGCCGTCGGTCGTGTTCCCGTCGACGTGCGAGCGGACGACGAGGATGTCGCCTGTCGATCCGATCGCCCCACCCGAGCCGTCGACCAGGTTGCCGTTCACGATCGAGTCGAAGACCTGCACGCCGCCGCGGCGGGCGTACACGCCACCGCCGTCGTCGTTCGCGAGGTTGCCCGTGATCACTGAGCGCACGATCGTCGCCCTGCGCTGCGACATGATCCCGCCGCCCGGCTCCTCGGCGAGGTTCTCGTGCACCCTGGAGTCGACCACCGTAATCTCGCCCCTTGTCGTGACCGCCGCGCCGGGACCGTCGCTGCCCCCGCGCGTGAGAGTCACGTTGTGGAGCTCCACGTATCCGGTGCCGTCCTGTCGCAGCAGCCGCTTCTCGAAGCACGTCTGCCGCAGCGTGTGGCCATGCCCGTCGAGCAGAATCGGGCGATTTGACTCACGGAGCGGGTCCCCAATCTCGCAGGCGCGAAGGAAGATGTCGGCCGTCACATCGATGGCGTTCACGCGTGGGTTGGCCCACGCCGCACGGAGCTCCTTCTCGGTGTCCACGGAGACGGGCTCCTTGCCCAGCAGCGTGTAGCTGTGGCTGACACGGCGGCGGCCATTGCGGCAGATGACGCGCCCCTCGTAGAGGCCGTCCACCTCGTAGACCCGCCACTCGGTGCAGCGGTAGCCGTTGACCCGCCGCCGGTAGAAGCGGTCGCGCAGCCAGCAGCGGCCGAGGAACACCCTCCGGACGCAGCGCGTGTCCACTCGCCCGTAGCAGCGGCCCTTGCGGCCGCTTTCGCTGTTCAGGCAGCGCTGGTAGCGGCGGACGACGCGCTTGGCCGTGCGGCAGCGCGTGCCGATCACCCAGACGCCGAGCACCGATCCCGGGCCGGCGCGGCGCGTCCCGCCGAGCCCGCAGCGCCTCGAGTCCGTGTCCCTGTACGGCACGTCCTCGCCCTCACCCACCTCGCGATCGCTCCATGGGCCCGGGGGCCCGCCGCTCGGTGGGCTGCGGGTCTCGTCGCCACCGGCCACTGCCGCGCCCGGCGCGGCGAGCGCCAGCGCGAGCACCATCGGCAGGAGTGGGTGCGCTTTGGGGTGGCGCGGCATCGCCCTCACCCGAACGTGAACGAGTACGCCTCGGCGCCCGGCTCGAGGAACGTGATCTCGAGCGTCCGCTCGCGGACCGCGTCGCGCTCGCGCACGAGCTGATACATGCGCCCGTCCCCGAGCAGGCCGTTTCCCTCCTCGTCGACGTCCACCCCGTGTGATGGGCCGGGAGGCGCGCCGTCGACGAGCACCCGGAATGGAATCGGCTCGTGCGCCCCGGGCGACAGCACGAGATTCGCGTCGCGCGCATGGAACCGATACGAAATGCTCCCGCCGGCCTCGTCGAGCACGACATTCTCGGAGCCGACCGTCCACTCACCCTTGAGCGACGCGGACTGGTCGCTCCGTGCGTAGCCCAGATATGTCTCGGGCGTACGCAGGTGGTCCCAGTCGGCCGCCTTCTCGACGCCCCGCCCCTCGACGGAGACGAGCTCGCGCTCGACGCCCAGCAGGCCCTGGATGACCCGTTCCGATTGCTCATAGCGGCCTTCGCCGAAGTGCTGGTCGCGGATGAGACCCTCAGCGTCGGCGAAATAGAGCGCCGGCCAATAGCGGTTGGCGAAGGCGCTCCAGACCTCGTAGTCGCTGTCCACGGCGACCGGGTAGTCGATTGCTCGCTCCTTCGTGGCCTGCCTGATGCGATCGACGTCGTGCTCGAAGGAGAACTCAGGGGTGTGAACCCCGACGACGATCAACCCGTCGTCTCGGTATGCCTGCGACCAGGCGCGGACGTACGGCTCCTGGCGCAGCCAGTTGATGCACGTGAGCGTCCAGAAGTTCACGAGGACCACGTGGCCGCGCAGCTCGGCGAGCGTGAGCGGGTCGGAGTTGAGCCAGCCCGTCGCCCCGTCGAACGAGGGCATGTGCACCGGTGCGGACACGCTCATCTAGTCCTCGTCACCGCCGAACAATCAGGCCGGTCATGGGCGGAACGCTCCCCCCTTGGCGTGTCCGCTCGCGCCCCGGGACTCACCGGTCGAGTCCCTGGTCCCAGGGCAACGACCAGTGACCTCACGGGCGCGACCGGGGGCGGGAGCGGCGACTCTCGCGCCAACCCAATCCAGGGAGGTCCGCATGAGCACCACCGACGCGAGCACTGACGCCTCGACGGGGGCGCCCGCACCGGGCACGATCGACATGAAGCTCGAGGTCATAACGATCCCCGTCTCCGACGTCGATCGGGCAAAGAGCTTCTACGAGAGCCTGGGATGGCGGCTCGACGCCGACTTCGACCTCGGCAACGGCATCCGGGTCGTCCAGTTCACCCCCACCCACTCGGAGTGCTCGCTCGCATTCGGATCGGGCATCGTCAACGCCGAGCCTGGGTCTGTCGAGCGTTTGGAGATGGTGGTCTCGGACATCGAGGCGGCGCGTGGGGATCTCATCAGCCGGGGCGTGGAAGTGAGCGAGCCGTTCCACCGCGGCGCCGGGGGCTTCGAGCCCGGGCTGGATCCAGAGCGCACGTCATACAACACGTATGCGACGTTCAAGGACCCCGACGGCAACGGATTCCTGCTCCAGGAGGTCACGGACCGCCTGCCGGGCCGCGTGTGGGAGGACTGACATGGACGTCGCCGCTCGAGCGGAGCTCCTGCGCGAGACATCCGAGCGCCACGGCGAATTCGAGGCGATCGCCCCACCGCACGACTGGTGGGACTGGTACGCGGCGTACATGCTCGCTCGCGAGGGCGGGAGCGAGCCCGATGAGGCGACCGCGGCGGCGGACCGCTACATGGCAGAGGTAAAAGACGTGGCCGTCACAAGATGAGGAGTGAGTGAGCCTTGAGCACCGCCTACGCCAGCCCATCCAACAACGGCCGCGGCTCGGACGCCTGGCACCGTCCGTGGGCTCATTTCACCGTCGACCGTCGGAGCTCGGGCTACTGCCGCGTCGTGTTCGACCACCCGCCGATCAACACAATCACGGCGACGACCGTCACGGAGCTCGCGGAGCTGGTCGGCCTGATCGAGGAGGACCCGGATCTGAACGTGGTCGTCTTCGACAGCGCGAACCCTGCCTTCTATCTCGCCCATTACGACACCGAGGGCGACCCCGGCCGGACCGCGGCACTGCCGGCAGGTCCGACCGGGATGCACGCGTGGCTCGACCTCCTCGTCCGCCTGTCGCGTGCGCCGGCGGTGAGCATCGCCTCGATCCGCGGACGCGCCCGCGGCGCTGGAAGCGAGTTCGTGCTTGCCTGCGACCTGCGTTTCGCCTCGCGCGAGAAGGCGCTGCTCGGCCAGTTCGAGGTCGGAACGGGGGTGGTCCCGGGAGGCGGTCCCGCCGCGAGGCTGCCGCGCCTCGTCGGGCGCGGGCGCGCGCTCGAGATCCTGCTCGTGGCGGACGATCTCGACGCAGCGCGGGCGGAGCAATACGGGTACGTCAACCGGGCGATCGCCGACGACGAGCTCGACGACGAGGTCGAGGCGATCGCGGCCAGGCTCGCGCGCTTCGATCACGACGCGATCGCGCGTACGAAAGCCCACGTCGATCGAGTGACGCTGCCCGCCGACAGTGAGTTCCCGCCCGCCCTGGCCGATTTCTTCCAGATGCTGGGCCAGCCTCGCCAGCAGCAGCAGTTCGCCCGTTTACTGGAGCTCGGGCTGAACACTGACAGCGACCTCGAGCGGTCGCTCGGGCGGCGGGTGGTCGAGTCGACCCCGGAGGACTGAGTTTCAGGCCGGAATCAGCTCGGAGTCGGAGTTGGGCAGCGCGTCCGCCAGCTCGCGGCGTGAGTGAATCCCGAGCTTGGCGAACACCTTGCGGAGGTGCCACTCCACGGTGCGCGGGCTGAGGAAGAGCCGCGCGCCGATCTCGGGGTTCGAGAGCCCGTCGCGGGCGAGGCGCGCGATCTGCCGCTCCTGGGCGGTCAGCTCGTCACGCGTCTCGACCGTCCGCTTGCGCACCTTCTCTCCG
>Ga0207675_100001370_pt1 | contig 24426 bp, 17 predicted proteins | sample KBSSwiS42_FD_184305 | JGI IMG/M metagenome (GOLD analysis project Ga0207675, IMG submission 184305) | Switchgrass rhizosphere microbial communities from Kellogg Biological Station, Michigan, USA - KBS Switchgrass S4-2 (SPAdes) (version 2) | ecosystem: Host-associated > Plants > Roots >...
TACAGGTTGCGCAGGTCGTACTGACTCGGGCACGTCAGACCGAGGTGCCGCTGCTGCTCGACCGAAGCGGGCTCGGTATCGCCCTGGGTCACGATGATGCGGCGAAGGTTGGCCCGGTGCTCGCCGGGCACCTCTTGCCAGACGTCGGCTCCCTTGTGATCGCCGAAATGGATCTTGCGGCCAGCCTCTGCGGGCGCCAGGAAGATGCCCCAGCGATAGTCGGGCATCTTGACGCTGCCGAACTGCGCCCAGCCGTCCGCGTCGACGCTCACGGCCGTGCGCAGGTAGGCGTCGAAATTGCTGGACCCTTCCGGACCCACGTCGAGCCACCAGCTGCGGTATTTGGGCAGCCAGTGCTCGAGCGCCCGCTGCAATACTCGGTCGTCGCTCAGGTTGACGTTGTTGGGGATCTTGTCACTGTAGTCGATGCTTGACATGTTCACCTTCAGACGCGCTGCCAATCGAAGCGTGCCTTGTCGCCCTTGCCGTACACCTTGAGCGCGCCCTTTTCGCCGACAGCATTGGGCCGGATGAAGATCCAGTTCTGCCACGCGCTCAGCCGACCGAAGATCCGTGACAGCATGCTCTCACGCCCGCCGAAGCGTAGATTGGCCTCGAGCCCCGTGAGCGCATCCGGTGACAAGCTGGCGCGCTCCTCGAGCACGATCCGAATCTCCTCGGCCCAGTCGATGTCGTCGAGCGCGGCCGTCACGAGACCGAGCGAGACTGCCTCGCGAGCGACGAGCATTTCATTCATGCGCGAGCGCGCTCGAGTCAATGGCTCCGCCTGCTCGTAGAAGCGCCGGCCCAGCCGCGATGTTCCGAGCACCAGCGGATACAGCCCGAAGTTCGTCTCGTTCAGCACGAGCCGGGGAGCCTGCTTCGAGTCCGAAAGCTCGAGCATGTAGCTGCGGTCGGCTGCAAAGGCCAGCTCCGCGAGCGTCCCAGCGAAGCACGAGTCGCGATCGATCAGCGCGAACAGGCTGCGCGATGAGACATCCAGGCGTGCCAGCGTGCGGCGCAGCGCACCGATCGTCTCGCGCACGAACCAATGCCCTCTGTGCCGCAGCAGCGCGGCATCTGCCGCGAGCACCTGGCTGACGGCACCTTCTGTCTTCAGAATCCAGGTGCCGATCTCGAGCTCGTTGGTGCGCATGGACAGGATCGCGTCGTCGAGCTCGCGAGACATGGCCAGCGGCCACCAGGCGGCACCCGCGGCTTCGATGTCCGCGATGCCTTCCGGTTGGGGTCCGCTGGGAGCCCTGACGGTGAAGGTGCCCGTGCGACCTGGCCGATCGATATCGACGCGGACGTACTCGTAGTACAGGCCCTCGGGGCCTTCCGTACGTGCAACCCTCGGCAGCGGGACACCTCTCGCGCTCTTTGGACGATCGCTCTTTGCTGCGAGCTGCTCGGCACGTTGCTGTACGTGGGCGTCAAAGTTCGCGAGACTGGCAACGGCGTCGACCAGCCTCCATTCGACGGCGCGCTGACCTCGCACGCCCTCGACGCTCGTGCAGAAGATATCGGCCAGGTCGTGACGCACCCGCCGCTTGTCCGTCAAACGAGTCAGGCCGCCCGTGCCGGGCAAGACCGCGAGCAGCGGCACCTCGGGCAGTGACACGGCGGAGTACTCGTCATCGACGAGCACGATCTCGTCGCACGCCAGCGCGAACTCGTAGCCCCCGCCGGCACAAGCGCCGTTGATGGCCGCGAGGAACTTCAGCCCGGAGAACTGCGACGAGTCTTCGATGCCGTTGCGCGTCTCGTTGGTAAACTTGCAGAAGTTGACCTTCCAGGCATGGCTCGATGAACCCAGCATGAAGATGTTCGCGCCGGCGCAGAAGATGCGCGGTTTTCCGCTCGTGACCAGGACCGCGCGGACTTCCGGGTGCTCGAAGCGCAACCGATTCAGTGCGTCGTGCAACTCGATGTCGACGCCCAGGTCGTAGCTGTTGAGCTTCAGCTTGTACCCGGGGCGAATGCCTCCGTCTTCAGCCACGTCGAGCGTGAGCCGGGCGATCTGCCCTTCGACGGAGAAGCTCAAGTGCCGGTACTCCGACGGCTCCGTGCGATACTCGACGCGAGGACTGGTATCTGCCGCGCTCATGAAATGCACTATAATGCACAGCGCCTCTCTCCGGCAAGCATAATAATGCATGTGCAGCACGGGGCCGCACTCGCACGCGCGTGAATCCCGTTCAGGTACTCAGGCGCAGAGCATCTCGGACCAGCGAGCGAAGCTCTTGAAAGGTGGGCCCGAGCGGCTGCCGGCTCGTGTCGATGGTGAAGCTCGCCCGCGAGTACAGTGCCGTGCGCCCCTCGAGGATGCGGCGCAGATCCGCCATCGCCTCCGCGCTCGCCGCCATGGGGCGTAAATCTCCCTGCGCGGTGACGCGGCGCATGTGGTCCTCGGGCTTGGCCTGCAACCAGATGCTGGTGCAGTGCGCCAGGATCAGGTTGAACGTCGCGGCATCCGAGACGATTCCTCCCGGCGCCGCGATGATCGCCTCGGAGTAGAGCTGCAGTGCTTCCTCGAGCGCCCGCCGCTCGTAGCGCCGATACGCGCTCGTACCGTAGAGGTCATGGATCTCGCGAATCGACGAGCCCGCAAACTTCTCGATCTCGTGGGACAGCTCGACGAAGGGAAAACCGAGGTCGTCGGCCAGCATTTGCCCGAGTGTCGACTTGCCCGCCCCGCGCAGCCCGATGAGCGCGATGCGACGGCTGGTCGTGCGCTTGTCGCCGCCGGTGCCCAGCGCTTCACCAATGGCCAGACGAGCGCGGCGCAGCTCTTCATCCTCGCGCTTCTCGAGCAGCTCCCGGATCAGCAGCCACTCGGGCGACGACGTGGTCACGTCGCCCGCTAGCTCTGCCACCGAGCTGCGCAGAGCACGAGCCACCTGCTCCAGGACGAGAAAGGAAGGATTGCCCGTGCCGGTCTCCAGATTGGCCAGGTGTCGTTCCGACACGTCCGCTGCCCGAGCCGCGTCCTTTCGGGTCAACCCGCAGCGCGCGCGCACGGTGCGGACTCGCTCGCCCAGCGCCACGAGCACCGGGTTTCGCTGGCCTTCGCCGGCGCGAGCCAGACCTGTCGCGGCGCGCTGAATCACTTCGAGGTCCCTCGGGTTTTTCTTGGTCTTCACTGGCACGGTCAAACCTGTCGCGGCGCGCCGAAGGGTTTCGGCGTTGCACGGGATTTTTTCTGGTCTTTACTGCCTGGGGTCAATCCCGTCGCGGCGCCCTGAATCTTTTTGCCGTCCGTGCGGAGACCCGAGCTGCATGCATTATAATGCTTGACACCTGCCCTGCACGGGAATCAAAGTGCATCATCATGCAGGATACTGCGTCGCAGCGCTCGCGCACCCCTCCAGCAGACGAATCGGCAGCCGTGCAGCACTTCCGTGCGCTCGTCGCCGCTGTGGTCAATCAAATCGTCGGTCGCCGCCTGGATCCCAGCCTCGAGCAGTGGCTCAACGCACAGCAGGGTCCCGCCACGCCCGGCTACGAACGCATCCGCGAGGCGTGCCTGCAGGGAGTTGCCGAAGGCTGGATGTGCGCGCGCGAGCGCGGTGGCATTCGCTACGGCCGGGTCCTGCGACCTTCTCAGGAGTTGCACCAATTTTCGGTCGATGTAGTGGACATGGAGAACATCGTCGCTCCTCATCACGTGCATCCGCAGGGTGAAATCAACATGATCATGCCCCTGGCAGGTGACGCGCGCTTCGACGGTCGCGCTGCCGGTTGGTGTGTCTACCCGCCGAAGAGCTCCCATTCACCGGCCGTCTCCGGTGGTCGGGCGCTCGTCCTCTATCTCTTGCCCGACGGCAAGATTGAATTTACCGGCGCCTGACCATGGCCGAAGTACTTCCCAACTACCTGTGCGAGCGCTGGCAGCTGGGCATCGGCAAAGGCACGGTGCTGCTCGATCCCGTTCGGGGCGATGCCCTGGTGCGAGTCGGCGCGAGCGGGCTGGACCTGCACGCGGGCTTCACTCATGCCCGCGAGCAGGGCGGCGCGTCTTTGCGAGCCCTGACCTATCGTGAGCGCGGCGCGTTGCTGGCGGCCGCGGTGAAGGTGTTGAAGGCCAACCGCGACGCGTACTTCGAGATTGCCACCGCCAACAGCGGTACCGTGAAGAGCGATTCCTCGATCGACATCGACGGCGCCATCTTTACCCTCGGCTACTACGCCAAGCTCGGTGACGGCATGGGCGACTCGCGGCTCATCGTCGACGGGCCCGCGACGCCGCTCGGCAAGGACGCGTCGTTTCAGTCTCGGCACGTGCTCGTGCCGACGCCCGGCGTCGCGCTGCTCATCAACGCATTCAACTTTCCGGCCTGGGGGCTGTGGGAGAAAGCGGCTCCCGCCCTGCTGTCTGGCGTTCCCATCATCATCAAGCCCGCCACCGCCACTGCCTGGCTCGCGCAACGCATGGTCCGCGACGTCGTCGAAGCCGGAATATTCCCGGCGGGTGCGCTGTCCGTCGTGTGCGGTGAGTCGAGCGCGCTCCTGGCTGAGCTCCAGTCCTTCGATGTAGTGTCCTTTACCGGCTCGGCCCAGACAGCGGCGGTGATTCGCTCGCATCCCAGTGTGGTGACTCGTTTCGTGCGCAGCAACATCGAGGCAGACAGCCTCAATTCGGCCTTGCTGCTGCCGGGCACGAAGCGCGACGACGAAGCATTCAGTCTGCTCGTGCGCGAGGTGGCGCGAGAGATCACGGTCAAGTCCGGGCAGAAGTGCACGGCGATCCGTCGCATCTTCGTGCCCAGCGAGCTGTATGCCGAGGCCGCGGAGGCAATTTCCTCGCTGCTCGGCAAGGCCACCGTCGGCGACCCCCGCAACGAAACGGTGCGCATGGGTTCGTTGGTGAGCCGCGCGCAGCAGGCTGACGTCCAGCGGGGGCTGGATCTGCTGCGCACGCAGACGACGCTGCTGCACGACGCCGCGAGCCATGCGTTGATCGACGCTGACCCCCAGGTGGCCGCTTGCATGGGCCCCACTCTGCTGGGTGCACCCGCGGCCGATGAAGCGGACCGCGTGCACGACACGGAAGTCTTTGGTCCGGTGGCCACCCTCATGCCCTACCGCTCGCTCCATCACGCCCTGGCATTGGTCCGCCGCGGCAACGGCTCGCTGGTCACCTCCCTGTACGGCTCCGATTCCGGTGCACTCGCCACGGTTGCCCCCGAGCTCGCGGCCACGAATGGTCGGGTCCACGTCGTCTCACCGGATGTTGCCTCGTCGCACACGGGGCATGGCAACGTGATGCCGATGTCCGTACACGGTGGGCCGGGCCGAGCCGGCGGCGGCGAGGAGCTCGGCGGCGTGCGCGCGCTCTACTTCTATCACCGGCGGGCAGCGATTCAGGCATCCACTGCGGTGCTGGCGGCACTGCCGAGCACGGGCGGCCATGGAGCCTGAGAAGAAGCAGCAACAGGACGCTGTGCCGCCGCCCGCTTCAGCGTTCAACTTCGCCGAGCACCTGGTTCGTCTGAGCGCAGGACGGTGCGAAAAGATCGCCTATGTCGACGATCACGGCGAGCTGAGCTACGGCGTTCTGGCCGATCGGATCCGGCGCATGGCCTCGGCATTGTTGCACGCGGGTGTGCGGCGAGAAGACCGCGTGCTCCTGCTGATGCATGACAACAACGACTGGCCCGTCTGCTTTCTCGGAGCCTTGTATGCCGGCATCGTGCCGGTCGCGATCAATACGCTGGAGACAGCGGAGAGCTATGCCTACATGCTCGAGCACAGCCGCGCGCGAGCCGCAATGGTCTCGGCTGCGCTGTTGCCGGTGTTCCACGCCGCGTTGAAGCTATGCCGCAGCGAGCTGCAGGCAGTGTTCGTGTCTCAGGCGAGCGGACCTTTACCCGCCGGCACCCAGGTACCCGCCGGCACCCAGGCCCTATCGACCCTGCTCGAGACGCAGGCGCCGCAGCCGGCAGCCGCGCCGACGATGGCGGATGACCCGGGGTTCTGGCTCTACTCTTCGGGCTCGACGGGCAGGCCCAAGGGCACCGTGCACACGCACGCCAACCCGTACTGGACCTCCGAGCTCTATGGCAAGCGCGTGCTCGGTTTGACCGAGGATGACGTGTGCTTTTCGGCGGCGAAGCTCTTCTTCGCGTACGGCCTCGGCAACGGCTTGATCTTTCCCCTCACCGTTGGCGCCCAAGTCGTCCTGATGGCAGAGCGACCGACTCCCGACGCGGTGTTCAAGCGTTGGATCGAACGGCGTCCAACTGTTTTTTATGGTGCGCCCACCTTGTATGCAGCGATGCTGGCATCCCCCACTCTACCCCAGCCGCGAGCGGTCAGGTTGCGCATGTGTTCGTCGGCGGGTGAGGCCTTGCCGAGTGAAGTGGGGCGAGCATTCAAGGCGCACTTCGGCTGCGACATCCTCGACGGCATCGGTTCGACGGAGATGCTGCACATCTTCCTATCCAATCGGCCCGACGACGTTCGCTACGGCACCTCCGGCAAGGCGGTCGACGGATACCAGGTCGAGCTGCGTGGAGTAGACGGCCTGCCCGTGGACTGTGGAGAGATCGGCGACCTCTACGTCAAGGGACCGAGCGCAGCGCTGATGTACTGGCGCAACCGGGAGAAGTCGCTGGAGACGTTCCAGGGCGCCTGGACGAGGACGGGCGACAAGTATGTGCGCGACGCCGAGGGCTACTACACCTATGCCGGTCGCGCTGACGACATGCTGAAGGTGAGCGGCGTCTGGGTCTCACCGTTCGAGGTCGAAGCAACCTTGGTGCAACATCCGGCCGTGCTCGAGTGTGCGGTCATCGGCGTGCAGAATGAAGACGGGCTGACCAAGACGAAAGCCTACGTCGTGCTCAAGGCGGGCAAGGAAATCGATGAGTCCGGCTTGAAGGCGTTCATGAAGGAACGTCTCGCGCCCTACAAGTATGCGCGCTCGATCGAATTCGTGACCGACCTGCCGAAGACCGCCACGGGCAAAATTCAACGTTTCAAGCTGCGTGAGCGAGAGCGTAGCGCATGACCCAATTTGCCGAGATCGACTGGGCCGGGCGCGCGCTGCGCATCGAGTATCAGTGGCTCGGCTGGCAGGGCAGCGAGCGGCCACTCATCGTCTTCCTTCACGAGGGGCTCGGATCTGCTGCCATGTGGAAGGATTTCCCCGCTCACTTGTGCGATGCCGCGGGGGCGCGCGGCCTCGTTTACTCGCGTCCTGGCTACGGGCGCTCGAGCGCGCGACCGCCCGCAGAGCGCTGGCAGCCGGACTTCATGCACCGGCAGGCGCATGAAGTTCTGCCGGCGCTGCTCCGGACCCTGGGCGTCGAGGCTCGACCGTGGCTGTTTGGTCACAGCGATGGCGCATCGATCGCCTTGCTGTATGCGGCTCGCTTTCCGCAGTCGCTGGCCGGCCTCGTCTTGCTCGCTCCACATATCTTCGTGGAAGCGTGGGGGCTGGTGAGCATTCGCAAGATACGCGAGGCGTATCTCGCGACGGACTTGAAGCAGCGGCTGGCTCGCTACCACGACGACGCCGATTCTGCGTTCTGGGGCTGGAATGACATCTGGCTCGACCCGGCCTTCGAGGCCTGGAGCATAGAGGCAGAGCTCTCCGCCATCACTTGCCCGGTGCTCGCAATCCAGGGACGACAGGACGAATACGGAACTCTCGAGCAGATTCAAGGCATCGCCCGCCGCGTGCCGCAAACGCAGCTGCTCGAGCTTCAGGACTGCGGTCATGCGGCACATCGCGATCAGCCGCGACGGGTAATCGAAGCAGCGGCCCTCTTTGTTTCCGATAGGCATTCGACCCAGCGTCCCTCGGCCACATCCTGAGTGCGGCGCGCGGGCAGATTCACCCACCCGAAGGCATTCGATGCAGCTCAACGGCTCAACCTTCATCGTGACCGGCGGAAGCTTCGGCGTGGCTGGGGCGACCGTGAGGCGTTTCCATGCTGCGGGCGCTCGCTTGCTGATCGCCGACCTCGAGGTCGAGCTCGGGGAGAAGCTGGCTCGAGAGCTCGGGCAGCGCGTCCGCTTCTGCGCGACTGACGCCACGCGCGAAGCCGACGTTAGCGCGGCCATCAGCGAAGCACAGACGCATTTCGGAAGACTGCGCGGGCTGGTCAATTGCACCGGCGTGCTCAACGCGGGGCAGCTTGGTCTCGAGGGCATGGAGCTGTTCTCTCGCATCGTCACGGTGGATCTGGTCGGCACGTTCAACATGATCCAACGGACCGTAGCCGCCATGGCCGATGCCGCCGAAGACATCCACGGTGAGCGCGGCGTCATCGTCAACACCGTGTCGCCCGCCGCTGCGCACGGACAGGTGGAGAAGGCGGTCCACGCCGCGTGCCGAGCCGGCCTCTGTTCCCTGTCGCTCTCGCTCGCCAGCGAGCTTTCGGCGAGCGGCATCCGGCTCGTCACGATCACTCCCGGGCGCCTGCACGGGCCCCTGGTGGCGGCATGGCCCACGGCCTCCAGGGTATCTCCGAGCGAGAGTGGACCGTTCCTCGAATGCGGCGAGCGACCGGAGGAATACGCTGCGCTCGTGCAACAGGTCGTCGAACACGACACCTCTGCAGGCGATGGCATTCAGGTCGATGGACCATCGCAACGGGAATTCGAGGTGCTCCGTTTGGTTGCCCAGGGCAAGACGAACAAGGAGATCGGCAAGATTCTGGGCATCTCCGCCCGCACCGCGCAGGTCCACGTCTCGAACATTTACGGCAAGATCGGCGCCTGCAACCGCGCGAGCGCGGCGTTGTGGTTGATCGCGCACCAGGCGAGAACAGAGGACTATGGCCATCCGCTCGAGGGCTTGCTCGCGGCCGGCAGCGGAGTCTGACGGCGAGCTCGCCTCGGCGGCGGGCGAGTGCCGTGCTATCGAGAAGCTGCTCGATAGACGTGCAATCGGCGCTGCCATTCTCGGTCCATGTTGCTCGCCTGCGTGATGGGGCGCCCCGGCGTGAAACGGATCGATTGTGGCACGTTCTCCTCGCGCCCTGCCCGGGCTGGCGCTCCGGGCGTCGCTTTTCGCTTATCTTTCTTGGTTCGGCTGGCGTCCGGGATCTCCGAGCGCAGCGATTGCCATCGTGCGCCCACGAAGGTCAACGGGGGGCACGTGTCAGAGACTTGCAGAGACGAGGCGTTTCACCATCCCGATGCTTCGCGTCCGCGTGGTCCGATCACCATGCTGCTCTTGGTTCTCGCCCTGGGTTGCGCCAGGGTCCTCGGAGTCCCCGGCGACCCTCGCCTCGCCAGCGGGGCGGGAGAGGCCGCAGAGGAGGCCGTCCCCAGCTCCGTGGAGACGGAGGCCAGCGCTGCCGCACGCGCGGCCCCCGGCACGATCCAGCCAGGCGCAGCCGAGGCCACGCCGGACAGAGGCGTTCCGGAGGCCACACTGACGCAGCCCGGCTCGAGTGCGCAGGACATCGATCCTGTCAGGACGCCGGCGGCAAGCGAGCCCGCCGAGACACACACGGATGAGCCTCCTGACGCTGCGGCAGCACCACCGACAGAGGCTGGGGGAACCGAGCTCAGCTGTGCATCAGATGCCGAGTGCCCAGACGACGTCTGCGACACGGGCACTTGCCGCGCAGCGCGCTGCGATGACGCACGTCGGAACGGAGCGGAGACAGACGTCGATTGCGGTGGCGCGTGCCTGGCCTGCGGCGTCGGCGCTGGTTGTAGCGTCGATGCCGAGTGCTCGACGAACGTCTGCGAGGAGGGTCATTGTTGCGGGGGTGACCTGGCTGATTGCACGCGCTGCGCCCGGCGTCTGGCGGGGACCAATACCTGCGCTCTCGGTGGTGCCGCGGAGGAGGCCTGCAACGCCTTTCTTCAGTGCCTGGCCGACAACAGCGCGCTGTGTCCAACGCGGCTGGCTCGTGGTTGCAGCAAGGAAGCCGACGCCGGGTGTGACGTCCGGAACTTTGGCGGCAACGGCGGCCCGGCCATCAAGCTTGCCGACAGCATCCTCGGCACGGCTCGCTGCAGGTTCTAGCGGCGAGCGCTCTCGTCCCACCCGCCCGGCTTGCCAGGGCCGAGATGCCCGCACTAGGGTCCGTCTGTGAAGCGCCCGACGTCTTCCCTGCGCGAGTATCAGCAGCCGTTTCACGCCTGGGCGCCGCGGCCCCCGTTGGGCTGGAACAGCTGGGACTGCTTTGCCACCACGGTCCGCGAAGAGCAAGTCAGAGAGCATGCCGAGTACATGGCCTCACGGCTTGCCGATCACGGCTGGCGCTACATCGTGGTCGACATCCAGTGGTACGAGCCGGGGGCGACGGGCTTTCTGTACCGAGCCGGCGCGGAGCTAGCCCTGGACGCCTGGGGGCGCTTGCAGCCTGCGCAGGAGCGCTTCCCCTCGTCGCGCGCTGGTGCCGGGTTCAAGCCGCTCGCGGACTACGTTCATGGCCTGGGGCTGGCCTTCGGCCTGCACCTGATGCGCGGCATCCCTCGTCTGGCCGTGACGCGCAACCTACCGGTCTTCGGCAGCAGCGTCCGCGCAGCGGACATCGCCTGCAAGGAAGACACGTGCCCCTGGAACCCGGACATGTTTGGCGTCGACATGACCAAACCAGGCGCGCAAGAATACTACGATTCCGTGTTCGCGCTGCTCGCGGACTGGGGTGTCGACTACGTCAAGGTCGACGACATCAGTCGCCCCTATCACGCCCACGAGGCCGAGATCGAAGCCGTCCGTCGCGCCATCGATCGCTCCGGGCGAGCGATGGTATTGAGCCTGTCACCCGGCGCGACCGCAATGAGTGCCGCCGAGCACGTGAAGGGTCACGCCAATCTCTGGCGCATCAGCGACGATTTCTGGGACAACTGGGACCTGGTGTACGAGCAGTTCCAGCGTCTGGCGGCCTGGAGCGAGCATGTCGGCCCCGGGCACTGGCCCGATGCCGACATGCTGCCCTTCGGCGTGCTCGACCTCGGTCGGAGAAGCTCCCGCTTGTCGCGCGACGAGCATTTCACGGTCATGACCCTCTGGTGCATCGCGCGTTCTCCGCTCTTTTATGGCGGCGACCTGATGCGCATGGATGAGCTCACGCTGTCGCTCCTGTGCAATCGCGAGGTCCTCGCGGTGAATCAGGCGAGCGAAGATAACCACCTGCTCTTCAACCGCGATGGGCTCATCGCCTGGAGCGCTCGGCCCGAGGGCTCCACCGATCGCTACGTCGCGCTGTTCAACGCGCGGGATCGCCAGCCTCTCGACCCGAGCGCGGCCTGCTTCACGGCGCAGCTTTCCGGCGGCGCGCCCGCTGCGCGGCATGAGATCGACGTGGCAGTCCTACCCGGAGCGCGCTTGCTGCTGGTCGCCGATGACGGCAGCGGTGGCAACGGGCAGCACCAGGCCATCGTGTGGGCGGATGCGGTTCTCTCCGGGCCCGCCGGCGAGCTCAGCCTCGGCGATCTACCCTGGGCAAAAGCGAGCACGCGCTGGGGCAACGTCGCGCGCGACCAGGCACCGGACGGTCGCGCGCTGCAGCTCGCCGGGCGCGACGTCGCGCGCGGCTTCGGAGTGCACACGAAGTCGAGCCTCGAGTTTGAAGTCCCCGCCGGTTACACGCGCCTGCGCGGCGCTTGCGGGCTCTGGGGACCGGCAGCTCCGGCGCGCGACGCAGGGCCATCGCGCTGCCTCGTGTTCGTGCTGCCTCGAGAGCCGGAAACGCCGAGCGCAGGGCTCGCCATCACGGTCACTGCTCGAGAGCTCGGCCTCGAAGGTACCATCCGGGTTCGGGATCTGTGGAGCCACGAGGACCTCGGCAGTTTCGAGCCGGGCTTCGAAGCCATCGTTCCCTGGCACGGCGCGCGACTGTTCCGCGTCGCAGTAGAACAGCGCATGGGTCCCGAATCCCCATTGCCAGCCATCCCCTTGACAATGAGGTAGGGCCGCCCAACGGGACAGCTGTGTCCGGCGAGAACTCTGCGCTGAAAGCCTCGGTCCTGGTCGTCATGGGGGTATCGGGCAGCGGCAAGACCACGATCGGCGTGCTGCTCGCGGGACGGTTGGGCTGGCCCTATGCGGAGGCGGATGCCTTTCACTCCGCGGCCAACGTGGCGAAGATGGCCGCCGGCCACCCGCTGAGCGATGACGACCGCTGGCCCTGGCTCAGGTCGATCGCGGCCTGGATCGACGAGCGGATCGCCAGGGGCGAGAACGGGGTCGTGACCTGCTCGGCGCTCAAGCGGAGCTACCGCGACTTGTTGCGCAGGCCCGAGGCGCGGTTGGTGTACCTGCGGGGCAGCCACGAGCTCATCGCTGCGCGCATCGCCGCGCGGAAGGACCACTATTTCAAGCCCGGGATGCTGGATAGCCAGTTCGCTGCCCTCGAGGAACCGTCCGCCGACGAGGGCGCGCTCACGCTCGACGTCAGCGCAGAGCCCGACCAGCTCGTGAACGAGATCATCGCGGCGACGCGGGTGGAGAGCTGAGCCATGGGCTGGACCGCCCACGAGACCTGGCTCGTCGTCTGGGCAGCCGCCAGCATCGCGACCATCGTTGTCCTGATCAGCTATCTCAAGCTCCACGCCTTCCTTGCGCTCGTTCTGGGATCGGGCGTGGTCGGCCTGGCGTCGGGCCTCGAACCCGGCGACGTGATCAAGCAATTCGAGAATGGTTTTGGCAGCACGCTCGGGAGCGTCGGCATCCTCGTGGCGCTCGGTACGATGCTGGGCAAGCTGCTCGCGGACTCGGGCGGGGCCGATCGCATCGTCAACACCATCATCGAATGGGCCGGCGTGCGTCGCTTGCCCTGGGCCATGGCGCTGATCGCCATGATCGTCGGCATTCCGCTGTTCTTCGAGGTCGGCGTGGTGCTGCTCATGCCGGTCATCCTGCTCATGACGCGCCGCTCCGGCACCTCGATCGTCCGGGTTGGCATCCCGGCGCTGGCCGGTCTCTCGGTGATGCACGGCCTGGTGCCACCTCACCCGGGTCCGCTGATCGCCGTCGACGCGCTGAAGGCAGACCTGGGCCAGACCATGGCGTTCGGCCTGATCGCCGCCATTCCGACGGTGATCATCGCCGGGCCGCTCTTCGGCACCTGGATCGGCAAGCGGGTGGTTCCGGCACCACCGGAGCCGCTCGTCGATCACTTCAGTCAGCCCGGTGCCGCGGGCCTCGAGAACGCGCCGAGCTTCGCCGTCACCCTGTGCACGATCCTGTTGCCGGTCGTGCTGATGCTGGGCAAGGCGCTCGCCGACCTGCTGCTCGCCAGGACCCAGGGCGTGCGCCTGTGGATCGACTTCCTCGGCGACCCGCTCATGGCGCTGCTCATCGCGGTGCTGGTCGCGATGTTCACCTTCGGCTACCTGCGGGGGTTCCCGAAGGCCAAGATCGGCGCCCTCCTGGGCGACAGCCTCGCCCCGATCGCCGGCATCGTCATCATCATCGGCGCCGGCGGCGGATTCAAGCAGATGCTGATCGCCGGCGGCATCGGCACCGCCATCGGCAAGGCGGCTGCCACTACCTCGATCTCGCCGCTGGTGCTCGGCTGGCTGATCGCCGTCGGCATCCGGCTCGCCACCGGCTCGGCCACCGTCGCGACCGTCACGGCCGCCGGTCTCATGGCCCCGATCATGAAAGACCTGCCCAGCGCGAGCGCACCGCTCCTGGCGCTCTCGATCGGCGCGGGCTCGGTGTTCTTCTCCCACGTCAATGACGCCGGCTTCTGGCTGGTCAAGGAGTACTTCGGGATGACCGTCGGCGAGACCATCAAGACGTGGTCGTGCATGGAAACGCTGGTGTCGGTGGTCGGGCTCGGTTGCCTGCTGCTGATCGCCCTGCTCGTGTGAGAGTGCCTGACGCGCGCCTGCCGTTTGATGCAAACGCACAGATCACTCGTACCTGATTGGAGCATCAGCTGGAGCTCGATGCTCAGGGGGGCAAGCGGGCTCTGAGCCACACCTCGCGGCACCAAGCCCGCTGAACCCTGCCTCGAGGCACGCGCAGGCGCTGCCCGGCGCGGTGCCGTCCGAGCCCGAAGCCCGCCCGCACCGAAGCAAGAAATGACTCAAACACGCAATTTGGACTAACCAATAAAGCAGTACACGGCGCGGGCGAGAGTCGGGAAGCGTTTCCGCACCCCCTTTTCGGAGATGATTCGAGCTTTCGAGTTGGCCGTGGGGCTCGCCCCAGGTTCCCAGCCTCGCCCCCTCCGTGATAACGTGATTCTCTAGCGGTTCACGCGGGCTGCGAGCCTCGAAGCGGGTTCCGGGAGTGGATGGCTCCGGCGAGGCATCTGCTCAGCGTGCTCGCGCCCGCGAGCTTGGCGTGCGGCCGAGTGACAATGGCGAATTTTGACAATGAATCGGATCGAGCCGCGCCGCGCGTGCTGCTCGTGCTCGATTCTTCCGCGGCCTGGTCGCGCGGAACACTGCGCGGCTTCTCGCGCGTCGCTCACGAGCAAGGTTGGACCGTCCTGCACTATCGCCCCGCCGCGAATCTGGAGTGGCTGGCGGCCGAGTTGCCGCCGAGAGCCGCCGTGATCGGGCCGACCTTCTCGGGTCCCTGGCCTGAGCCACTGCGCGAGTGCGTCTCGGTGGCCATCAACGCCGATCGCTGTGCCGAAGGGGTTGCGTCGGTGCTGGTGGACGAAGCACGCATCGCGGACCTTGCCGTGTCGCATCTGCTGGCCCGCGGCTTCCGAAATCTCACCACGTTCCGCTTCGACCCCTGGGGCGTGCAGCGCGAGCAGCTCTTTCGCGAAGCCGCGGCTCGCTTGGGCGCTCACCTCGAGCCCGGCTGGTGGTCGGACGCGGCGCCGCCCCTGCCCGGGGGGCAAGAAGACCCGGCCGCGATCATGGCGTGGCTGTCGCGACTGCGCAAGCCTTGCGGCGTCTTCGCTCTGTGTGATGAGCGGGCGCGCATGGTCGCGCGCTACGCGCAGGCCGCCAACCTGCGTGTGCCTGAGGATGTCGCGCTGGTTGGCGTCGACAATGATGCCTTCGAATGCGAGATCACATCGCCGCCGCTGTCGAGCGTCGCTGTGCCGTGGCGCAGCGTCGGCGAGAAGGCGGCGCGCCTGGTGCAACTCGGCCTGCGCGGCACCCCGATCGCCGGCACGCGCGTGCTCGTGGAGCCCTTGGATGTGGTGGTACGGCGCTCATCCGATGCATTCGCCATCGACGACTCGCTGGTCTCCGCGGCCGTGGCGTGGATCCATGGGCACGTCGAAGCACGCTTGACGGTGCCGATGCTGGCGAGTGCAATCAGCGTGTCGCGGCAGCGGCTCGAGCGGCACTTCCGTCGCCACCTCGGTCGTACGGTGGTCGAGGAGATTCGCAGAACGCGCGTGGAGGTCGCGCGGCGGCTGCTCTCTACGACCGAATTGCAGCTGACCGAGGTCGCCAAGCGCAGCGGGTTCACAAACTCCGCGCTGCTCAGCGTAGCATTCCGGCGCGAGGTGGGTGTTCCTCCGGGCGCGTACCGTCGGCAGGCGCGTGGTCTGGGCGACGCAGAGGATTGATGACGACCCTGCAGGGGGCGCGGGAGGACCCTATTTCTCTCGCGAAACGTAGTTTGTTTACGAACCACGGATCGATACGGCAGAGGGGCCCCGGGCGGGGCCCTGGCAGAGGGCTCTTCCTCAACGTCCCGCGCCGGTGCCCGCGCTCAAAGGAGCCATCCCGCATCCCTTTGGCGGTCTTGGCGTCTTTGTGGTTCAAATTCATCCGGGTGATCTCTCGTTTCGTTGAACTCTAAGAGTAGTGTCAAGAGTCGCGTAGCGCTGCGTTGATCGTCGCTCCTTGGTACGCCGCAGAGTGTTCCGCATCGCGACTGCGCAGCGCTGAGGACACGAAGCGTGTGCGCAGAAGTGCGTGTTCGAAGTTGCTCTGATGCAACAATTTCGTGCGCCTAGCGAGTGCCTCTGCGAGTACGTCTTTCAGTTGTCATTTGAGCCCAGATCGCGCAGAAAGAATGCTGTACCTGTCAATGAGCGCGCGTGCATGGCTCGCCCCTAACCCCGCTCTCACGCGCGGCTCTGACGGCCTCCCGCGAAAGGCATCGTGTATGACAAAGCGTCGACCCAACCAACCTCCTGCACACTTCGAACGGCGACATGTAGAGTCCCCCCAGCAGCAGACGGAGCTCGATCCGTACGAGGAGGACGACGCCATCACGCTGCCCTGGTTGCCGTTGAGCGAGCGCGAATCCAGCTCGCGGCAGTGAGGCTGAGACCCGCCGGACGTGCGCGCTGCGCCCCACTCGGCGCGGCGCCGTCCGGCGGCCTCTAGGGCAACGGCGCGAGCGTGATGAACGAGGTCGAGGCAGGGGCAACGTAGGCCCCCACGCCACCGATGCGCGTCCCCGCGCTGTTCTTCGCTACCACGTCGAGGTACCCCGCTGGCATGCCGACAAAGCCTCCGAACCCCGTGGCGTCCGTCTCCTGTAGCGTGACGCTCGGGACGCCGTTTTGCATGTAAAATACCTGGCCTACAGCGCGCTGCTGCCCGCCCATCGCAAAAGCGATGCCCGGCGCCCCTTTGCCGTCGCAGTCGACGGCGGTCACGATCAGGCTACCCTTCGTCGCATCGAAATCGGCGCCGGCGGCCTGACCGATGGCGCGACTCGCTGCCGCCGAGGACATGTAGATGGGCCTCGGCGAGACGGTATCCTCGATGATCGGCGGGTTGAAGAACTGCAGCGCCAGTGGATAACTGGGCAGCGAGCAGCGGGCATCGGGAGACCTCGGGTCACATTGCGCTAGCAGCGCGCACAGGGCGGCACTCGCCTCGCCAAAGACTTCGCGATCGGTGCACAGCTCGCTGGGAGCCGAGACCTCGAGGTAACCGTCAAACCCCGCGCTTCCCGTCGGCACATCGAAGTCGAAGACACCGCCGGCGTAGGAAATGTTGGTGCTGATCGGGCTCGTGCAACCGGCATCCAGCTTGCTGCAGAGCCTGGCGCTGAGCCCGCTGATCGGCAGCGAGCAGCCGCGCAGCGAGTCGCAGGCCTGAAGCTGCACGTGAGCGGTCGATCGGGTCGGGGCCGCGCGGCCCAGCGGCTCGGCCAAGCAACGCCACGGCCCTTGGTCGATGAGCTCGGGATCATCGGGGAACTCCACGACGGCGGCGCAGCCGATCGGGAGGAACGTCAGCGCCAGAGCCCAGTGCCTGCCGGCTACCGTCACTGCTACCAGCTCCCAGACAGCGTCAGCCCGGGTTCCGAGGCGCGCAGGACCGGTGCGAGGCGCACGCCTGCTTCGGCGGCCCGTGCTTCTCCCGCGCGGGAACCTCCGGCACCGAGCCACCAGAGCGTGGCACCCGTGAGCAGCAGCGCTCCTCCGGCTGCCATCCCGGTGGTCGCAAATGTCGCGTGCGTCGACGCTGCTTTCGCCGCATCGACACCGCGCTGCGACGTGCAGCGATTGTCGGCGCAATAGGCGTTGGCCACGTGGGACTCATTCAGGACCGCGACGCCGAATCCGATGCCTACCCCAGCAGCGACGACGCCGAGCGCCCCGCTGGCGAATCCGACGACCTGCAACGTCGACCAGCCGCCGCCGGGATCGGAATCGCGGGCAGGGCTCGCGCTCGGCGCGGCAACACCGCTCGCCGCCCGCGAGCGCGCCGGTCCGAGCGGGCTGGATTCGAGCTGCGCCTGTTCCGCGTCATACAGCTGGCTCAAGCGTTCGTTGGCCTGCCGGATCCGCTCGGGCGTGGCCCCGGGGTCCGAGAGGAAGCGCCGATAGGCGCGGATCGCCAGCGTGCGATCGCGCACCCCGAGGTCAGCCACGCGCGCGATGTTGTACAGCGCGTCCGCGCTCGGCGCAGCCGCGTAGGCTTTCTCGTACAACGCGATCGCCTCGCCAAAGTCGCCTCTGCCGTACGCTTCAAACGCCTGGAGCGCGTAGCTCTCGGCCTGCACGACAGCCGCTGGAGCGGCTGCCGCGGCAGCGTCCTCGGCGCCCGCTCGCCCAGCGCTGCCGATGACGATGACCAGGGCGAGGAAACAGCCGCTGGCTGGTCCGAGATTTGCGACGACATTTGCTGGCATGATTACTCGACGATCTGCATGCCCGGCGAGCGCACTCGCTGAGCGTCATAGCCCGGATCAGGCCCGGACCTGGCTTGCTCCACGATCTGCATTCTCGGCGCGTGTTCGTCGATGATCTGCATGCGCGGCGTTGCTTCCTGGTTACTGCCGGCCGCCTCCTTCGGCCAAGGCGGGGTAGAGCTCGGCAGCGCGTCGGATTCTCGAGCCGGGCGCTCGGCGCTCCGCGCTCGCGCGGGTCTGTGAAACGAGGCCGAGGGCCCCGTGCTGGTCCTGCGAGCCACCCGCGCGGGCGAGCCCGGCTCGAGCACGGCAACGCTCTCGTCAGCCGGCGCGAACGCGGTCTCGGTTGGTGCGGTTGGAACGAGCTGCTCTACCGGTTCGGAACGAGCAGGGGCAGAGGCCGGAGCCGGGGCCACGCGGGGCGCGGAGGCGGCGCTCGCCGGCCTGACTGTTGCGTCGAGCCGCTGTGCCTCGCGCGCGCGGACCCGCGCCTCCGGCGCGCCCAAGGGGCCGTGAGTCCACGCCCACCAGCCCGCGCAGAAGGCACCGAGCCCGAGCAGCAGGCCAGCGCGTTTGCGGCGGCGCGCCCGGACACTCGCCGGGGCCGGCAAGAAGTCCATCAGCGAAGGTCCCCGAGAACGACGCTCGCTGACGGCCGGGGCGGGAGGTGTCTGGCTCGCTGCACCCGAGGGCAAGAGGTACGCCGTCTTCGCGAGCTCGGAGATGGTGCTCAGAGTCTCGAAGTCGCCGAGCTCGCTCTCGGCGAGCACTTCCGCGACCGAGCGTGGTGCCTCGAAGAGGCGCAAGATCTCGAGCTCTCCACCGCGGTAGCTCGCGCTGACGGACATCGCCGCGAGACCAACGACGTAGGTGCCCGTGCCCAGCCTCTGGCGCAGGAGTGTGCACTCGTCGATCTGATGCGCACCCTCCAGCAACAGCCCCGACGTCGAGCTGTGGATCGTGCGTGCGCGGCTCACCGGGCAGAACTCCGCGACGACGCTGCCTCGCTGTAGCGCGAGGATCCTGTATACGGCGCTCTCGCCCGCGAGCTTGCCGCTCGCAGCGTCCACGATTTCGCCCGCCATGCACCAGATTCGGCTCTCCAGGCCGTCGTGAGAGACGGTGATCACACCGTCCTTGCGCGCAAGGCCCATCGTCTGGATCAAATCGGCGATGCTGATGTCGAGCAGTGTCCCGGTGAACTCGGCGGCGGCGAGCCCGCTCGCGTCCAGACCTTGGCTGGCCAGCGTGCGGCGCAGATGCTCGTCAAAGGCCTGCAGCGAGGAGCGACGAAACTGGACCACCCAATCCCGGATGCACTCCGGTGACAGGCCGTGGCGCGAGCACACCTCGGCAATGCTGAGCGTGCCCCCGACGACCTGAGCCGCGACGTCAGCCTTCTGGTCGTCGCCCCATTCCGTTTCGGAACTCTTCAGCGCAAGCGCACGCATCTGCATTCAGCTAACGGCGCCCGAGAGTCGCCCTATAGCGCGCGCGTTAATTATTCGCGGAGCGATCCAGCTGAACTGGCAGCCCGCCCGGCTGCATCATCAGTGGAACACCCGGATCCGGGGCAATTTGCGGCAGATCCGCGTGCTTCTGCAGCTCAGCAGTGTTTCACCGGAGCAAACACCAGACCCCAATTTGAAAGACGCGCAGCACAAAATTGAAAGCACGCCACCCCCACAATTGAAAGACGCGCACCACAATTGAAAGGCGCTCACCACAAATGAAAGACGCCGCGCCCTGCGGAGACCAGACAGCCGAGCAGGGCTGAGCGCGGGGACAGGCTCGGCAGGCGGTGCTGGCCAACACTCGTCGCGCATCTGCTACTGATTTCGCATCGCTGATGGGCTGCGCGCGCCGCGGCGAGAGCCCGGCGGATCCGGTTCGTCCAGGCGGAGGGCTCGCCCCCGCGCATCACCGCTCGACGCCAGGATGAGCCCAATGACGCCCGCTGCCCTCGCCTCACTGCCCTCACGGCGTCAGACGGACAGCATGAGTTACTCCACCTGACAGGAGCCCGCGCAGAACAGCAGAACACCAGAACAGCAGGGCATGGTGCAACGGAGAACGCGCCTCGCCGTGGACCTATTGGCGTCTGCAAGCAGAAAGAAATATGGAACAGGAATCAGCGAACAGGAATTGAGAATGCCGGAACCGCGACTCCGACGCTGGCTCTCTCGATTTCCAGTTGCCTGTTGCCTGTTCCCTATTTCACATTCGCTGCCGAACCCGGTGCCAACGTCGTTGGGGCAATGGTTCATCGGCCTGCTTCGCGAGCGCGGATTTGCCGGGAATTGGCAATCGCTCGCACGAGATCCCGGAAGACGCGGCGCGTTCGGCTCCGCTAAGCAGTCTCGGAAGCTTACTGATTGATATTGCGGGGCGCTTGCGCAGCCGGCGCCCCGCAACCTGTTCGAGCACCAGCTGCGCGAGGAGTAGAGATGCACGCCAAGACTCGCCTGCGGGCGGCCCTATTTCCTGCGGCCTTGTTTCCTGCGGCCCTGCTCCCTGCGGCCGTGCTCGCCACGACGCTGCTGACGGCGTGCGGGGATGAGGACAGCGACGCGGAGCAGACCAGCAACGCGGCACAGCCCGGGCAACGCCTCGCCAGCTGGGCGGTGTCCCCGCAAGACTATAACCAGACTCTTCCCGGCAGCGCTTTGCCTCCCCCGCCGCCGATGGGGTTTGCGAACCAGAGCATTCGCCAGGTCATGCACCTGTCGCTGGGCGGCACGAACGCTCGCGTTCGCTTCTCCAATCTGTTCGGGACAGAGCCGCTGGCGCTCGCCGGCGCGCACATCGCCCGCGCCGGTGCTGCCCCTTCGGCCATCGATGCCACGTCCGACACGGAGCTGCGCTTTGCCGGACAGGCGAGCGTGACGATTCCGGCGGGGCAAGAGCAGTGGAGCGATCCGAGCACGCTCCAGGTCACGAGCGCCGAGGACGTCGCGGTCACGCTGTTCCTGTCAGGCTCGGTGCCGGTGTCGACGGTGCACACGGAAGCCCGGCAGACTGAGTTCGTGACCGCCGGCAACGCGCTCTCTGCGCCGAGCTTCAGCGCTCCCGAGACGCGCACCGCCAACTACTGGGTCACCGGCATCGACGTGACCTCGCCGAGCGGCGGCGGCGCCATCGTCACCTTCGGTGACTCCATCACCGACGGTGTCGGTTCGACTCCCGATGCCAACCACCGCTACCCCAACTATCTCTTCGAGCGCGTCCGCACGGACCCGAAGCTCAGCGGATACAGCGTCATCGACGAAGGCATCTCCGGCAATCGTATCCTGCACGATGTCGCCGGCCCGAACGCGCTCGGCCGCTTCGAGCGCGACGTGCTCCAGCAATCCGGCGCGAGCCATGTGATCATCCTGATCGGCATCAACGACCTCGGCTTCTCGGGCTTCGTGCTCGACCAGGCAGTGACGGCACCGGACGTGACGGGCGGGCTCGAGACGCTCGTCTCCCAGGCCAAGGCCAAAGGTCTGCGTGTGTATCTGGCCACGTTGACGCCCCTGCAGGGCACGATGGCCCCCTACTACAGCGAACAGACCGAGACCCTGCGCGGCGCCGTCAACGCCTGGATCCGAGGCAACAAGGTCGTCGACGGCATCATCGACTTCGACCGCGCGGTACAGGACCCACAGAACCCGCTGGCCATGAATCCGGCCTTCGACAGCGGCGACCACCTGCATCCGAGCGACGCCGGCTATCAGGTCATGGCCAACGCCATCGATCTGAGCCTACTCCACTGAGTCGCGACTGAGCCGCGCGCGCGAACGCGTAGAAACAGCTTCAGAGGCAGAGGCAGCGGCAGCAACGGAGGCAGCGGCAGAGGCAGCGGCAGAGACAGAGGCAGCGGCAGAGACAGAGGCAGCGGCAGAGACAGAGACAGAGGCAGCGGCAGAGACAGAGGCAGCGGCAGAGGCAGAGGCAGAGGCGGAGGCAGCGGCCGCTGCTGAAGCGGCGACGGCAATTGCCCACAGCAGCGGCTGCTGCCTCTGCCTCTGCTACCTTCGCTGTTGCTGCTGCTGCCTCTGCTACCTTCGCTGCTGCTGCTGCTGCTGCTGCTGCTGCTGCTGCTGCTGCTGCTGCTGCCTCCGCTGCTGCCCCTGCCTCCGTTGCTGCCCCTGCCTCCGTTGCTGCCTCTGCCTCCGCTGCTGCCTCCGCTGCTGCCTCTGCCTCTGCCTCCGCTGCTGCCTCTGCCTCTGCCGCCGCTGCGGCGGCGGCCTCCACTGCGGCGGCTGCGGCTCTATCGACCCCGTAACTGTCGGCACAGGAAGACTGTGCCTGCGGGGGGCGCACCTCCGTCACCAAGGTGGCAGCCGCCGTCATCGCACCCAGCCGGACGGTGGGCACTCCTGGTGAGCGTGGCGAAGTATGGAGTCGAGCCCTCCTCCCCGCTTCTCTCCGCTTCGTGTCCCGTCGTCCGTCCGCCTCGTGTCCCGTCGTCCCTCCGCCTCGTGGCCGTCGTCGGCTGCTGCGTCTTGCCACAGATCGTGTCGCACGAAGCAGCGGGCGCGGCGTGCGGCGCGCAGCCGAGTGGCGCCGGCTGCGCGGCTTCGCTAGGTCTCGCGCATGAGTCGCCATCATCTGCTCCTGGTTCCCGGCTTCTTTGGCTTTGGTAGCCTGGGGGAGCTCAGCTATTTCGTCGGCGTGCGGGAGGCGCTCGGGCGTGCCTTCGAACGGCTGGCGCTGGAGGTGAACATCGTCGAGGTGCCGACGCTGCCTACCGCGTCGATCCGCTATCGGGCGGCGCGCGTGCGCGAGACGCTGGCCACGCTGGCGGAGTCGGAAGCGGGGCCCATCCACATCGTCGGTCACTCGACGGGTGGGCTGGATGCGCGCCTGGCGATCGCGCCGACGGCGTCGCTGCCGACGAGCCGCAAGTTCCACGATCAATCGCGGTTGCGCACGCTGGTGACGGTGTCGACGCCGCATTTCGGCACGCCGCTGGCTTCTTTTTTTGGCAGCGCCGCGGGCTCGCCGCTGTTGCGCGGGCTATCGTGGTTGGTCGTGTCGGGGCTGAAGCACGGCCGGCTGCCGCTGCGAGTCGGACTGCGCCTGGGCGGCTGGTTCACGCGCGCCGATGATGCGCTCGGTTTCCAGCCCACGCTGGTGGATGATTTTTTCCGCGAGGTGATCGCGGACTTTTCGAGCGAGCGGCGCGCGGAGCTGATCGCCTTCATCGAGGGCATCTCGCAGGATCAGTCGCTGGTGTTCCAGCTCACGCCGGCGGGCTGCGATCTGTTGAACGCCGGCACCGCCGATCCCGACAGCCTGCGCTACGGCTCGGTCGTGTGCCGTGGCCGGCGTCCGCGCGCGACGGATCTGCTCACGTTGACGCGTGATCCGTACACGCGCTCGATGCACGTCTTGTACGCCCTGTTGCATCGCGTGGCGGGCTTCGCGCGCAGCGATCGGCTGCCCGAGGCGGTACCCGAGCAGCAGCGGGTGCTCGAGCTGGCGTTTGGCAAGTATCCGCGGCCGTCCTGGTCCGATGGCATCGTGCCGACGCTTTCGCAGGTCTGGGGCGAGGTGATTCACGCCACCAATGCCGATCACCTGGACGTGGTCGGCCACTATGGCTGTTCGCGCCCCGGCCAGGCCACGAGCGACTGGCTGCCGAGCGGCTCCGGTTTCGACGACGCCGCGTTCGAAGCACTCTGGGGCGCGATCGCGCAGTTCATCGCCGAGGAAGCGCGGCAACAGGACGTGCCGCGCCATCGCCGGAACGTGGGCACCGAGCGCACCGAAGTGGATCAGAGCGAAGCGGCGAGGTGCGTGCCGTCGAGCCGGCTGGGCGACAGCGTCACTGGCGCCGGGCGCGCGCGGCAGGCGCTGAAGGAGGTGCGCGCCCTGCCGCGCTGGCAGTAGTGGTCGAGCGACGCCGCTATTTTTCCCAGGGCCGCGAGATCACGCAGGCGTTGATGCCGCCGACGCCCATGCTGAGCTTGCCGACGAGGCGGTCGGGGAACTCGACCGGGCGGTTGTAGACCAGGCTCTGGCCGAGCTTCTGGATCGTGTCGTGCACTTCGCCGGGCTCGAGCGGCGTGGGGAACAGCACGCCACGCTCGTAACCGAGGTACTGCGCGGTCAGCTCCCAGCCGCCGCCCACGCCCATGCCGTGACCAAACGTGCCCTTGCGCGCGGTGACCAGCACCTCGGACGAAATGACGGTCTGCAGGTTCTCGAGCTCCTGGAAGTCGCCGGGGGTGGCCGTGGCGTGCATGTCCCAGGAACCGAGATCGCTCGGCTTGCTGCCGGCAGCCTGGATGGCGGCGTGCATCGCGTCGCGAGGACCGTCTTTGGAGGGCGTGATGATGTGGTCGGCGTCTGCCGCCGCCCCCACCGAGAGCGGCTCGAGGCCGAGCGGCCGCCAGCCCTTGGCGCGCGCGTACTCCAGGTCGCCCACGATCCAGATG